>Ga0209698_10001296_pt1 | contig 28778 bp, 27 predicted proteins | sample LitLauG_LLR_2012_FD_187203 | JGI IMG/M metagenome (GOLD analysis project Ga0209698, IMG submission 187203) | Freshwater sediment microbial communities from Pennsylvania, USA - Little Laurel Run_MetaG_LLR_2012 (SPAdes) (version 2) | ecosystem: Environmental > Aquatic > Freshwater > Creek >... | reverse complement strand
TCGGCGCCCCCGGCGAGCTGGGCTCGCGCCTGGGCCTCGACCCGGTCCAGCACTTCGCGCAGGCGCGCCAGGGAGGCGTGGAGGTCGCCGGGTGCGATGTCCTGCTCGACCGAGACCCGCACGTCGCTGGCGACGGCCCCGAAGGCCGACAGCTCTGCGGCGAGCAGGGGGATGACGACCTCGGGGACCCCGAGGTCGGCGGCGTACCGGCCGGCGTACTGGGGCCCAGCTCCGCCGAAGGCGTAGAGGGTGAAGTCGGCTGGGTCGTGCCCCCGCTGCACGGTGGTGCGCCGGATCAGGTCCCGCATCTGCTCGCACGCCACCTGCACGATGCCGTCCGCGGCGGCGTGGAGGTCGAGGCCGAGCGGCTCGGCCACCCGGGTGCGCACCGCGCGGGCGGCCGCCGCCGCGTCCAGCTCCAGCTCCCGGCCCAGGCGGTCGAGGTAGCCGAGGACCACCGCGGCGTCGGTGACGGTCGGCTCCAGTCCTCCTCGTCCGTAGCAGGCGGGCCCGGGGCGGGCCCCGGCACTGGCCGGTCCGACCCGCAACGTGCCGAGCGCGTCGTCGATCCAGGCGATGCTGCCCCCTCCGGTCCCGATGGAGGTGACGTCGACGACGGGGATCGCCAGCGCCTGGCGCTCGATCATCGGACGGGAGGAGTAGAGGACGTCGCCGTCGATGACGAGCCCGACGTCGAAGCTGGTGCCGCCCACGTCGGTGGTGATGATGTGGTGGTGGCCGAGCTGGGCGCCGATGCGGGCCGCGCCGGCGACGCCCCCGACGGGGCCGGAGTGGAGGGTGTGCACCGGCATCTGCCGGGCCAGCTCGACGGGCATCACGCCTCCCCCCATCCGCATGAGGACGAGGAGGCCGCGAAAGCCGCGGCGGCGCAGCTCGGCGTCGAGGTCCTGCAGGTAGGACGACACGAGCGGGCCGACGTACGCGTCGACCACCACGGTGGAGGTCCGCTCGTACTCGCCGATGCGCGCGACGAGCTCGCTCGACACGCTGAGGTGCACGTCGGGCAGGATCCGGCGCACGAGCTCGGCGAGGCGTTGCTCGTGGGCCGGGTTGGCCACCGACCACAGGAGCGCAACCGCGATGGAGCCGACGCCGGCATCGCCCAGCTCGGCGATGCACGCTGCGGCCTGCTCCTCGTCGAGGTCCCGGAGGATCTCGCCGCGAGCGTCGATGCGCTCGTCGACCCCCCTCGTCAGGCGGCGGGGGACGAGCAACGGCGGCTTGTCCCACCGGGTGGGTCGTTCGAGGTCGGTCTCCGACAGCCCGACGATCTTGTTGGCCTTGGCGATGGCGAGGGTGGATTCGAACCCCGCCGTGGTGAGCAGGCCGACCGGGGCACCGGTCCCGGTCAAGAGGGCGTTGAGGCCGACCGTCGTCCCGTGTGCGAGCAGGTCGGTCTCGGCGAGGAGCTGGTCGAGGCCGATGCCGAGACGTCCGGCCGCATCTTCGAGCGACGCGATGATGCCTTCCTCGAACGCCCCGGGCGTGGAGAGGGCCTTGCCCACGGCGAGCTCGCCCGCGCCGGTGGCCACCACGGTGTCGGTGAAGGTGCCCCCGGCATCGACGCCGATCAGCTGCACGACAGGGCGTCCGCGATCGCCGAGAGGTGGGTCGTGTCGTCGCCGAGGGTGGCGCGGTCCATCAGCGAGCGGCGCAGGTGCAGGTGCGCCAGGCTCTCCCACGTGTGGCCGATGCCCCCGAGGACCTGGATGGCGGACTCGGTGACGGTGACCGCCTCGGCCGACACGTACACCTTCGCGGCGCTCGCCGCGTCCCGCGCGTCCTCCGCGTCGAGGCCGTCGACCGCCCATGCGGCGTGGTAGGTGGCACTGCGCGCGGCCTCGATGCTCACGTGCTGCTCGGCGCAGAGGTGCTGGATCGCCTGGAACGAGCCGATCCGACGTCCGAACTGGACCCGTTGCGACGCGTGCGCGACGGCGAGATCGAGTGCACCCTGCATGAGCCCGACCATGTCGGCGCACAGGACGGTGAGCGCGAAGGCTGTCCACCGGGCCATTGCCGCGTCGTCGAGCGGCGTGCCGCACGCAGCGCTGCGGCCCTCGGCCAGCTCGACGACCGTCCTCGTCGGATCGATGGACTCGACACGCCGTCCCGCCACCGGGCGGGTCGCGACCACCCATCCGCGCTCGTCGCGGGCCACCGTCGCGGCGTGGCTGGCACCGCCGCCGTCCCATGCGAGGGCGCGTGCGGTGCCGGCGACGCGCGCCAGGTCGGGGTCCAGGGCGATGCAGACCCGGCGCGCGCCGGAGGCGGCCGCGGTGAGCTCCTCCTCGGCGCCGGCCGCGATGAGCAGCTCCGTCGCCAGCAGCGCGCCGACGAAGGGGACCCGGCTGAGCTTGCGCCCGAAGGCCTCGGCCACGATGGCCGCCTCGACACCGCTCGCCCGGGTCCCCTCGGCGCTGCGCGCGCGGAGGGTGAGCAGCCCGGTGTCGACCAGCACCTGCCAGCCGGCGCCATCGTCATCGGTGTCGAGCGCGGCGACCGATGCCGGTGCCAGGTCCTCGGCGATGCGCGCCACGCTGTCGGCGAGGAGCTGCTGGTCCTCGGTCAGTGTGGCGTCCACCCGCTCCCCCCGGCCCCGTCGCCGGCCCGGCGCCGGCGGTAGGGTCGCGACCATACAGGCGGCCTCTCGCCGGCGACCAGACCCGGTGAGCGGGCTGGAGGCCGGCGGAGCGGGCCACGGCGGCGGAGCAGGGGATGGGCAGGCGGCATGGACTTTCGTGACTCCCCCGAGGAAGCTCGCTTCCGCGTCGAGCTCCGTCGATGGATCGAGTCCCAGCTCCCCTTCGCAGAGGTCCCCCACGCCGACGATCTCCGGGTCGAGTACCTCTCCGCCTGGCAGGCGCGCCTGTTCGACGCCGGCTGGGTCGGCGTGTCGTTCCCGGAGCGGTACGGCGGTCGTGGCCTCGGGCCCCTGTACGAGGCGATCGTGCTCGACGAGCTCGGCGCGGCGGGGGCGCCGCCGGTGTGGCACTACGGCTACGTGGCGCGGGTCATCGAGCAGTACGGCTCGGAGGAGCAGCGCGAGCGCCACCTCGCCGCCGCCCTGCGGGGGGACGAGCGCTGGTGCCAGGGCTTCAGCGAGCCCGACGCCGGCTCGGACCTCGGCGCGCTGCGGACGAGGGCGGAGCGCGATGGCGACGACTACGTCGTCAACGGCCAGAAGGTCTGGACGAGCGAAGCCCACTGGGCTCAGTGGTGCCTGCTCCTCGCCCGCACCGAGCCCGACCGTCCCACGGCGGAAGCGATGTCGTGCTTCATCGTCCCGCTCGATCGTGCCGGGCTCACCGTGCGCCCCTTCCGCCAGATCACCGGGAGCCTGGAGTTCGCCGAGCTCTTCTTCGACGACGTCCGGATCCCCGCGACGATGCGCGTCGGCGAGGCGGGGGCGGGTTGGCGGATCGCGATGTCCGCCGTCGCGCTCGAGCGCGGGCCGGCCGACGTCGGGTTCATCGCGGACTTCCGCCGATCGCTGCGGGAGCTGCAGGCCCTGGCCCGGCGAGGGGTGCTGCGGGCGGACGGGGACCTGCCGCTGCGCCTGGCCCGCGCCCACGTCGAGGTCGAGGTGCTGCGCCTGCACGTGCTGCGCGGCCTGTCGCGCCGGGCGCGGGGCGAGGCCTCCGAGGCGGACGCATCGGTGGACAAGCTGCTGATGACGAGGACCGAGCAACGGCTTGCCCGTCTCGCGCTCGACCTCAAGGGGCCCGCACCGCTGCTCGGCGCGGATCCGGCCGTGGTGCACCAGTACCTGTGGTCGCGCGCCGCGAGCATCTACGGCGGCACCACGCAGATCCAGCGCACGATCGTGGCGGAGCGTCTGCTCGGCCTGCCCCGCGAGCCGCGCTGAGCCGGCGGGGCCTGGCCGCGGCGCGCCGCCTCAGCGAGCCGGCGCTGGGGCCGCGCTCGGCGGGATGCGCAACGCGTTGAAGAACGCGACGTCGCTCTCGTCGGGGGGCCGACCGACGCGGGTCACGGTGTCGACGTCGGGCGCCTCCGCCCGCAGCGCCTCGACGGTGCAGCGCGCCCGGGGCCGGGTGGCAAACGGATCGAAGCGGTAGTGACGCATGGCGTTGGCATGGGTGATCTTGTCGACCTGGGTGTCCGAGAGGGGAGCGAAGAGCTCTTCGTTGACCTCGGGACCGTTGGGCCAGGTGCTGTCGGAGTGCGGGAAGTCTGACTCCCAGCACACGTTGTCGATGTTGAACTCGTCGATCAGCTTGATCCCGATGCGGTCGTTGATGAAGCAGCACAGGATCCGCTGGCGGAACACCTCTGCGGGTCCCCAACCGTCGGGGAAGCGGTGTCCCGTCCATCCCGAGTGCCGCCGCTGGATGTGCTCCGCTCGCTGCAGGAAGTACGGGATCCATCCGACGTCGCCCTCGGTCAGGGAGAAGCGCAGATCCGGGAAGCGCCACCAGAAGTCGGCCCACATGAGATCGCCGAGGGAGAAGATGGACATCGCGGAGGAGAGGTTCATCGGGATGCTCGCCGGTGCGTCGTCCGACGTCGCCGAGCTCTTGGACGACGAACCGACGTGGCAGCACAGCACGGTGCCCACATCGGAGCACGCGGCGAAGAGCGGGTCCCAGTGCCCGGAGTGGATCGACGGCATGCGCAGGGCCGCAGGGTTTTCCGAGAAGGTGACCGCATGGCAGCCCTTGGCCGCCAGGCGCCGCACCTCTGCCGCGGCCCGGTCCACGTCGAACAGCGGAAGGATCCCACAGGGGATGAAGCGATCGGGATAGGCGCCGCACCACTCGTCGACGTGCCAGTCGTTGTAGGCCTTGATCATGACCTCGTTGACCTCGCGGTCGGGGCCTTCGTTGAGCACCTGGCCCGAGAACCCCGTCCAGTTGGGGAAATTGAGGCCGGCCAGCTGACCCCCGGCGGACATGTCCCGCACCCGCTCGTGCACGTCGTAGCAACCCGGACGCATCTCCTCGTAGCGCTGCGGGTTGACGTTGAACATCTCCGGCGGCTTGCCGGCCACCGCGTTGAGGCCGAGGTTGCGGCCCTTGCGGTCGCCGTACCACCACTGCTGGAAGCCTCGTTCGTCGGTGACGACACGGGGGGCCAGGTCGCGGTAGCGGGCCGGCACGTGCTGGTCGAACATGTCGGCCGGCTCGGCGATGTGATCGTCGACGCTGATGAGGATCATGTCGTTGGCCCGCATGGTCCGCTCCCTCCCCTGGCTGCGAGGCATCGCCCGCTCGCCGACGATGATACGGCGGTCCCGGCTGCTGCGTGCCCGGGTAGCATCAGCGCATGGTGGGTGAACAGCTGTCGGGTTCGGGCGAGCTGGTCGTGGAGCGCCAGGCAGGTTCGCTGGGGCGGTCACACGGGCGCGACGTCCCCCGCTGAGCCGGGGAGGGCTCAGTCATCGTGGCGGCCGAACACCGGGACGCGCTTGTCGATGAAAGCCCGCACCGCCTCGCGGTGGTCGCGGGTCTCGAAAGTGATCGCCTCCATCGCCAACGATGCGTCGAGCACCCGGTTGACCCGGTCCACGAGCTCGGCGTTGGCCAGGCGCTTGTTGAACTGGATCGCCACCCGCGGCCCTGCCGCCAGTCGGCGGGCGAACGCGTCCGCCGCCTCGGCGAGCTCCTCCTTCGGATGGAGGTGGTTGACGAGGCCGAGCGCATGGGCTTGTTGTGCGGTCATCATGTCGCCCGTCAGCAAGAACTCCTTGCCCCGGTGCAGACCGAGCAACATCGGCCACAAGATCGCGCCGCCGTCGCCGGCGACGATGCCGGCCTTGACATGGGGGTCGGCGATGCGGGCGTGTTCGGCCATGAGCACCACGTCGCAGAAGAGGGCGAGCGTGGCCCCGAGGCCGATGGCGTCGCCGTTGATGGCGGCGATGATCGGCTGGGGCACGTGCAGCTGGGCCTGCACGATCTGTGCGGAGCCGATCATGAGTCCCGGGTTGCCGTCCTCGTACCCGGCGTCGAGGTTGTCCTGCATGCCTCCGAAGTCGGCGCCCACCGAAAACGCCTTGTCCCCGGCGCCGGTGAGCACCACGACGGTGACGGCCCGGTCGGTGGCGATGCGCCGAAACAGCGGAGCGAGCTCCTCGTGCATCTCCGGCGAGATGGCGTTGCGCCGCTCGGGCCGGTTGAGCTCGACCCACAGCACCCCGTCCTCGCGCAGCTCGCTGTGGAAGTACTCGAAGCCATAGTGATCCGCCATGAGACCCGTCCTCTGGTCGATGTGCTCCGGGAGCGTACCGAACCGCCTCCGGACGCCGCGAGGTCGGGCCGGTGAGCTACCAGACCCTGCAGGTCGCGCGGGAGGGCGACATCGGCTGGCTCGTCTTCGACCGGCCGGAGGTCGGCAACGCCATGGATGCGACGATGCTCGCCGAGCTCGAGCGCGCCTGGCAGGAGCTCGATGCCGATCCCCAGGTCCGGGTGATCGTCAACACCGGAAACGGAGGGTCCTTTCAGACCGGTCTCGACGTGCGCCAGCTGAGCCGCGACCGCGCCGCGCTGCGCGAGCAGTCCCGCAGGACGCGGGACTTCACCTTGCGGTTCACCTCCTGGCAGCTCGGCTGCCTGACCCCGGTCATCGCCGCGGTCAATGGCGTGTGCGCCGGCGGTGGGCTCCACTTCGTCGCCGATGCCGACATCGTGATCGCATCGCGCGACGCGAGCTTCCTCGACCCGCACACCTCGATCGGCCAGGTGGTGGCTTACGAGGCGATCACCCTGATGCGCAAGGTGCCCGCCGAGCGCGTGCTGCGGATGTCGCTCGTCGGCCGCCACGAGCGGATGAGCGCCGAGGAGGCCTACCGTGTCGGCCTCGTGAGCCAGGTGGTCGATCCGCGGCGCCTGCGGGCCGAGGCCCGCGCCCTCGGCCAGCGCATCGCCCGCAACCCGCCGGCCGCACTGGCCGCCACCAAGGCGGCCCTGTGGCAGGCGTTCGAGACACCCAGACCAGCGGCCCGAGGAGATGCGCGATGAGCAGCTACGAGCACCTGAAGGTCGAGCGGCACGGCGCCGTCGGGTGGATCATCAACAATCGGCCCGACCAGCTCAACGCCATGAACGCCCGCATGCGCGACGAGTTCGCCGACGCGTGGACCGAGCTCGACGCGGATCCCCGGGTGCGGGTGATCGTCCACACCGGCGAGGGGAGGGCCTTTCAGACCGGCGTCGACGTGACAGAGGTGGCGAGCGACGGCCTCGGCATGCAGCGCTACCAGGACTCCGTGGCCAGCTTCGACCTCCACTTCACCTCGTGGCACCAAAAGGTGCTCAAGCCGGTCATCACCGCGGTCAACGGCATCTGTGCCGGCGGCGGGCTGCACTGGGTCGCCGACGCCGACATCGTGATCGCCGCGTCGGACGCGCAGTTCTTCGATCCCCACGTCTCGGTCGGCCAGGTCGTGGCCATCGAGGCGATCGGGCTCCTGCGCAAGATGCCGGCGGAAGCGGTCATGCGCATGGCGCTGGTCGGGCGCTGGGAGCGCATGCCGGCGCAGCGCGCCCTCGAGCTCGGGATGATCAGCCAGATCGTGGATCCACCCGAGCGGCTCCGGGAGGAGGCCCAGGCGCTGGCGGAAAAGATCGCCCGCAACTCCCCGGCCGCCATGCGGGCCACCAAGCTCGCGCTCTGGGAGTCCTTCGAGATGGGGCTGACCGACGCGTGCCGGGCCGGCGCACAGCAGCTGATATCGCTGTGGGGCCACCCCGATCAGGAGGAGGGGCCGCGGGCGTTCGCGGAGAAGCGCGAGCCGCGCTGGCAGGAGCTCGGGCCGGACCCCGACTAGGACCCGGCGGCGCGATCTCGCAGGACGAACTTCATCACCTTGCCGCTCGGGTTGAGCGGCAGCGCGTCCACCACCTCGACGTTCCTCGGGACCTTGAAGTTGGCCATCCGCTCGCGGCACCAGCCGATCAGCTCGGCGGGGTCGAGCGGGACCCCGTGGCGGGCGACGACGAAGGCCATGCCGACCTCGCCCATGCGATCGTCGGGCACGCCGATGACCGCGACCTGGGCGATGCCCGGATGGCCGAGCATGATGCCCTCGATCTCGGCCGGATAGGCGTTGAACCCGCCGACGATGAACATGTCCTTCTTGCGGTCGGTGATGCGCAGGTTGCCGCCATCGTCGATGACGCCGACATCGCCGGTGTGCAGCCACCCCTCCGCGTCGATCGCCGCGGCCGTCGCGGCGGGATCGTTGAAGTAGCCCTGCATCACGTTGTAGCCGCGCACGATGATCTCGCCGGCCCCGCCTGCGGGCGCGTCCCTGCCGTCGTCGTCGACCAGGCGGACCTCGATCCCCGGCAGCGGCCGCCCGACGGTGTTGGCGATGACCTCGGGCGGGTCGTCGTGGCGGCACATGCTGACGGTGCCGGTGGTCTCGGTCAACCCGTAGCCGGTGACGATCGTCTCGAACGGCAGCTCGGATCGCATCCGCTCGATGAGCTCGACCGGAACGCTGGCCGCGCCGGTCACCGCGAGGCGCAGGGTGGACAGCTCCGCGCGCCGGATCGCAGGGTCGTTGAGGATGGTCTGAAAGACGGCGGGCGGCCCGGGGAGCATCGTGATGCGCTCCTCGGCGACGCGGCCGACCAGCGACGGCACGTCGAACACCGCGTGGGGCACGATGGTCGAGCCGGTGAGGACCGAGGCGAGGACCCCGGACTTGAGCCCCGCGGTGTGGAAGAACGGGTAGACGACCAGGTAGCGGTCGCCCCTGCGGAGGCCGACGAGGCTCGACCACTCGACGTAGGTGTCCACGCTTGCGCCATGGCCGAGCATCGCTCCCTTGGGTGCGCCCGTGGTGCCCGAGGTGAAGATGATGTCCGACACGCTGCGGGGGCCGAGCGCCGCTTCGCGCTCGGTCACCGACGCGGGGGGCGTCGTCGCGGCGCGCTCGGCGAAGGTGGCCCAGGCCGTGGCGGTGGCCGGCACGGGACCCTGCCAGACGACGATCTCCTCCAGCGCGTCGAGGCCGTCGACGCCCTGCAGCAGCTCCACGTAGTCGGTGTCGAGGAAGTCGGTCACCGTGAAGAGCAGCTTGGCTTGTGATGTGCGCAGCACGTGGCCCGCCTCGTTGCCCCGAAAGCGCGTGTTGAGGGGCACCAGGACGGCCCCGGTGCTGTAGATGGCAAAGGACGCGACGATCCACTCCAGGCTGTTGGGTGCCCAGATCGCGACGCGGTCGCCGGCGTCGACGCCGGAGGCGATCAGCGCCCGGGCGACCGCCTCGACCCGCGCCTCGAGCTCGGCGAAGCTGACCCGGGTGGCACCGTCGACGACGGCTTCGAGCTCGCCATAGCGCTCCGCCCCCCGGTGGAGGACGGCGGGGATGGTGGAGAGGTCGCCTCCCTCGCCTGGGGTCATGTCGGGGCGGTAGGGCCCGTCAGCCGATGGCGATCGGGTTGATGGGGCTGCCCGCCGCCCCCGTCACCGGGAGGGGCGAGACGCAGAGCAGGGACTCGTAGCAGCGGTCGGCGGCCATCGACGTGAGGACCAGGTGCTCGAGCAAGGGGATGCCGAGCTTGACGAGGAGCTCGATGTGCACGCTCAGGAAGACGTCGTGGTCGAAGGGGATGCACTCGATGGCCGCGTTGTCCGCTCCGACGACCGAGATGTCGTGGTCGCGGACGAACGCCACCGAGTCGAGGTTGAGCCCGGGCTGCTCGTAGGGGGGCTCCTCGCCCGGCGCCAGGGTGGCGAACAGATCGAGCCAGCCGGTGCGCACCAGCAGGATGTCGCCGGCGGAGATCTCCACGCCTTGGGCGGCCCGGCACGCCTCGAGGTCCCCGCTGCCGATGGGCTGGCCGGGGGTGAGCCAGTCGACGCCCTGATGGGCAGGGAGGTCGAGGAGGACGGCCCGACCGGCGAAGCCGTTCAACTTGTCGATGCCGCATCGAGGGGCGCCGGCGAAAGACTCGAAGCCGTCGCAGGAGAAGCCGTTGTAGTGCTGGCGGTCGGCGAAGACGTGGCAGAGGGCGTCCATGTGGGTGCCGTTGTGCGAGGCCATCACCAGCACGTCCTCGTTGGCACCTACGCCCTCCGCGGCGCCGTAGGCCTGCAGCATGCGGTCCGTCTGGGAGGTGAGGGTCAGGCGCTGGGGCGCGCCCCGGTAGGGGAAGACCGGCACGCCCTCGCGTTGGATGGGCAGTCCGAGGCGGTACACCTTGCCGGTCCGGCACGCCCTGGTCGCGTCGAGCACCCGCTCGTCGGTGAGGAGGTTGAGGGCGCCCCGCTCGTCGTCGGCACCCCAGCGCCCCCAGTTGCCGACCTGCCCCTCGGTGCGGTCCGTCACGGCCATCGTCGTCCTCCGTCGTCGTTGCGGTCGGTGCTGTCGACGCACGGTAGATGGCGGCCCTTGGCCCGTCAATCGGGCGCTAAGGTGTGCCCGCCGTGCGAAGTCGGGCGAGGGGGTGACCAGGTGACGGACATCGCGGAGGGGTCCCCACTCCACGCCGAGTGCCACACCTATGACGACTACTCGGCGTTGCTCGAGGACTACTACGCCCGCGGGTGGACCGACGGACTGCCGATCGTGCCCCCGACCCCGGCGGCGGTCGAGTCGTTCCTCGGCTTCGCCGGTCTCGAGCCGTCGACGGTCCTCGGGGCGGTGCCCACGAGGGAGGTCGCGGTCACCGCGGAGCACGCGGCGATCAACGCCGTGATGGCGGGATGCCGGGTCGACTACTTCCCCGTCGTGGTCGCCGCGGTGCGCGCCCACCTGCAGGACAAGGCCAACTGCCACAGCACCACGGGGACGCTGTCGGGCGCTGCGCAGATCGTGATCGTCAACGGCCCGATCCGCCAGGAGATCGATCTCAACTGCCGGGCCGGGTGCTTCGGTCCGGGCTGGCGGGCCAACGCCACGATCGGGCGCGCCCTTCGCCTCGTGATCCGCAACGTGTGCCGGGCGGTCCCCAACTTCCTCGATCGCGCCACGTTCTCGACGCCGGCGCGCTACGCGTTCTGCTTCGGGGAAAACGAAGAGGACAGCCCCTGGGTCCCCCTCCACGTGGAGCGCGGCTTTCGTGCCGAGGAGAGCACCGTGACGGTGCACTCGGCGATGACGGTCCTCTCCGCGGAGGAGATGGTCGCCCGCACGCCCGAGGGCATCCTCGACACGATCTGCACCGTGACCCGCCGCAAGGGCACCGCGGGCGACCAGTGGCTCGGCGACGGCACCAACCTGGTGATGGTGATCGGCCAGGAGCACATGCGCTGGCTGACGGCTGCCGGCTGGTCCAAGGCCGACATCCGCTCGTACCTGTGGCCGCGCCTGACCGAGGCGCCGCGCCCGGGTGAGCGCACGGTCAAGCTGGGGCACCCCGAGGGCCTGCTCATCGTGGCCGCAGGCGGGCCGGGCATGGCCGAGACCTGGTTGTTCTTCCCCCATCTGGCGTGGGCGATCACCGAAGCGGTGCTGCCCCCGGCCACCCCAGGCGGGTGACGACGTGACGGCGACGACAGGAGGAGCGATGGCTGAGCGCAACGCAGCATTGATCGGGCTCGACCCGACGAGCGGGCCGCTGCCCGCGGGCGGTGGCCGGGATCGCCCGGCCCCCCGCCCGAAGAGCCTCGATGGCGCGGTGATCGGCCTGGTGGCCAACGGTCTCGGCCAGGCCGAGGCGTTCCTCGCCCGCCTCTACGAGGAGCTGGCCGAGGGCACCGCCGGCGCGTTGGCGGTGCTCAAGGGGAGCGTCTCGATCCCACCCGAGCCGGAGGACTGGGCCCGCCTGACCTCGGAGGCGACGGTCGCCATCACCGGGTTCGGCGGTTGAGGCTCCTGTAGCGCGCGCAGTTTGCGCGACGCCGTGGAGCTGGAGTGGGCCGGGGTCCCGTCGGTGGCTGTCATCCATGAGTCGATGGAGGGCACGGCCAAGGCGATGGCCCTGGTGAGCGGCATGCCGGACTACCGGTTCGTGATCGTGCGGTATCCGCACCCGCCGCTCGCCATCTGGGATGCCGATGAGATCCGAGAGGTGGCCAAGGAGGTCGCCGACGAGGTGCACGAGCGCCTTGTCGCGGCCCGCTGACAGGGAGCGATGGATTTCCGCTTCGACGACGACGTGGAGGGGTACCGTCACGAGGTGGCCGCCACCTTCGCCGCGGCGATGGCGCCGGAGCGCACGGCGGGCGCCGGTGACCCAGAGGACCTGACCGGCCTGTCCGAGCGCTTCGAGCGTGCCGTGCACGCGCAGATCGGCGAGCTCGGCCACCTCGGCATCGGCCTGCCCGCGTCGCTCGGCGGGGGGGGCAGGAGGCCGTCGTACGAGGCCGTGTTCAACCTCGAGGCGGCGGCGTGGGACGCCCCGGTGGTCGACACGGCCATGCGGCTGGCCGGCTACCCGATCCTCGCCTATGGGAGCGACGCGCAGCGGGCCTGGTTCCTGCCCCGCCTGCTCGCCGGCCGCATCGAGATGTGCATCGCCTACAGCGAGGAGGCGGCGGGCAGCGACCTGAGCGCGATCCGCACCGCCGCCGTGCCCGACGGCGACGGGTGGCTGCTGTCGGGGGAAAAGGCGCTCGTGACGGGTTCGCACAAAGCCGACTGGTGCTGCACGTTGGCGAGGACGCGCGCCGACGGCCCGCCCCGCGAGGCGATGACGATGTTGCTCGTCGATCTCACCCAGCCGGGGGTGCAGCGCCGTCGCCGGGAGACGATGAACGGCTGGACGCTCGGCGAGATCGCCTTCGACCGGGTCCGCCTCGGCCCCGAGGCCGTGCTCGGCGCGGTCGGCGAGGGCTGGCGCCAGGTGCTCTCCGCGGTGCAGGCGGAGCGCTCCGGCATGTCGTACCTCGGCTTCGCGCGGCACGTCTTCGACGACCTCGTCGCCCATGTCCGGCGGGCCGAGGGTCCGGGCGGTCCGCTGGCGGACGATCCCGGCGTGCGCGACCAGGTGGCCGCGCTGGCCATCGATCTGGACGCGGGGATGCGCCTGGCCAAGCGGGCGCTGTGGGTGCAGGAGCGGGGTGAGCCGACCGCGGTCCTCGCGTCGATGAGCAAGGTGTACGCCACCGAGCTGCTCCAGCGGCTGGCCCAGGCCGCCACCGAGATCGCCGGTCACGCGGGGCTCGTGCACAGCCCCCTGTTCGCCGCTGCACCCGGGCCGGCCGCGGCCGGTGGGCGCTTCGCGTGGGAGTACCTCGAGCGGGTCCACGGCACGATCAGCGTCGGGGCCAACGAGCTCCAGCGCGACCTCATCGCCCGGCAGGGCCTCGGCCTCCCGGTGGCACGGAGGTCGTGATGGACCTGTCGGAGAGCGACGGCCAGCTCGCCGTCCGCGACGCGGTCGGTGCCCTGATCGCCCGCCATCGGCTCTCGCCGGCGATGCAGCACCGGCTGGCCGCCACCGACCCCGGCTTCGATCCTGGCCTGTGGGCGGAGGTCATGGCCACGGGATGGCTCACCGTCGCCCTCCCCGTCGCGGTCGGCGGCGGCGGCGGCGGCCTGACCGATCTGATCGTCGCGGTCGAGGCGCTCGCCCGAGGCCCCGTCCCCGGCCCGATCCACAACGGTGTGGTGGCGAGTGCCGATGTGCTCCTCGCCCTCGGCGGCGGCGCGCAGGTCGCCCGGCACCTCGTCCCCCTGGTCGCGGGGGCCCGCCGCTACGCGTTCTGCCTGACGGAGCCCAACGGGGCGCACCGCCCCGAGCACCTCCGCTGCCGGGCGGTGCGCGACGCGGACGGCTGGTTGCTGGAGGGCGCCAAGTGCTTCGTGCCCCACGCCGGCAGCGCCGAGGTGCTGCTGGTCGTCGCCCGCACCGGGGTGGAGGGACGCGACGGCATCTCGGTGTTCGCGGTCCGGGCCGACGCGCCGGGCGTGGAGGTGCGCACGATGGCGACGATCGGCGGCGACCGCCAGGGCGAGGTCGTCCTCGCCGGCGTGCGGGTCCCGGCCGAGGACCTCCTCGGTCGGCCCGAGGACGCGTGGCCGGCGCTGCGCCCGGTGCTCGACCGCGCCGTGCTGGCCATGGCCGCCGACATGGTGGGCTCCGCCACGGCGGCGCTCGAGTGGACCGTCGCCCGGGTCTGCGCGCGGCACCAGTGGGGCGTCCCGATCGGCTCGTTGCAGGCCGTGCAGCACCGCTGCGCCGACATGTCGATCGCGTTGACGTGCGCGCGCGACGCGGTGTGGGATGCCGCGGGACGCGCCGACCGGGGCGAGGACCTGACGACGGCGGCCGCCGGAGCCAAGGCCCTCTGCGACGACGCCTGCCGGCGCATCACCGCCTCGGCGCACCAGCTCTGCGGGGGCGAGGGGATCTATGCCGATCAGCCCCTGCACCTGTGGTACCGCCGCGTCAAGTCCTTCGAGCCCTTCTACGGCGGGACGCGGGCCCAGCGGGCCGTCGTGGCCGCCTCGCTGCTCGACGGATAGGGTCGCACCCAGCAGAAGGGGAGGCACGTGGGCCGACTGGACGGGCAGGTCGCGGTGGTGACCGGCGGTGGGCGTGGCATCGGGCGCGAGATCGCGCTCGGCCTCGGCCGCGAGGGTGCCCGGGTGGTCGTGTCGTCGCGCACGATCGGCGACCTCGACGACGTCGTGGCCCGCCTCCGGGCGGCCGGCACCGACGGTGTGGCGGTGGTCGCCGACGCCATGGACCGAGACCAGGCGCGCGAGCCGGTGCGAGCCGCGGTGGCCTCTCTTGGTCGCATCGACATCCTGGTCAACAACGTCGGAGGATCGGTCGGCCGAAACCACGATCCGTTCACCTGCGACGACGGCGCTTTCGAGAACACCCTCGTGCTCAACCTGGTGTCCGCGTTCTGGACGACGAGGGAGGCCCTGCCCCACATGCGCGAGCAGCAGCACGGCAGGATCATCAACATCGGCTCCGGGGCCTCCAAGCGGGCGGCGGGTCGTCTGGCGTACACGTCGGCCAAGCACGGCCTGGTCGGCTTCACCCGCTCCCTGGCCGCCGAGGCCGCGCCGGACCGGATCACGGTCAACTGCCTGTGCCCGGGCTGGACCAACACCTCCCTCACCGACTTCGAGGCGATGGGCAAGGCCCAGGGCGTCCCCGGCGAGGAGATCAAGCGGCGGGCCGAGGCGGACAACCTGCAGCGGCGCATCCTCGAGCCCGAGGAGCTGGCGCCCATGGCGGTCCTGCTGGCGTCCTCCGACGGCGCCAGCCTGACCGGCCAGGTGATCAGCGTGGACGGCGGCTACCGGGTCTGACCCGCCGGCGATCGCGCGCGGCACCGCCCGTCCCCGAGGGCGGCTCAGCCGCCGACCAGGCCCCGCGCCGTGCCGCCGTCGACGTTGAGCCCGCCGCCGGTCGTGAAGCCGGCCTGGTCCGACACGAGGAACACCACCACCGCCGCGATGTCGCCCACCTCGCCGAGGCGGCCCATCGGGACCTGGGCGGCGCCGACCTGTCGCGCGTACTCGAGCGGGTCCACGCCCGCCCGGGCGGCGCCGGCCGCGAAGACCTCGCGGATGCGGTCGGTGAGCGTTGGGCCCGGGTGGACCGACAGGACCCGCACCTGGTCGGCCGCGACCAGTTCCGCGGTCGAGCGGGTCAGGTGGATCACCGCCGCGTTGAGCGCGCCGAGGGCGTAGCCGGGCGACGCGAGCATGCCGGCCACCCCGCCCACGTTGACCACGCAGCCCTGCCGGCTGGCCCGCATGCCGGGGAGCACGTGCTGCATGCAACGCAGGTACCCCATCACCTTCAGGTCGAAGGCCTCCTGCCACTGTGCCTCGCTCAGCTGCTCGATGGTGCCGAAGGGCGACGCCCCCGCGTTGTTGACGAGGATGTCGACCCCGCCGAGCGCCTCCTCGCAGCGTGCCATCGCGGCGCGCACGCCCTCTGCGGTGCGCAGATCGGCGGCGGCGACCACCGCGGGCGGGCCGCCTGCCGCGGCGATCGAGCTCGCCCGCTCGATGAGTCGCTGCTCGTCGCGGGCGACGAGGCCGACGCGGACGCCCTCCGCGGCGAGCGCCGACGCGATCGCCGCGCCGATCCCGCGGCTCGCGCCGGTGACGATCGCCCGCCGACCGTCGAGACCGAGCTCCATCGGCGCGGCACCCTAGCAGCCGGCCCCGCTGCGCCTCAGCGTCCGGCGAAGTGCGCCGGGCGCCGCTCCCGGAACGCGGCGCGCCCCTCGGCGAAGTCCTCGCTGGCCCAGGCCGCGTCCACGGCGGCTTCCACCGCTTCGAGGCGCGCCGCGGGATCCGGGGAGATGGCGGTCTGGATGGCCCGCTTGTGCGCCACGTGGGACAGCGGCGCGTTGCCCGCGATGGTGCGGGCCAGGGCGCGGACCTCGGCTTCGAGATCGTCCTTGCGGATGCTGCGGTTGACCAGGCCGATCCGGGCGGCGGCGGCCGCGTCGATGCGGGCGCCGGCGAAGAGCATCTCGGCGGCCCAGCCGGGACCGACGAGCGCGACCAGCTGCGAGGTCGCGTCGTAGGGGTAGCCGACACCCAGCTTGGCCGCGGGGATCCCGAACTGGGCGTCTTCGGCGCACAGGCGGATGTCGGCGGCCAGGGCGACGCCCACGCCGCCGCCGAGGCAGTAGCCGTGGATCATGGCGATCACCGGCTTCTCGATGCGCAGCAGGCTGCTCCCGCCCGAGTCGGCCCGTGCCGCGGTGCCGGCGCGGCTCGATGCCGGGCTGCGGCTCAGGGCGCCGCTGTCGAGCTGGGCGATGTCGGCGCCGGACACGAACGCCTGCTCGCCGGCGCCGCGCACGACGACGGCGTGGACCGAAGGGTCCTCGCCGAAGGCGGTGCAGGCGACCGACAGCCCGGCGAGCATGTCGGCGGTGAGCGCGTTGTGCTTGTCTGTGTTGTTGAAGACGATCCAGCCGACGCCTTCGTCGACCGAAGCCAGCAGGCGCTCGGTTCCGGTTTCCATCGCGGCGACGCTACCTTGGCAGGGAGGGGGCCACGTGGGGGACGACCCGCACGGACCGGGACCACTGGCACACCTGCGGGTGGTCGATCTCACCACGGCCCGCTCCGGCCCGACCTGCGTCCGCCAGCTGGCCGATCTCGGCGCCGACGTCGTCGCCGTCGCCGCGCCCGGCCGCGGTGGCCTCGACGGCTCCGACGGGTGCAACCTCCACCGCAACAAGCGCTCGGTCATCCTCGACCTCCGTCGCCCCGACGGCCTCGACGCCTTCGTGCGGCTGGTCGAGCGCGCCGACGTGCTCGTGGAAAACATGCGACCGGCGGTCAAGCACCGCCTCGGCATCGGCCCGGCCGAGATGCTGGCTCGCAACCCGAGGCTGATCTACGCGAGCCTGTCTGGCTTCGGCCAGAGCGGCCCCTACGCCGACCGTCCCGGGGTCGACCAGATCGCCCAGGGCATGGGCGGCCTGATGTCGGTCACGGGACCGCCCGGCAGCGGTCCGTGGCGGGTCGGCATCGCCATCAGCGACACCGCCGCGGGCACCTTTCTGACCCAAGGGGTGCTGGCGGCCCTCGTCTCGCGCGAGCACAGCGGCCGGGGGCAGTGGGTCCACACCTCGCTGCTCGAAGCGATGGTCAACCTGATGGACTTCCAGGCCTGCCGCTGGCTGACCGATGGCGTCGTCCCCGGCCAGCAGGGCAACGACCACCCGACCTTCTTTCCCATGGGCACCTACCGGACCCTCGACGGCCTGATCAACATCGCGGGGCTGCGCGCCATCGAGGTGTTCACCGATGTCATCGGCGCAGGCTCGTTGCTCGACGAGGAGCGCTTCGCCACCGCTGGGTCCCGCCGCGCCAACCGCGAGGCGTTCAACGAGGCGTGTGAGGCGTGCCTCATGACCGAGCCGACCGCCCACTGGATCGAGGCGCTCAACGCGGTGGGGATCCCGGCCGGCCCGGTCTACGCGATGGACGAGGTCTTCGCCGACCCGCAGGTGGCGCACCTCGCGATGGCGGAGCGGGTCGAGGGGCCCGGCGGGTCCGCGGTGAGCGTGCTGCGCCACCCGGTCACGCTGTCGGAGACGCCTGCCGCCGTCGGGCACGGCCCCCACCAACCCGGCAGCGACACCCGGGAGGTGCTCGCCGGGCTCGGCTATGCACCGGAGGAGGTCGACGCGCTCCTCGCTTCGGGAGCGGCCGCCACGGCTGCCACCGGCGAAGGATGGTTGCGCTGAGGTTGCAGGGTCGCGGAGCGGAGGACGTGCTGAAGGTCAGGGTGTGATCGCGGTGCGGGACACGGGCTCGGGCGCGGCTTGGCGGCGCTGCATCGCACGGGCGAGGGCGCTCAGGACCGCGTTGCGCGTCTCGCGTGGATCGATCAGCTCGTCGAAGCCGAGCATCGCCGCGGACCGGTAGGACGCGTCGAGCTCCGCATCGCGCAACTCGTCGGATGCCTCCTCGTCGGCGTGCATGGCCCGGCTCGACGCCTTGGCGCCCATGGCCCCGAGCGTCGCGCCGGGGAAGGCGAAGGTGGCGCTCTGCTGGTCGAATCCGATCATGGCCATCACCATCGAGCCGAACCCGTAGGCCTTGCGGATCGTGACGTTGATCTTCGGCGTCGTGGCCTGGGTCTGCGCCGCGAACATGCGCGCGCCGCTGCGCAGGATGCCCTCGCGCTCGGACGCCTTGCCCGGCAGCACGCCGGGGTTGTCGGCGAGGAAGACGAGGGGGAGGTGGAACGAGTCCGCCACCATGATCAGGTGTGCCGCCTTGTCGGCGGCGGCCGAGTCGATCGATCCGGCCAGCACCATCGGCTGGTTGGCGACGATGCCGACGGGTTGGCCGCCGAGGTGCGCGAGTGCGCAGATGATCGCGCCGCCGAAGCCCGGTTGGATCTCGAACCACTGGCCGTCGTCGGCGAGGACGTCGAGCACGCGACGCATGTCGTAGACGCGCCGGCCGTCGCGGGGGATGATCGAGAGGAGCTCGTCGACGGCACGGGGACCCTGGTCGGGGCCGTGACCGCGCGACGGGTAGGACCACGCGCTCGAGGGGAAGTACGACAGGTACAGGCGGATCTGGTCGAGTGCCCCTTCGTCGTGCGGCGCGACGTTGTGGATCAGACCGCTCGGCACCGCCACCGACGGGCCACCGAGGTCCTCTTTGGTGACCGTCTCGCCGATCGACTCCTTCACGACCGGGGGCCCGGCGGTGAAGATGGCCCCCTGCTCGGTCATCACGGTGAAGTCCGACATCGGGGCGATGAGCGCGCCGTGACCCGCAGAGGGGCCGAGCACTCCGGTGACGATCGGGACGTGCCCCGAGCAGCGGGCTTGCATGAGCAAGTCGGTGGGTGCCCGCGCGTGGGAGCGCTCCGTCGGTCGGAAGCCGGCGCCCTCGAGCAGCATGACGAGCGGCACGCGCTCGTGCAGCGCCAGCTCGGCGATGCGGTACCGCTTGGCGTTGCTCCCCGACGCGATCGTGCCGGCGGCCACGGTGAAGTCCTCGGCGCCGACCATCACCGGCCGGCCGTCGATCGTGCCGGACCCGGCCACGATGCCGTCGGCGGGGAGCGTGCCGACGAGCGTGCCGATCTCATGGAAGGAGGCAGGGTCGAGCAGGTGGTCGATGCGGGCCCGGGCGTCGAGCTTGCCGCTGCCGCGGTGGCGCCCGAGGCGCTCCTCCCCGCCCATGGCGCGCGCCGCGGCCCGCCGTTCGGCCAGGTCGGCCAGCGTCGGGCCCCACCCGCCGGGTAGCTCCTCGGACATCGGCTGGGTCCCCCTTCGCTGTTCCGTGCCCCGGGGGCGGTCCTCGGCTGCGCTCCAGGCGGAGCAGGCCGCGATCGTAACCGGGGCAGGCTGCACCACGCAGGGACGGCCTACAGGGTGATCTCGACCAGATCGGGGGAGATGGCCAGGTCAGGGCCCGTGACCGATCGGATCTCGTCGGGGGTCCAGCCCGGCATGATCTCGCGGAGCACCAGGCCGTCGGCGTCGACGTCGATGACGCTGATGTCGGTGATCACCCGCCGCACGCAGCGGGGCGCGGTGAGCGGCAGCGTGACCCGCTCCACCAGCTTGGGGGCCCCGTGCTTGTCCTGGTGGGTCATGAGCACGACGACCCTCTTGGCGCAGAAGGCGAGGTCCTGAGCGCCGCCGAGGCTCCCGGCGATCTTGCCCGGCACCTGGAAGTTGGCCAGGTCGCCGTTGACCCCGACCTGGAGGGCACCGAGGAGGCTGATGTCGATCCACCCGCCGCGGATGAGCTCGAAGGACTGGTCGTGGGTCATGAACGACATCCCGGGTGTCTTCATGACCGGCTGGCCACCGCCGTTGATGCAGTAGGGGTCGGCGCCGTCGGGGTCGTCGACGACCACAGGCCCGAAGCCGATGACGCCGTTCTCGGAGTGGAGCAGCACCTCGCGCTCGGGCTCGACGAAGGTGCTCACCAGCATCGGGATGCCGAAGCCGAGGTTGACGACCATCCCGGTGCGGAGCTCCTTGGCGGCGCGCGCCGCGATCGAAAACTCGTCGAGCCGCGGCTTGTCTGCGTGGGGGTCCACCCGTACCTCCTCGGTGCTGGTCAACAGGGTCGTCCAGTCAACAGGGTCCTCCAGTCAACAGGGTCCTCCAGTCAGCGCCGCTAGCACGGTGTCTGCCAGGAGGTCATCGCCGGCTTCGGCCGCTGCACGACGCGCTGCACGTACGGTGCGGGGGTGACGACGCGCTCGGGATCGAGCTCGCCCAGCTCGACGACCTCGTCGACCTCGGCGATCGTGACGGTCGCCGCGCCGGCCATCGTCGCGTTGAACGTCCGCGCCGTGCCCCGGTAGACGAGGTTGCCCCAGCGGTCGGCCTGGTGCGCCCGGATGACCGACACGTCGGCCTTGAGGGCCCGCTCGAGGATGTGCGGGCGGCCGTCGAACCACCGCACGTCCTTGCCCTCGGCGACCACGGTGCCGGCTCCGACGGGGGTGTAGAAGGCCGCGATGCCGGCGCGTGCCGCGCGGATGCGCTCCGCCAGGCTCCCCTGCCCGATCAGCTCGAGCTCGACCTTTCCCTCCTTGAGCAGCCGCTCGAAGGGCAGCTCCATGCGCCCGCCCGGGAGCACCGGGAACGCCAGGATGCCCTTTCGCACCTGGCCCCGCTCGATGAGGATCCCCGCAGAGAAGTAGTCGTCGGGGTAGGGGAGCAGCGTGGCCATGTGCTCCTTCATCTGGCGGATCTGCTCCTCGCCGAAGCCGGAGTGGTTGCCCGTGATCGTGAGGCCGGTCACCCCCTTCCGCGCGAGCGCCGCGATCAGGTAGCTCGGGTACTCGGCCGGCCCACCGAAGCCGCCGATGTGCACGACCGCGCCGTCGGGGACGTCGTGGACGGCCTCGTCGAAGCTGTCGACCACCTTGTTGATCGGCATGTCGCCTCCTCGAAGCGGTGTCGGGGGATCACTGCACGAGCTCACCGATGTCGACCCGACACGAGTGTCGCACCGACCGCGGCCGTCAGCGGTCGAGGTCCAGTTGGATGTGCTCGATCGCCAGCAACGACCACGTGCGCGACGAGAGGAAGGTCGCAACCTCGGCGTTCTCCTCGGCCTGCGTCTCGGGCGTCGCCCAGTAGCGGTCTCGGAAGTCGTCGACCGACGCGAACCACAGCTCGGAGATCCCGGAGGGATCGGTGCGCTCGGCCGGGAGGGGGTCGTAGACGTTTTGCACGTACTTCCACAGGCCGGGCATGTGCCGCTTCGCCTCCGGCACGTGCGCCCGGTAGCGGGCGAGGAACTCCTCGTCGGTCGCGTTGCGGCCCCGGTGGAGGATCGAGAGCTGCTTGATGCCAGGCGTCGCGGTCCCGTCGGGCCACGTCCGCTCGTAGTCCCACCCGAGGTGCTCGCGGACGCGGTGCGCGACGAGCGGGATGGGCAGTGCGGGCTCGGCGCCCGGGATGCACCAGAGCCAGTGGAGCGCGGACCACGGCGGCTGTCGCGGCGCCTGCCCGTGGTGGGCGAGGAGCGACTGGTCCGGCGGGATCCGGTCGATGACCCAGCGGCGGACCCCGGGCGAGGCGCCGAGGTCGAGGGGCACGGGGTGCTCGGCCGGCTGCGCCACCACGAGCTTGGAGCGTGTCGTCCCGTGGTCCGCGGTGGCCGGCATCGCCCAGGAGCGTAACGTCCCCAGCGCACCACCGTCCCTGGTCGGGTGTGGCCGGTTGGGTACTGTCGGGCCGGGTCGACGTCGCTGCGACCGATGGGGGGCGCTCCGTGGCCGAGCTGTGCTTCAACACCTTCAACCGCTCCGCCTACCTCGGGGTCGATCCCGATCTCCCGGATCAGATCACCGCCGCGGCGGCCGCCGGCTTCCGGCTGTTCGGTCCTGACGTGTTCTCCCTCGACGCGTGGTTGGCCGCGGACCGGCGCATCGAGGAGCTCACCGCGATGCTCGACGCCAACGGCATGCGGTGCTTCGAGATCGCCGCGCTCGACCTCGGGGAGGAGCGGGAGACGATCGGCCACGCGGAGCACCTCGCCGAGCTGGCGTTCTTCCTGCGACCGTCGTGGATCCTGACAAACGTCGGCGCACCGATCGATGATGCGCTCTGCCGGACCTTCGCGAAGGTGTGCGACGTGCTCGAGCCGAGCGGGGCCCGACCTGCGGTCGAGTACCTGCCGTTCACACCGGCGGACTCGATCGCCGCCGCGCAGGTCCTCGTCGACCACGTGGGGCGCGACCGCGCCGGGATCCTGTTCGACACCTGGCACCACTTCCGGGGGCCCGACACCTTCGCCGAGCTCGACGCGGCGGCGCCCGACCTCGTGGCGTACCTCCAGTTCGACGACGCGCTCCCGATGGAGGGCGACGACCTGGTGGCCGAGACGCTGCACCGGCGGACGTTTCCCGGCGAGGGCGAGTTCGACCTGGAGCGCTGGTGCCGGATCATGCGGGACAAGGGCTTCGACGGCACAGTCAGCGTCGAGATCCTCAACGAGGAGTGGCGCGGGCGCGACCTGCGGGAGTTCGCCCGGCGCGCCCACGACAGCGCGGCGGTGTACTGGCCCCCCGGTTGAGCCCGGTGCCGGGCCGGCGGCCGAACCGTCGGACCGGGGCGCCGGGGCGGCTCAGGGCTCCAGGACGACCTTGATGGCTCCTGCCGCCCGGTCCCGAGCCGTGGCAAAGGCCTCGGCCGCGGCGTCGAGAGGGAAGCGATGGGTGATGAGCACGTCGGCGAGCTCGGAGCGCTCGGCGAGGATCGACGCGGCCACGTCGAAGTCGCGGGAGGGCCCGACCCGGGCGTACATCGTCGCTGGGATCACGTCGAGCTCCTTCATCGACACCACCAGGCCCGGGAGCTCGACGCCGTCCCAGTAGGTGCCGAGGGCGAGGATCCGCCCACCGGGCCGGCACAGGTCCGCAGCGCGGGCGAGCGCCGAGGTGGTGCCCGCCGCCTCGATCACGACGTCGTATCCGTCGCCGACCTCGCCCGCGCCGAGGCGCTCGGCCGCGGCCCGCTGGGCGTCGTGGCGGGCCTCGAGATCGACGGTGGCACCCGTCGCCTGTGAAGCGACGAGGGCGGTCTGGCCGATGGAGCCGCCTCCGACCACGGCGACCCGTTCGGTCGCCGCGATGCGGGCCCGACGCACACCGTGGACGGCCACGGCGATGGGCTCGACGAGGCAGGCGTCGCGCACGGCGATCCCCGACGGGAGCCGGGTGAGGGAGGACGCCGGGGTGAGGCACTCCTCGGCCATCCCTCCGTCGCGGCCCACGCCCATCACCATGGCCGGACCCTCCACGCAGCGGTTGTAGTCACCCGACGAGCACGGGCCGCAGGTGCGGCACGGGGCGATCGGCTCGATCGCGACCGGCGTGCCGTCATCGAGGAGACCGGCGAGCTCATGGCCCATGGTGGCCGTGAGGCCCCACTGCAGGAGGTGGAGATCGGAGCCGCAGATGGCGGCCGACACGACCCGCACCCGGACCCCTTCACCGGCGGGCTCGGGCACATCGACGACCGCTACCGCCCCGTTGACACATCGCACCGCACGCATCCGGGCAACGCTAGTGGCAGGCCCGTTGCCCCCGTGGACGCGCGAGGATACGGGGGTCCGTACTCGAGGAGAAGAAGCACACACCATGACGATCTCCGTTGGCGATCACATCCCTGATGTCAAGTTGATGACCATGACGGCCGACGGCCCCAGGCCGGTCCAGAGCGCCGATGCGCTCGGCAAGGGCAAGGTCGTGCTCTTCGCGGTGCCCGGTGCCTTCACGCCGACCTGCTCGGACCACCACCTGCCGGGGTTCGTCCTGCGCGCCGGGGACCTCAGGGCCAAGGGCGTCGACACCATCGCGTGCATCTCGGTCAACGACGCCTTCGTGATGGGGGCCTGGGGTGCGTCGCGCGACGTCGACGACTCGGTCCTCCTGCTCGCCGACGGCAACGCCGAGTTCGCCCAGGCCATGGGCCTCGTCATGGACGGCAGCGGCATCGGCCTCGGCACGCGCTCGCGGCGCTACGCCGCCATCGTCGAAGACGGCGTCGTCACGTCCCTGATGGTCGAGAGCGCACCCGGGCTCGACGTCAGCTCCGCGGATTCCGTGCTGGCCGCGCTGTAGCCATGGCCTGGGACTTCTCCACCGATCCGGAGTTCGCGGCGAAGCTCGAGTGGGTGCGATCCTTCGTCGACCGTGAGATCCTCCCGCTCGAGACGATCCAGTTCGACGTCTCCGACGAGGAGTGGGCTGCGCTGACGACGCCGCTCAAGGACAAGGTGCGAGCGGAGGGTCTCTGGGCCTGCCACCTCGATCCCGAGCTCGGGGGCCAGGGGTACGGGCAGGTCAAGCTCGCCCTGCTCCACGAGATCCTCGGGCGGTCTCCGCTCGCACCCCCGATCTTCGGCAACCAGGCCCCCGACTCGGGCAACGCCGAGCTCCTCGCCATCGGCGGCAACGAGGAGCAGAAGCAGCGGTGGCTGCGCCCGCTCCTCGATGGCCGGCTGCGCTCGGCCTTTTCGATGACCGAACCGGAGGTCGCGGGATCCGACCCGACGCTCATCCGCACCTCGGCCGTCCTCGACGGCGACGAGTACGTGATCAACGGGCACAAGTGGTTCACCTCCTGCGGGTCGACGGCGGACTTCCTCGTCGTCATGGTGGTGACCAACCCCGACGTGCACCCCTACCAGGGCTGTTCGATGATCGTGGTGCCCACCGACACGCCGGGCGTCGACATCGTGCGCGACGTCCCGACGATGCACCACCCCCATGCCCATCCGGGGCGCCGGGAGCCGGCGGGGCACGCCGAGATCCGCTACCGGGACGTCCGCGTGCCGACGGGCAACCTGATCGGGCGCCCGGGTGACGGGTTCGTGCTGGCGCAGAAGCGCCTCGGGCCCGGGAGGCTCCACCACGCGATGCGCTGGATCGGCCAGGCCCGGCGAGCCTTCGACATGCTCTGCGAGCGGGCGCTGTCGCGCTACTCGCACGGCTCGCTGCTCGCCGAGAAGCAGATGATCCAGGACTTCATCGCCGAGTCGCTCATCGACATCTCCACGGCGCGGCTGCTCTGCCTCAACGCGGCGTGGACCATGGACCAGGTCGGGTCCTCCAAGGCCCGCACCGAGATCGCCATGATCAAGGTGTACGGCACGCGGATGCTGTTCAACGTCATCGACCGGGCGATCCAGGTGCACGGGGCGCTGGGCTACACCACGGACCTGCCCCTCGAGGAGATGTACCGGGCCGCGCGGGCCAGCCGCCTCGTCGACGGGGCCGACGAGGTCCACAAGGTGACCATCGCCCGCCAGGTCCTCAAGAGCTACCGCGCGGCCGCCGAGCTGCCAACCGAGCACGTGCCGACCCGTCGGGCCGCCGCCCTCGAGAGGTTCGCCGAGCTGGTGGACGTCGCCGCCCTCAACAGCTGAGGGCCGCCGCCCCCGGGCACAGGCAGCCGGCTCAGGCGGCCGGCAGGGGCCCGACGTCGGTCAGCTCGATGATGTTGCCGGAGGGGTCGGCGACGAAGGCGGCCCACACCGTGCGCCCGAAGTCATCCCGCGACCGCGGCTCGAAGGTGAAGCGCGCCCCTCCGTCGCGCAGCGCCGCCATCGTGGCCTGGTAGCGCTCGGTCGGCACGTGCAACGCGAAGTGTGGCATCCCGGGGCCAGGGGCGTGGACCTCGGCGACCTCGATCATGTGCAGTTGCAAGGTCCCGACCCGCAGCCACATGCCGGGGATCCCGAAGTCGGGCCGGCGCAGCTCCTCGAAGCCGAGCAGGTCGCAGTAGAAGCGCCGGGAGGCCTCCAGATCCGACACGGAGATGGCCAGATGGCTGTAGCCGGCGATGGTGACCGGGTGGGTCGTGGCGCTCATCGGACCTCCTGGGGCAGCGGCAGGTGGAGGGATGCTACCCCCCGCCCGGTTGCCCCGCGCCCGGCCCGGCGCGGGGCTCAGAGCGCGATCCACCTCCGCTCGGCGGCCGAGCGCCGGATGGCGTCCATGACCTCCATGTCGGCCACACCGTCGGCGAAGGTCGCGGGCGAAGGGTCGCTCGGCAGGTCGGCGCCGGCGATGGCCGAGCGAAGCACGGAGAAGAGCCGGGTGTAGGGCCCCATGTCGATGCCCGTCGAGTGCATGAAGTCGTATGCGGTCACCATCAGGTCCCCCGGCGGCGGGTCCGCTGGGCCGACGACGAGGTCAGCGGGTGGATCGAGCTTGCGGGACCCCTCCCGGTCGGCCAGCCAGACGTCGTCACCCTCGGTCCACACGGTGCCCTCCGACCCCGACATCCGGGTGGCGATCAGCGGCGGTCCGAGTGTGCCCGCAGAGCTCTGCATGATCCCCTCCACCCCCGAGACGGTGCGGAAGTGGACGGTGTAGGTGTCCTCTGCGGTCATGTCGCGGGACGAGGTGACCGACAGGCCAGCGCTCACGCCGGCGATCTCGCCGAAGGTGGCCCGGACCTGGTCGACGACGTGCGACGCGTGGGCGCCGAGCCAGCCCCCACCGTCCTCGGCCCGTGCCCACCAGTCCGGGACCTGGCCGCTCGGGTCGGCGAGCAGTGGCATGAGCAGGAGGAACGTCGCGAGGCGCGGCTCGCCGATCGCACCGGAGCGGACCAGCCGGGTGGCCCACGCCTGACCGGTCGCGAAACGGAACTCGGTGCCGAGGAGGTGGACGATGCCGGCCCCCTCCGCGGCGGCCAGCATGCGCCTCGCGTCGGACGCCTCGGCGGCGAAGGGCTTCTCGCACACGATGTGCATGCCCGCCGCCACCGACTCCAGCACGATGTCGGCGTGGGTGTGCGGTGGGGTGGCGACCGACACGATCCCGACGCCGGGGAGTGCGAGCGCCTCGGCCAATGACACCGTGCCGACCGGGATCTCGAAGCGCTCCGCCCGGGCTCGGGTGCGCGCCGGGTCACGTCCGACCAGCCCCAGCACCGGGATCCCTGCCGCTCGCAGCGCCCGCACATGGGTGAGGCACCCGAACCCGGTGCCGACCACGACCGCGCCCGAAGCCTCGCTCATGTGACCCCCTCCATCGGCCTTCGGGCCGACCCTAGCAAGCAGACCCTGGATGTCCGGGCGCCGAACCGTCGGGGGATGCCCACGCCGGCGGCACCGGCCGTGCCACCATGCGGGAGACGTCGATGGCGGCTCGACCGCCTGCGGGAGCCCTGAGATGAACCGTGCCGCGGCCAGACTGATCGCCACCATCGCCCTGCTGGCCGCGAGCGTCTCGTGGGCCGGCTGGCTCTTCCTCCACACCGCGGGCGACCCGCAGCGCAGTGACCGCATCGCCCACTCGGTCCTCGACGACGCCAAGGCTCGCGCCCAGCTGGCGGCCGACATCTCCGGCGTGCTCGCCGACGCCGCGAACCGAGCTGCGTCGGCGGCGGGCGGCCCGGGCGTCGCGACGGTGGTCAGCGGGAGCAACCCGGCGCTCCAAGCGGCGATCACCGGTGCGCTCCGGGACCCCAAGGTGGCGGGCAACGTCGTCGACGCCATCGCCGCGGCGCACGCCGACGCCCTCGGCGTCACGCCCCCGCGGCCGTCGGTGATCGACACCAACCTGCTGGTGAGCACCGTCCGCTCCCAGCTGGGTCAGACCAACCCGGCGCTCGCCCGACTCCTCCCCACGTCGGGCATCGGCAAGATCAACCTCCCGAGTGCCCGCGTGCCCTACGCAGCGACGGTGCGGCGCGACGCGAGGACCTGGGTCCCGATCCTCGCCGCGGTGGCCGTCGTCGGGCTCCTGCTCGCCCTGGTGATCGGTGACCGGGCGCGCGTGCTGCGCCGGGCCGGCGTGTGGGCCGTCGCCGCCGCCCTCGCCTGGGTCCTGCTGCCCGCGGTGGTCAGCTTCGCCGCGGATCGTTGGGCGCCGGGCAGCGCGGCCATCGTGCGCGCCGTCCTGCGTGGCGCCACCGGGCCGGTGACGCCGACGGCGACGATCTTGCTCATCGCCGGCGTCGTGGCGATCTTTGCCAGCTTCGCCGCGCCGCAGCTCCTCGGCGTGGCACGCGGTGGCGACCGCGCCGGAGGGGCTCATGGTGCGTCCTCCCGCCGGCGCCAGGCGCAGGGCGGGACCCCGCATGCGCCGTTTCGTCCCGTCACCGCACCGGCGGTGCCGCCGACCCCGACGCCGGTGCCGTCGGCCGCACCCGACGCGCTGCCGCGGCTCGGGCCCGACACCTGGGAGCCCACCCGGGTGCTCCCCGAGGTGGGCGGGCCGACCTACGACGCGACGGGGCGCGTCGCCGGCGCCGTGCCTCTGGGCCCCCGGCCTGGACCGGGCGCCGTGCCTCTGGGCCCCCGGCCTGGACCGGGCGCCGTGCCTCTGGGCCCCCGGCCTGGACCGGGCGCCGTGCCTCCCCCAGCCGGCGGGCGCCCACCCGAGCGTCCC
>Ga0209698_10001295_pt1 | contig 28787 bp, 24 predicted proteins | sample LitLauG_LLR_2012_FD_187203 | JGI IMG/M metagenome (GOLD analysis project Ga0209698, IMG submission 187203) | Freshwater sediment microbial communities from Pennsylvania, USA - Little Laurel Run_MetaG_LLR_2012 (SPAdes) (version 2) | ecosystem: Environmental > Aquatic > Freshwater > Creek >... | reverse complement strand
TACTTAAATTCATATTAGGATTTTTTATGTAGTATTTTATAAAGTTAAAATTGTCTTGGGGAAAATAAAATTTCTACAATGTAGAGAATGTAAGAAGGAGTATGAACCTACATTTAAGTACATTTGTGAGGAATGCTTTGGTCCCCTAGATGTATGCTATGATTTTCCATCTGTGAATAAAAACACTTTTTCAAATCGCGAACATACCTACTGGAGATATCATGAACTTTTACCAATTGAGTCAAAATTCAATATCGTTAGTATTGGTGCTGGAATGACACCGTTAATCAAGGCAGAAAAATTGGGTAAATCACTTGGTCTGAATAATCTTTACATAAAAAATGATTCAGTAAATCCTACATTTTCATTTAAAGACAGACCTGCTGGCGTAGCCGTATCAAAAGCAAAAGAATTTGGTCTTTCTGCAGTAGGCTGTGCATCTACAGGAAATCTTGCATCAGCCACCGCAGCACATGCAGCAAAAGGCGATTTTCCTTGTTACATATTTGCGCCTAGTGATATTGAGCATGCAAAGATAACCCAAGCACTCTCTTATGGTGCAAATTTCATATCTGTTGATGGAACATATGATGACGCAAATCGAATTGCTGCTCAAATAGGTGATAGTAAAGGTATAGGTATAGTAAACATAAACATGCGTTCGTATTATGTAGAAGGGTCAAAGACACTAGCTTATGAGGTAGCAGAACAACTCGACTGGAAAGTACCTGATCAACTTATTGTGCCAGTTGGTAGTGGAGCCATGTTAAATGCTATTTGTAAAGGCTTTGAAGAACTGGAAAATATTTCATTAATCAATCACGTCTCTAATATGCATATGATTGCAGCCCAGCCACATGGTTGTGCACCTATTGTTGATGCATTCAAGAAAAAACTTTCAGAAGTAATTCCCGTGGAAACTCCAGATACCATAGCAAAAAGTTTAGCAATAGGTGATCCAGGTGATGGGCAGTATGTATTGAGACGACTAAAACAATACAATGGTTTTGCTGAGGAATCCAATAACAAGGAGATCTTGGATGCTATATTGTTGCTAGCTAGGACTGAAGGAATATTCACCGAGCCCGCTGGTGGTGTTTCTGTGGCAGTACTGAAGAAAATGGTTGACGAAGGAAAAATTGACAGAAATGATTGTACCGTATGTTATGTTACTGGCAATGGACTAAAAACAACAGAAGTTATGATGGAAGTACTTCCAAAGCCTCAAGTAATGCAGGCTGATGTTGGTAAAATTTCAGCATTGGTGAGATAGATGGCAAATATAAAATTTACAATTCCTTCCGTATTGAACAAAGGCGGAGGAGAAAAGAAAGTGGACTTGATTGCCTCTACCCTTTTGGAAGCATTTACTAAAATCTCGGAACAACTGGGGGATGAATTCAAAAGACGAGTTCTTAATCCAGATGGATCTCCTAGGTCACTTATCAACATATACATCAATGGAAAGAACATGCGATTTTCAGGAGGAATGGAAACATCACTAAAAGATGGGGATGAGATTTACGTGTTGCCTGCGGTAGCAGGCGGATCTGAACTATCAAGTAGAGATCTAGAAAAATATTCTAGACAAATAATGCTAGAAGAAATTGGCTATGAAGGACAACTCAGGCTAAAAAAGGCAAAGGCGTGTGTTGTTGGAGTAGGTGGACTAGGTAATCCTATAGTAACACGGTTAGTTGCCATGGGAATAGGAACGATAAGAATTGTTGATAGAGACGTGATTGAATTATCTAACCTGCACAGGCAAACAATGTTTGATGAATCGGATATTGGTCAGGTTAAAGTCGAGGTGGCCGCAAAGAAACTAAAAAAAATGAACCCTGATGTCATAGTTGAGGCATTACCTGTTTCTGTAAATGACTATACGGCGCTAGATGTAATAGAAGGATGTAATGTCGTAATTGATGCACTTGATAGTGTTAATGCAAGATATTCCCTTAACAAAGCCTGTATAAAAAAAAATATTCCATTTGTAACAGGAGCTGCAGTAGGAGTTTCAGGTCAGGTATTTACTATCTTGCCACATCAAACTGCATGCTATCATTGCATATTTCCATCATTGGATGAAAATTCTATGCCTACATGTAGTACAGAGGGAGTCCACCCATCAATACTTTCTATTATAGGGGGAATTGAGGTTGCAGAGGCAGTCAAAATTATGATAGGCCGGACTCCTACATTGGCAAATAAATTACTCTACATTGATCTTGATAATCTTGATTTCAATACTACTGTTTTCAATAAAGTAGATGAGTGTCCACAATGCGGTTTGGGTAAACATGAAGAATTGCCAACACAGGAACTCATAGTTGAAGAACTATGTGGGCGCAATAGGGGAAAACGTACTTTCTCCATTACTCCAACAAAGATGATTGAAATTGATGTTCCAAAAATAACTAGTACTGCGTCGGAGAAAGGCTTCAAAGTACAAAATCAAGGTGAACTTGGTTTGTCAATTTCTTCTAATGATATCTATGTGAGTTTCTTGAAACGTGGATCAGCAGTAATTGTAGGTGAAAAAGATGAAAATTCAGCTATTGCCTTGTACAAAAAATTAGTCAACACATAGAAAAATTTCTGAAATCTATATAGTCTTTATAGCTTCAACTAATTTCAAGTAAGGATCTTCCATTGAAGATAAAATGATTTTTGCCTTTTCTCTGTTTGTCTTGCTGCTGTTCAACATTTTTTTGACTAGTGTGGAAATCTTTTTCGGATTTGTTTCTCTTTTTACTAGACCTATGCGAACAAGATATTTTTCAATATAGTTTGGTGCTGCATCGTATGATATGGTTGGAACTCCCATTAAGGCAGATTCTGCAGTCATTGTGCCGCCAGAGCCAATGAAAAGATCTGTGATGCTAAGGAGAGATTTGCCATCTACAACTTTGTCCATGATGATTACTTTATTGCCAAATTTCTCCTTGAGTCTATTTTTTTGTGAAATATATCTGGCCAAAACTATGATATTGTATAGCTCAGACTCTTTGCTTGCTTCATGAATTATGTTATCGCTTTCTGTCTTTCCTAGAATGTATGCAGCTTCTGATTCTTCAGGTCTTATTACAATTGTCTTTTTGATTCGATCAAAATTTAAATTTTTTATTCTTGATTTTTCCTTTACTATTACAGCGGCATCAATAGCCTTGTATTGAACAATGTCTTTTTTTGAAATTCCGTATTTTACAAATTCTTTCTTGGGTATTACCCAAGGAATGAGAAGTTTCTGTACTAGTGGGACTGAGAGTCTCATTACAGCCTCTGCGTGAGGGGAATCTGAAAATGCAATATGCTTGATACTTATTCCATAGGAAATTCTTGCAGCGTCTGGAGAACAAAAACTAACGGTCAAATCAGGAGAAAACCTTGCTATCAAATCTAAGAGGTGATTCATTCTCTGTATGCTTGAATGAAGTTTGCCTTCTTTGGTAGAACCGCCATGTTTTCCAATTAACCTCAGATTTATGTTCTTTATCTTGGAGAGCTCGACAACTTCGCGATAATTTCTCGAAGTACAGAGTATTTTGTGATTTTTACTCAATTTGCTTACCATCGGAGCAAAGAAAAGTAGCTGTTTAGGCGTCAGAATGTCAAACCAAATTTTCAAACATTTTTGATATAATCTAGGGGTGGAAAAAGTTTTTCTTAGCCCGTTCTCCTAGTCTGGATGAATTGGTTGCAACAAAAATTGTCGTCTATGGCCTAAGTACTGAAGGATATTCTATTGCATGTCAAATGGCAATCAAAGGAGCTGATGTCTTTATAGTTGATGAATCTGCTCATATGGCGATCTCTCTCAAGGCAGAGATTGCAAAGACCTATCCCAATGTTACATCATTAAAAGAAGATGAACCACTCTTAGGTGTTGAACCAATAGATGTCGCAATATCTCACTCTGAGTATCTTTTCTTTGCTCCACGCATAAGAAAGACAGGTCAAGAAGCCAAGATGGAAATCCATTCTAAATTTAAAGATGCTACATCATCAATAAAGAAAGGCGGATCAGTAATTTACAATCTTCCAACTGGGATAGGAGGAAATAATGAAACTATTTCTCTCCTTGAGCATGTTTCAGGTCTTGAGATGGGAAAGGGAATATCTTATTTTTATTACCCTCTCTCAAAAAATAATGTTCCAGATTTAATTGGTTCATTTAATACAAAGGAGGATGACAAATTGGCTAAATTATTAGAGTCTGACAAAAAAGGCAAAAAGTTTGTATCTATCTCATCGTCTGAAATACTGCATGCAATCAAGATTCTTACTCAGTTTGCAAGCCTGTCAAGCGTTCTAGAGGTTTCCAAGTTTGCACAAGATGAACAAACAAGAAAAGATCTAGTTTTGACTGAATATAACAATCTCTTTCTTGACGATATGACCAACGGGTTGTATGATTTAAGATCACTTGGAACATCTGTTGAAGGAGCTGGGACTATGATGTACTTGGTAAATGGAAGCATAAAGGGAATAGAGGGCTATATCAAGAGATTAATTGATGAAATTCGCTCTACCTTGAAGAAAAATGAACTAAAAGCAAGTAGAACAAAAGTAGTTTTGGTGTGGACTCAAGATTCCTATGAAATGCGTGGAGACAAGGTCGATATGCTAAATTCTCTTGTTACAAAACTGCGTGATTATATAGGCGATGTTGAAATACATCAAGGGCCAGAATTTGATATTTTCCATAGTGACAAAACAACTATTATTGTAGCATGCTCAAAATTTGATTATGATAAAATAGCCAAAAATGGAAAAGACTCTGATGTGATAGTAATTAAAACAAATCCTCTTTGTGAGATATTATAATAAGGGTAATGTATTAAAAAATAATATTCAAATTGTCTGACACAAATGATTTATCCCAAAATGAGCTAGAAAAAACTCTAGAAAATAATAAAATAGATGATGAAATGCAATCAAAGCAGGAAGAACTAGATACCCTAAAAATTCAGTTGGAGAAGGAAAAAGAAAAAACATCTTCATATGAAACAAAAATCCAATATCTGCTTGCTGATTTTGAAAATATTAAGAAAAGATCGGAGGTAGATATTCAGAACCGTGTTAATTCAATTACTGATGGGATTGTTCTCAAATTTCTTGGGATATATGATGATTTTGTTCGTGCAAAAGATGCCTTGTCAAAACAGGGTATAAACACCGAAGGTCTGCATGCCATCTTAAAAAATATGGATATGTTTCTGGCAGAATTTGGGGTAAAATCTATTGAGGCAGTTGGTGAGATTTTTGATCCAAAATTGCATGAGGCTATATCTGTAAAAGAAGATCTAATGCTGGACGATAATACCATTACTGCAGAATTTCGTAAAGGATATATTTTGAAAGACAGAGTTATTAGACCAAGTTTAGTGGAAATATCTAAGAGAGATGTCAAGGAGATGAATGTAAATGGCTAAAATTATTGGTATTGATCTGGGAACAAGCAATTCCGCCGCAGCTGTTATGATGGGTGGAAAGCCTAATCTTATTCCTGCATCTGAGGGAACTACAGTTGGAGGAAAGGCTTTTCCTTCAGTAGTAGGGCTTACAAAAGATGGTCAGCTTATCGTTGGAGAGCCAGCCAGGAGGCAGGCAGTAACGAATCCAGAGGGCACCGTCGTGGCTGCAAAAAGAAAGATGGGAACGGATCACTTTTTTAAAATTTATGATAAAGAGTATAAACCCCAGCAAATTTCTGCCTTTATTTTGCAAAAAATAAAGAGAGACTCTGAGGCATTTATTGGCGAAAAGGTCGAAAAAGCAGTAATCACAGTACCAGCATATTTTAACGATAATCAAAGACAGGCAACCAAAGACGCTGGGCAGATTGCAGGTCTTGACGTTGTAAGAATCATAAATGAACCTACTGCCGCCGCACTTGCATTTGGTCTAGACAAATTAAAACAGGACATGAAAATCATGGTATTTGATTTAGGAGGAGGTACGCTTGATGTAACCATAATGGAAATGGGTGGGGGTGTCTTTGAAGTCATGAGTACTTCAGGAGATACTCAGCTTGGAGGAACTGATATGGATAAAGCCATGATTGACTATATTGTTGACAGCTTTAGAAAGACATCTGGAATAGATATTTCTAAAGATGGTGCAGCTATGGTAAGAGTAAGAGAGGCTGCAGAAAAGGCAAAGATTGAACTTTCTTCTATATTTGAAACCGATGTCAATCTCCCGTTTATTTCATATGATCAGTCTTCCGGTCCAAAAAACCTTGATTTAAAAATAACCAGAGCAAAGTTTGAAGAACTCATAAATCCAATAGTGGAAAGATGCAGACCTTCGGTTACAAAGGCTATGGAAGACGCAAAACTTTCTCCAGCTGATGTCAGTAAAATTATCTTGGTTGGCGGTCCTACCAGAATTCCCCTAGTAAAAAAATTTGTGGCTACCTTGATGGGGAAAGAACCTGAAGCAGGAATAGATCCTATGGAAGCAGTTGCATTAGGAGCAGCTGTTCAAGCAGGAATTATTGCAGGCGAAGTTACTAGTGATATTGTACTTTTGGATGTAACTCCTCTAACACTTGGTTTAGAAGTACTTGGAGGATTACGAGAACCTATTATAGATAGGAACACAACTATTCCTACCTCGAAGAGTAAGATCTTCACAACTGCTGCAGATAATCAAACTGCAGTAACCATTCATGTAGTACAAGGAGAGAGGCCAATGGCTGCAGACAATGTATCACTTGGGAGCTTTAATCTCTCAGGAATTCTTCCTGCACCGCGAGGAATTCCGCAAATTGAGGTCAAATTTGACATAGATGCAAACGGCATACTCAATGTTGCAGCAAAAGATCTAGCAACACAAAAAGAAGCAAAAATAACGATTTCTGCAAGTACAAAACTTGCCAAAGAAGACATTGAAAAAATGACAAAAGATGCCGAACTTTTTGCCGAGCAGGACAAAAAGAAAAAGGAAGAAGTATTAATCAAAAATGAGGCGCAACAATCAATCTATGCAGCCGAAAGTTTAATCAATCAACAAAAAGACAAGATATCACAAGATCAAGGTGTAAAAATAAGCGAGGCAATGAAAGAACTTAAAGATGTTCTTGATAAGAGTTCTGAAGAAATAAAACCAAAGCTTGATTCATTGACAAAAATAATTAATGATATTAGTACAGAACTTTACAAAAATGTTACACCTCCACCAGGTGCTGGCGGTCCTACTAGACCAGGTGCAACTGGACAAGGTGGCTCTGGTGCAACTGGACAGGATGCAGGCAACGCGCCAAACTGATATTTATACAAGGGAATAATCTTGTTGAATTATCATGAGTGCTAAGCGTGATTATTATGAGGTCCTTGGAGTTTCAAAGAGTTCTACACCAGATGAGATAAAGTCACAATATAGAAAACTTGCCCTCAAATTCCATCCTGACAAGAACAAGTCTCCTGATGCAACAGAGCATTTCAAAGAAATCTCAGAAGCATATGCAGTATTATCTGATTCTGAAAAACGCAAACTCTATGATACCTATGGACATTCTGGAGTAGACGGTAAATACAGCACTGAAGATATTTTTCAAGGTTCCAAGGGTAATTTTGAAGACATTTTTGGAGGCGGCTTTGACTCTGTTTTTGAGTCTATTTTTGGAAGAGGTGGGGGATTTCGATTTGGAGGATTTGATTTTGGAGGATCCGGAAGAGCTAAAGGCTCTGACATTCTATACGAAACAGCATTGACACTAGAAGATGCTCTCAAAGGAAAACAAGAAGAAATTGAATTACCCAGATTGATAGCTTGTGATACCTGCAACGGATCAGGTTGCAGCCCTGGAACCTCCATGAGAACATGTTCTGTTTGTAATGGTCAAGGCCAAATAAGAACATCCCGTAGTAGTGGTTTTTCTACGTTTGTAACGGTACAGCCATGCAATACTTGTAGAGGCCAAGGTAAAATTATAGAAAGACCATGTTCAAAATGCAAGGGAATAGGTAAACAGAAGGCAACAAGAAAGTTCTCATTTGAAATCCCCCCTGGAGTTGAAGATGGAGAATACAGAATCCAAGGTGAGGGGGAATCAATTCAAAATGGCATGAGTGGTGATCTCATAGTTCGAATAAGGGTAAAACCTCATGACAAATTCAAAAGAGATGGTGCTGATATTTTCTATGACGCACATATATCCATGATCGATGCAGCATTAGGAAAGACCATTGTGGCAGAAACACTGGAAGGAGGGGAAATACTTGATGTGGAATCGGGAAGCCAGCCAAATGTGATAATTAAACTCAAAGGAAAAGGACTTCCTCGTCAAAGTGGAAGAGGCAGAGGTGATGAGTATGTCAGACTTGTTATCGATATACCAACCAAGATAGATAAACATCAACGCAAGCTACTAGAAGAACTAAGAGACAGTTTTAACAGGAGCAAGTGACATTGAAGATCGCTCTTGATGTAGATGGAGTTTTGGCAGATGTAATCGAGTCTTGGCTGTCTTACAATAATAAAAAAAGGCCAACAATATCTAAAACGCAGATATCTGAATGGGATTTTTGGAAAAATCATGATATTGATAAATTTGATTTTTATAATGAACTTTCAATTTGTTGGAAATCCTGGGAGAATATTCCTCCTACCGAAAATAATATCGCATCTGCTACCACACAACTATCAAAGATTGGCACTGTTGACATAGTTACTGCAAGAGATGAATCTACGCATGGTGATGTAAAAAAATGGCTTAAACTTCATAACATTAATTTCAACAATTATGTTGGTGTTGTAGAAGGAATAGAAAAATCAAGGCTAGATTATGACATATTTATTGATGACTCTCCTCTCAATGCAAAAAGTATGTTAGAAAAAGGAAAATCTGTGATACTTTACTCACAACCTTGGAATGTATCCTTTGAAGACAAGCGGGCAACAAGAGTTCATGAATTAAAAAATGCTGTACCTATAATTTATAATTTAATTAATGGGAGTAAATGATTTTTAAAACAAAATTAGTAAATAAAAAAAGCAAATTTAGAGATATAACATGTACAAGTTAAGGGAATCATTCTTTGTCTATAAAGAAGACACTTATTGTAGGATTTTAAATCTCACGTTATTGCGGGGGTCGCCTAGCCTGGTCAACGGCGTAAGGCTCAGAACCTTATCTCTTAGGAGTTCGTGGGTTCGAATCCCACCTCCCGCACCTTAATTTTTTCTCATTTTTCATCTATCTTGGTCTTTATCTTATTTTCTAAAAGTTGATTTAATTTCTGACCATCTACTTTTCCACGCAATGTTTTCATGGCAAGGCCCATCAGAGGACCCATTGATCTTAACCCCTGTTCTTCAACAATCTTAAGATTGGATTTTATCAATTCATCTAATAACTGATGAAGTTTGGAATCTTCTATTGTATTCAACGCATTGGATTTGATTGCATCTGAAATTGTTTTTGACTTTCCACTCATGAGACTCTCGAATATCATCTCAAGGGATTCTTTTGCTATCTTTCCGTCTGTTACTAGACTAAATGCTTCTAAAATATCTGTAGTATTTAGTAATCCCGAATCCATACCACGACGTTCCAAGTTTGTAATAGTACCGCAAAGAATAGAGGCAACAAAATTGGGAGAGACTCTCTTGTCCTTACATATTGTTTCAAAGAGATCTAGATAATCAGAATCAAATACCTGCACCGAAAGCTGTTGATTTAGTTCATACTGTTTTTGTAATGCTAAAAGATTCTCCTCCCATGATTTCGGAATCTTAATTTTTGCTTCTTCGATCTCGATACTATTTACAATAATTGGCGGTATGTCAGTTTCTGGATACATTCTGGAGGACCCTGGTCTTGGTCGTAGAAATACTGTCTCACCTGTAATCGTGGCAGCTCTTGTCTCTGCAGGAATTCCATTTTTTGCCTCCTCAATTCTTTTTATGAGAGACTCTATTGCCATGTCCAATTTTTTTTCGCTTCCAGCTAGAATTATGAAAGCATCACTAGTTTCTGCATCAAGTATTTTTCTTACCTCTTTGATTTCTGATTCCTCAATGCCATAGTTTGGCAGTTCATCTGAATGAAAAAGTCCACCTAAACCAAAGAATCTTACTAATTCACCTAATTGTTTTCCTAGTCTTATTCCCGGACATGGTTCCCATCCAAACATTCCTGCAAATCCCTTGACTCTCATTGCCTTTATCAAAGAACCTTTTCCAAAAGATTTCTGGATGATTTTTGACTTGCAGCTTCTAAAGATATCTGATACGTCTTTTACATCATAATCTTTGTTTATCTTTTCGGTCTTCATAGTTCTTATTTTCTCTGCTATAATTTTGAGACCGTGCTGTCGTTTTGCCTCGTATTCTATGACTTTTTCTAACTGATCTAGTTTTTGTACCCCCTTTACTTCAATCACCGAACCCCCCCCTTCTATTGACACGTTGACATCTTGTCTGATTGATCCAAGACCCCTTCCTACTCTTTTTGTTGCACGTAACATTCGGCCTAGAGATAGAGCAATATTCTTGATCTCTGCAGGAGTACCAGCAACTGGATCTAGGGCTATTTCTACCAATGGTATGCCAAGTCTATCCAAGCTGTACTCTCTTGTATCTCCTGTATCTTTGAGCAGTTTTGCCGCATCCTCCTCAAGACAAATGCTTTGAACACCTATCTTCTTACCATTCACTTCCAGATTTCCACCGGAAGATACCAGCATGGTTCTCTGAAAACCTGAAGTGTTAGAACCGTCAATTACAAGCTTTCTCATAACATAAATTTCATTGAAAATATTTGATTTCAATGCAGATGATATTATAAGAACAGCTTCTTTTGCAATCGGATCAAGATCATGTGGAGGTTCATCATCTTGCTCTACCAAACAACTGCTTTCTGGATTGCCAAAATATGATATCGTCTTTTCCTTACTTTTCTCAAAGATAGCACTCGGATCAAACTCTCCTAATTCACTACTTGTTATTCTTAATTTGCGTGTAAAATTAATTGAATATTCATCTGATTCTATGGGTCTACACCTGCAAAATAACTTGCCACCAGTTGCAAGTTGTTGATGTATTTCTAATCCTACAAGAAGTCCTATTTTATCAATTTGAATTTCAGACACTTGTAATTTTATTCCTGTACTTGTTTTAAAGCTTAGTCTGAAAATTCAAGAGCAATGTTTTCTTTCATCATATTAGTCATTTCATCAGAATCTTTGGAATTGGCCAATGCCCACATTGCTTTAACAAGAGCCGTCTCGGGAATCATATTTCCAAGTGGTATGACTCCTAGGTTCAATAGATCTCTTCCACTATCATAGACAGTCATTCTTACCATTCCATCGATACACTGAGAGGTCATTCCAATAAACAATCCATTCTTCTTTGCTTTTTCAATTGCTTCATACATTGTCTTGCCAACATGCCCAAGTCCAGTTCCTTCAATAATTACTCCCTTGTATCCAGAATTTGTTGCATAATTCATAATCTCAGGATCGAGACCTGGATAGTATTTTAGCAATAAAACACGATTATCAAATTTTATCCTTGGAGCATATTCTCTTTTAGGTAAATGGAATAATTTGCTTTTTTCAATATTGTTTCCTTTTATGATGTAGGCTGGAGATCCTCCTATAGTCTTGAACGCATCTCTTTTGCTGGTGTGATTCTTTCTTACCCGCGTTGCCCAGTTGCAGGCAATTTCATCATCGCTTGAATTGTTGTGCATTACTATAAAAACTCCGGGGGAATGTATTTCTATCAAAAATTTGGTTGCGGCAATTAAATTCAGTGCTGCATCTGAAGATGGTCTATCTGATGATCTCTGAGAACCCACTAAAGCAACTGATTTTGGAAATCCTGCCAAGGAAAATGCCAATGCTGAAGCAGTATAATGCATAGTGTCTGTACCATGAGCTACTATGATTCCATCATACTCTGATCCAGAATACAAATCCAATTTTTCTGCAATCTTTATCCAGTGTTCTGGAAGTAAATTTTCAGAATATTCTGAAAAAATCACTTCAGTATCTATATTGGCAATGGTTGCAAGTTCAGGAACACTTGCATTAAGTTCTGCTGCGGTAAGAGCAGGAGTGACAGCCCCTGTCCTGTAATCTATCCTGCTTGCAATTGTCCCCCCGGTAGATAATAGTAGAATTTTTGGAAGTTTTGGATTTGGTTGCAAATTATGACTATTTTCTTTTTTTATTGCGGGTGCTGATTCTAACTCTATTTTTTCGATTTTATCAAGCTCTAAACCTATGTTGTATCCACTTTTTAGTTTTAAGACAATGTGATGATCATCACTATGTTCATATCTTGGCATTACAATTCCTGAGTAAATCGCATCTGCCTGGATTTTTACTTGGCTGCCTACCTCTATCTTGTTTTTTGCAAGCAGTTCAAGTCCCTTTCCTTTGTATCCAAAGTATGACATTCAATAGGGGATGGAGAAGTTATTTTATTAAAATTACCTATTAGCTATAAAGCTCGTTATTAAAATAATTAGGAGGATATAGTATAGGCATGGAAAAGAGCTTAATCGTATTTGAAAAGTTCCTAAGAGCTAAAGCTACTAAAGAGATGTATCTGTATTATTTTAACGCCTTTCTAAAATGGGCTCAGGCAAATAAAGAAAGACTTCTCACGGCTGATGGATTATTACAGCTAAACGAAAAGGCTCTTCAAGAGATCGCTGAAGATTATCTAATGTATCTTAGGAAGAGATTGTCACCTAATTCTATACCTCCTAGAATTGCTGCTTTAGAACTATTCTTCTCAATGAATGAAAAAAATCTCAATTTTAAGAAGATGCGTAGAATGGTTCCAGCTTCAATAAAGAGGTCAGGACATACAGCTTGGACTACAAGTGATATACGAAAAATGCTTCAAAATGCTAAATCACATCGAGATAGAGCATTCTTACATCTTCTTTCTTCTACAGGTTGCAGAATAGGTGCATTACAAGAGTTAAAGTTGAAACATCTGACTAACATACCTGACAACTGTAAAAGTGTGTTATTCTATGAGGGTTCACAAGAAGAATATCTTGGATTTCTAATCCCTGAAGCAAGCAAAGCAGTTGATGAGTATATTGAAGAAAGAAGAAAAGATGGCGAATACATAGAAGAAAATGCCCCAGTACTTCGTTCGGCGTATCAAGTAGGCATACAAAAAGTAAAACCTATGAGCACCGCTTCTGCCAAGATGATCGCTATACGCCTTGCTAAATCTGTAGTAAGGAACAAGCAAGGCAACAGGTATTCAGTAATGGCTGCGCATGGCTTCAGAAAAAGATTCAATACCATTTTAAAAAATAACAAGGAAGGAAATATCTCACTAAAAGAAAAGCTAATGGGTCATAAAGGAGTCTATGTTTTAGATGGAGTTTACCATGATGCTGATGCTCAAACTCTCTTTAACGAATTTAAAATTCACATTGTACATCTAACTATTGATGAATCAGAAGCATTAAGATTAGAAAATCAAAAACTAGAGGCAGAGAAATCTGAATTAACAAAGACGAACGAAAAACTTCAGGATACATTAAGAAAGGTGGATGAACTATGGGCTGACAAGCAACGAATGGAAATTACTAAAAGGGATGAAAATTGAGCCAGAAAAAGAATAAAGTGGTATCTACTACTACTTTCTAGATCGCAATAAATTTACATGATGCATAGGTGTATCTTCTCCGAGTCGTTTTCTAATTTGTATAGTTTCTGGTGTTGTATATTGTTCAACAACGTCTAACAATGCTTTAATTTCCTTGTATCTTGGCTCGAAGAGAGTTTTCAAAGGTCCTCCACCATAGAACATGTCACCTATAAAACCAAATGCAGCATCTGCTTGTTCTATTGCTCCTATTAGTTTTAATTTCGGATCCTTTTGCCTAATCCTATTTAAAACATCAACATACTCTTGTTTTCCAAGTTCTACTTTACTTCTATATTTGGATGGCAATTTATCTAAAATGAAAGCTAAATCATCTATTGCAGTGTTGGCATGATCAACGACCCGCTTGTACTTCTGGGCAGGATTGGCCTTTCTATATTTCTCACGTAGTTTTATAATTTTAGGATCCTTGGAATCTTTCTTAGGCCAAGTGTTCAAAAATTCTTTCGTCTCTTTTCTTAACATAAATTGTTATACCAAAATTAGTTAGGCATAACTATTATAAGAATATTGTTATAATTTAACAAAATATAACACTCTACTTTTATTGCCAGAATCATCATGAATGATTATGACGGCCGAAACTACAATCGGATTGAGAATGCACACAAAAATGCTGCTTGCTCAGCGAGGTAAAAAAGGTGAAACGTTTGATCAAATACTTATGAACCTTCTATCAATGGAGAAGAAAAAAGATGAATGAAATGATTTTCTCTTGCGGTCATGCGGATTCTAGATTTCTAATCACTTATTCAGTGGCAGGAGAGCAAAAAACATACAAGGTATGTCAAGAGTGTTCTAGAGAGGAACCTTTTCAAAAATTCATCATAGAAAAGAAGGAGATTAAAAATTGAGTACTGAAACACATGAACAAAAGATGATGTTGAATGATGTTGTTTGCAAACAAGAGACTGATGGTCAGCCAACACAAAAGATTACGAATGATTATCTAATAAAAGAAGATAACAAGAATTTTGTTTCTAGTTATAATAATGTAGTTGGCTATCAAGCTAGAGAAGAAGAAGTAAAACAACAGAATGATTGTAAAGTACAATGTCTTGGTACTAGAATCCCTGAAGTCACACTTAATGCCTTTAGGGCTTTTGTTTGTAAAAAATACGGAAAACTCCATGGAGTCTTTGCTATTGAAGTTACAGCAGCCTTGGAGGCTTGGATGATTAGCAAACAACAACAAACAACAAACTATGCAACTTCTACATCTATCCCTGGTGTACGGGCAGATGTACAATCCAAACTATATCAAATAGCCAAAAAGTTTTCTGCTAACGGAAGTTTCCCTGATTTTAGTGCAGAATCTATTAAAAATATAGTACAATCTGTTATCGGAGAGGTTGATAAGAGAACTTTCCAGAAATATATGAAAATGATACAGAGTCAGATTAAAGAGAAAAATAAAGTCTTTGGATTAGGTTCATTCTTCGACGTTACACGATTCTATGAAAGCGTTACTGGCGAGGTCTCTCCCAAGCCAGAGAATCTCTCGGAGTTGAGCTTAAATGAATGAATCAGACCCCTGTTTCCCAAACTTCAAGAGACGGCATATTACACATTATGTCAAAACCAAGCTTTCAAATCCTGATCCTAGAACCCTCAAAAAATACATTGATTGTATCACAGAATGTGTAGAAAAAACAACAGGCAAAAGAGTCTTTTTTAATCAAGATTATGACCTCTTTAACTTCAAAGATGCGGTACTTTACAAATTAAAGAACCTGGAATCCAAGGATTTAGTCAGTAAAATAAAGAGGCATAAAAAATGATGGCATCTGAACAAACAGACCAAAAATCAGAGAACCGTAAAATTCACGAACAAAAAATTAAGGGCATCAAGGAAATCATAAACAACAGGCGTCTTCAAGTCTTCAAGCAAAAGATTCAGGGTTTTACCAATCAAGAAATAGCAAATAATCTCAACTTTAGCATTTCAACAGTAGAAAAAGACGTCAGTAGGATCAAGGATTTCTCATTCAAGCTGTATAATGACCTCAAGGAGGCTGGGATTATCACCGAGATTATCAAATCATATGCCCAGATTGAAATCATAGAATCCAAGTTATGGGAAATTTGCAAAAAGAATGAATCTAAACCAGATTCTCAAATATCAGCATTGAAGAACCTGTCTGACCTGACATTTAGAAAGATGGAGTTATTCAGGTCTGGCGATAAGATCACAATATCCAGCAGCTGTACCGATATGATGTTTAGAAACAAACTCTGTGCATACGAGTCGCAATCTCTCAAGGACAATGAAGAAGGTAGTCAAACCTCTTGCTAATGGAGAATTTACCAATTTAACGTAAATTTAGGCACAGATGGTTACCAAAAAATTGATAGAAGAAAGGAGGGCCAAAGTAGCCCAAATGCTGGCAAAATCAGTTACATCTATCAAAGAAATAGCATCAGCATTACAAATAGAATATGACACCGCACAAAACGATGTCAAATGGATAAAAGAACAGGTCAAGCCCTGGTTGCTTGGACTTGTAGGAGATGGTTATGCGTTTGACTGCAAGACTGTGCTCGATTCATTTCTTGATATGGAAATGGAATTAGAAGAAATGCGACAGGAAGCAAGAAAAAATAAGGCAAAAGTTTCTACGAGAATAAGCATCATAAGAGAATTACGTGATACCAGGGTAGTCCGATTGGACATGGAAGCCGAAGGCCCGACATTATTAGCATTAAGAAAGATCCAGAAGGGCGATTTGTAATAACCAGATGGGATGTCCAACGAACAGAAGGCAATTGAGACAAAATATGGGACTAATAGTACACAATCATACCTGTAACAGACGTAGAAAGGGCACACTCCTAGATACCATAATAATGGATCCTATAGAGACTCCTCCCATGTCTCGCTCAAAACAGAAATAAAATCTGCCTGAAATCAGACCTATGAGAATCCATAATTTTTGAAAAATTATAAACCACCTTTTAGCTGGATAGTAGTTGTCCCCACTTCTTTTTAGCTTCTAGTCTTCTTCTTGCAGTTCTCTAACAAATCCTTCATTGCATCATCAAGATATTATATACTTGAATGTCTATAGAAATTTCCAATGTCTATTATCAAGAATGTGCTTGATAGAGGAAAAGTATGTTCTAGATGTAAAAAAGTATTAGGGTTGCGAAGTCATATCCCAGAAAGGTACTGGGGTTTTGGCGGCAAATTATGCAACGAATGTTTTCAAACTGTAACAAAAGGGATAGATCAATTCAATGCAACTTTGATTCACACAGGAGACGCCAAAAAAGAACTCGAGGGCTGGCTATTCATTCAATTTTTTGATCAGAGAAATATGATAATATTTGTTGCAAAGATGGAAAATGATCCAGATATTGGAATTACACAAACCATGCTCAGAAGATGCGTAATTGTCACTAGAGATGATGATTCATTATCTGGAAAAATTCTAAGTGGTGGGGGAATCATCAAAGCCAGAGAAAAAAAGTATTTAAAAATCGAATTTGATGACGGAGGCGATACCAAAACTTTGATTTTCGATGTAGGTAATTCAACGGGAGATATTCTTGAGAAAATTTCAACTATTGTTGAACAAAATGTGAAGAATAAAAAGCAAAATGAAGCTCCTAGTGACCAGAACTATTGCGAAATATGTAAGACAAACTTGGGTTTCATAAAACCCATTTTGAAAGATGGATGCAATTCAGATGCCATGCTTTGTGGAGATTGTCATGCAAGATTACTTTCTGTGCACAGAAGTTTTAATATTGAAAACATTTCATCTTCAGATTTCAAAAAACGTGCCTGTGACATATGTGGAAAGTATATTTCAATAATGCAGATTAAATCCGATTATTTCTGTATGCCGTGCTTTGAAAAAAAATACGGTAAAATTATTTTACTAAAAACTATTGCAGAATATCATGGAGGTCACAAAGCATTCTTGGCAGGTGGATATTCTACAAAATTCGAGACAGGAAGCTTATTTCTTACTGATAATTATCTCATATTCATAAAAATGGATACATCATCAACCAAGCGTATTGAGATAGTAATTCCATTATCTAAAGTAATACTAGAAGGGTGGAGAATAGAAGAAGAATCTAGGAGAAAATCTGTTTCTATGGGAACATTGGCATCTCCATCATTCTTTGGATTAGCCGGATATTCAGGTGGTACAGTGCATGATCAGGGAAAGGCACATCATATAGTAATTTCATACGTAGATGAAAATGACATTCCGCAAGAACCAAGATTTGGCATTTCTTCATACAAGGGACAAGAAATTAGGAAATGGTCGGAGACTATCTATTCCCAAATTGTTAAGATTAAGAAAGATAGCTCCATGTCAGTTCAGGAACAATCCAAAACTAATGAACAGGCAAACAAGAATGATGATCCTCTACATATTGCCAAGTTAAGATTTGCAAAGGGTGAGATTGCTAAAGAAGAATATGAAGAGATGCGTAAAATGTTAGAATCTTGAATTATTAAATGACAAAGATTTATTTTTTTCTTCTTGTAGTTTTCTAGCAATTACTAACTCATTAATCCCTAGTTAGCTACAATTCAACCAAATCGATTAAATCAAAAATATTTTAACTGTATCCAAGCTAACTTGCAAGAAATACAATACTGTTTTTTATTCTAATGAAGGTCTTGAAGTTCACACAATCCCCACTCACAAGAAGGGAATAATGGCTAAATTTTCAAACTAATGGCTTGCTATTGTTCCATCTGTGGCTGCAAGGAAAAATTTTAAACTTTGGAAGAGATGCGACGACACAAAATTCTCATCCATTCAATATGAATAATTCCTAGAAAGAAAAGTCCTACTTGAGGAAAAAAATAAAAAATATTCTCCAAATTTGGCAGATCATACCTTTATACCAATATCTACAACAGAAGCTAACTTGAAAATTCTATTTCATCTTTCTATCTTTGTAGTTGTAATTATATCTATAACTGGATATTCTTTTGCAAATGCCCTTACCATCCCTGTTGGTTCAAGTCCTGATGCTATCGCATACAGCCCAGCAACTAACGACATCTATGTGGCAAGCGGGGGATCTAATACGGTCTCCGTGATAAACTCTGCAAACAATGTAATTGCTACTCTAAATATAGATGCGAGTCCTAATGCTATCGCCTACAGCCCAGTAAACAAAGATGTCTATGTGGCAAACAGTGGAGGCACAGTCTCAGTGATAAACTCTGCAAACAGCCTTGCCAGTACCATTGCTGTTGGTTCAGGTGCTTATGCAATAGCATACAGCCCAACAACCCATGACAACTATGTGGCAAATTATTTCTCTAATACGGTCTCCGTGATAAACTCTGCAAACAATGTAATTGCTACTCTAAATGTAGATGCGAGTCCTGATGCTATCGCATACAGCCCAGCAACTAGCGAAATCTATGTGGCAAACGAGGCCTCAAGTACAGTCTCCGTCATAAACTCTGCAAATGTTGTAACTACAACTATCCCTGTCGGTTCAGGTTCAGGTCCTTACGCTATCGCATACAGCCCAGCAACTAACGACATCTATGTGGCAAATTATGATACAAGTACAATCTCCGTGATAAACTCTGCAAACAATGTAATTGCTACTCTAAATGTTGCTTCAGGTCCTGATGCTATGGCATACAGCCCAGCAAACAAAGATGTCTATGTGACAAGCGAGGGCTCAAATACAGTCTCAGTGATAAACTCTGCAAACAATGTCAGTACCATAGGTGTCGGTTCAAGTTCTTATCCTCTGTCTATCGCATACAGCCCAGCAACTAGCAACATCTATGTGGCAAATGGGTTATCAGATACAGTCTCCGTGATAAACTCTGCAAATATTGTCATTACTAACATTCCCATCGGTGATGATTCTCTTGCTATGGCATACAGCCCAGCAAGCAAAGATGTCTATGTGGCAAGTATAGCTAATGACTCAGTTTCTGTGATAAGCCCTAACATCTTAAAGCATCTCACATCTCTTACCATGATAATCAAGCCAGATCCAGTTCTTCACAATACTGGATATACTATATCTGGAATACTCAAAGATGTAACTGCTGGTACTGGATTGAGCGTCAAGACAATACAGTTTGTAACAAATAATTCTGCAATAGTTATTCCTCCAATACTTACAAACTCGACTGGAGGTTATACAATTAGTGGACTAGTTGCACCAAACCTTGCTGGAAAATTTGTACAGATCCAGGCAACATATAGCACTCAGCCATTGTATGCTGGTGCAAGTGTATTGAAATTGTTAAAGATAACCTGAGAATTTTAAAGTTAATTCTTTGAGGATTGTGATATTATCTGCTATGAAAAATACGATCTGGTTTATTAGAATAGATGGCTAAAAAACAATTCTGAGCCATTCAAGAATATTATCAATTATCATTTTTACTTCCTTGACAACTCTTACTATTTTTGATGCAACAACAGCCTTTGGGCAAGTACCTATTCCTGTAAACGTATCCATTGTAGCAGGTGCAGGATCTAGTGCATCTGCTCCCTGTGTTGCAGCAAATAATTGCTTTTCTCCAAATCCGATAAGTGTTGCACCAGGAACACCAGTAACTTGGACAAACAATGACCAACTATCTCATACAATAACAAGTGGCAAAGTCAGTGATAGCAACGCTGGTTCATTATTTGACAGCGGTCTTGTCAAACCAGGAAAGACATTCCAATTTACATTTGCAAATGTAGGTGCCTACAATTACTTTTGTACAGTTCATCCATGGATGATTGGCGAAGTAGATGTAGGAGGAGTGGCAGCTGTTCTCACTCCAACCATAACAAATCCCATCAATGGAACTACGATTAATTCTCCAAATATGGAAGTTAGGGGAATCTCTATACCATATTATATTATTCAAGTTTTTGAAAATGGAACCAATAGTGGAACAACAATTGCAAACAACGCTGGTAATTGGTCATTATCCACTACTTTGTTAAGCGGTACTAACGTTTTGGCTGCAAAGGCCATCGACTTTCTTGGCATCTCATTTTCATCTTCTAATGTGATTATTCACGCAAACATCTTGCCCCAACCACCTACCATAACAACTGGTAATGGAACAAGTGAGAGCATACTTAACCCAACAATCAATGGTATTTCTCAACCTAACTCTGGAATAATACTATTTGATGGATCTAATTCAATCGGTTCCACAACCTCCGATAATAATGGGGGTTGGTCTTTAACTATTCAATTCTCTCCTGGCCCTCATACTTTAACTGCAAAAACAACAACTAGTTCTGGAATCTCACCAGCCTCAAGATCTGTTACAATTATTGTAGGTGTACCATCTCCACCACAAATAATCTATCCATCTAGCACAATTGTGAACACTCTAAGACCAACTATAATTGGAACATCAAATGCAAACGCAAGTATTCAGATATTTACAACTGGTAATAATGAAACTAGTGATTGTACAAAGGGTACGCTCATAGGTTCTACCACGGCCAGCACTGTTGGTACTTGGTCTGTAACAACATCTACACTCTCGGTTGGTAACCAATTTATCATTCTTACAGCTTCAAACAACATAGGTACCTCAGATGCCTTCTGTAGCAGGTTGACAATTATTCTACCATCGTCATCTATAACCCTAAACCCATCATCTGGTCAAATTGGCATCAATGACACAATAACAGGAATAAACTTTGCTGGAAATTCCGTTGTAAAGATAGTATATGATACTACTAATGTGACTCCAATTGGAGGTGTTACAACAAATTCTTCTGGCAGTTTTTTGGCAAAAGTCATCATACCCGCATCCACACCAGGCTCTCATACCGTGGTAGCAACAGACGTCGTCAATAATTCAGCTTCGACAATATTCACAGTGATCCCGTCCAGTACTGCATATTGCTCTCCGCCTACATCTGGTGATTGGGTGGTGTCATCAACTTGCACTCTCAGTACCAACGCAACGGCTCCAGCAAATATTATAGTAAACAATGGTGCAATTCTTACAATTCCAAACGGAATACGCTTGAATATTGACATGGTACACCATCACTTGCTTGTACAATCAGGCGGTGGTGTCTTGGTACAATCAGGCGGGACGATCAATTAAAAATGAAAGTTATAAGACTGGTCATGGGCTAATTATTGCATAATTTAGTTTTGCGCCATTATTCATTTCTAAAACAAGCTTTGTTCAGGAGATTTATCTACCAAAAATTTTTGAGCATTTTTTCTATCCTATTAATTCTTTAACAAACAATACAGCATTTGTAGCTCTCAAAGACAGGCAAATAATTGAAATATTCAAAACTGAAATTTATGATCATGTTTTTATCAACAGTCTAAAGTGATACTGTGTGAGTGGAGCATTTGAAAAATAGAACTGCATTTGCAGTCATTTTAATCGCGTTCTTTTCTGGAGTACTACTGGTATTTACATTACCTGGAGAATCATCACTTAGAATGCAGCAGTTTCTATTTTCTGAGCCAGTTAATGCACCTCAACTTGAAGCCTTTGCAACTTCAAATCTAATCAATATACAAGCCGTTCCAGCTAACAATATTGTACTAGCACAATCTTACTATTTCATAGCATTTACAAGCCTAAATCAGGACAATCACATCAAGACTATTGAGATACAATTTCCTTCTGGATTTGTGCTATCAAATGCAACTGTATTAGAACAAGTCGTTCCAGCCGTGCCTACTTTCTCTATATCGGGCCAAAAATTAATTTTTACATTTCCTACTGAGCAGTCAGCTGGTAACTATCCATTTTCATTTCTTATTGCAGGAGTAGAAAACGGAAAGAGTTTGAAGAATCAGATTTCTATAACCACCAAGGATCAACTTGGTCATATCATACTAGGACCATCGCTCTCTCCAGTGTTTACACTAACTAAGATAACTAATTCCATGATTGGATCCAATGCAGTTACAAATGCAAAGATAGCTCCTAACTCTGTCAATGGCACTCAAATTGTAAATGGTGCTATAACAAAAGCTAAATTTGCAAATGGAACTCTCACTTACGTGATTCGATTTTCAGGTGGTCCTTCACCTAGTAACAGCAACCCACTTTTCTTCAATTATGGAACTAACTTTGATAATGCAATAACAGGAGCAACATTTTCTGGGGTGAATGGAACAATAACAAAATTCTATTACAATGTGTTTAGCTTACCTTCCGGTACAACCGTGAAAGCTACTCTGTATGTTAATGGAAATCCTACAAGCATTTCGTGTACAGTAGTCGGGGGCCCTTCTCCAATAGCTTGTCAGAGCCTAACCAAACTTTCTGTATCATCTTCTGATTTAATTGCTGTAGGTGATCAAGTACTAACCGGTGGTGTTCCTACAGGAGATAACAGGAATGCCTATATCGTGATAAACGAAACCTTGTCCTAGGAAGGTCATCCATTAGATGAATTACGATGATCTAATAAATAAAACTAAATGTCTTAGTTCCAAAAAATGGAATTAACTAATTTCTAATCCTAAGCTAGCTTCATTTCAATCAAATCCATTAAATCAAAATTATTTTAACCCTGTGCATGCCAACATGCAAGGAATGCAATACCGTTTTTTACTCAAATGAAGGTCTCGAAGTTCACCTGATTCACGCTCACAAAAATGGAATAATGGATAAATTTTCAAGTAAATGTTTCCTTGATTTAGATCCGTAAAGCTATCCGAATTTTAGACTAAAAGATGGCGAACTACTTTCCATCCAAATAGCTGAAGGATTTGAAATCGAAGATGTTAGCTGGTTAGACAAGTTGAAGGCTGTGCCAAAGGGGTTTGCAGGCAATTTCCACGATCCTGCCGTTTTTATCGTGTCGTAGACCTTTCCACCGGATAAAGAAAATATGTGAATCACACCAGTTGTAGTTGTAGTTATAGAAGGCAGGGAATGCGACAATGAGCTGTCTGCAGTTTCAAATGACTCCCAGAGTCCAGTGCTGTTATTCCATACTCCCATTTTTAGTGCACCAGAACTTCCTCCGCTTACAAATGTCACAAAGGCATAGCCTGAAGAATTGCTTGCAGATGAGATCTGTTTAACGCCTACAGATAAACCTGAACCACTTGTAGTGTAAACAGAACTCCAAGATTTTCCGTCAAAAATCCTGTAATCAAACTCATTTTTTTCAAAAGGAGCATTTACAAACAGCATTTTGTCTTTAGCTAATTTAGCTAATGCCATGACATTTCTAGAGCCTCCATTTGTATCGGTATCATTCAGGGAGACCTTCCATTTTGAGCCACCATCTGTAGACTCTAGGATTTCGTAGTGGTAAGATATTGGGGTAGCCCATCTAAAAGCTGCATAAATATTTCCTTTAGAGTCAGTTGAGCCGACTGCGGCAGCACATGCTCCACCTCCAATGTTTATTGCACAATCAGGTGGATTTGCACTCGTAAAAAGTGCAGTTGGAGAATTCCAAATTATGCTTGTTCCAGTAATATTGCCTCGTTTTGCGTAAAACGTTGAATTGCTTCCAGAACTTGTGAAATACAGTAAGACTATGTGATTTATGCTATCATGAGTCTTTGCAGCTACAGATGTCCAACTCAGAAAATCAGACGAGATTGCACCTGTTCCCGCAGATGTTGCAGGGCTCCATGTAAATCCGCCATTAGTAGAAGTCTTGTATATGGTATCGGAATTATTATAGTAAAATGCAAACAATTTGTTGCCAACTGGTAAAACTCTTTTTTCACCTTCGTAATAGTCTACAGTAGTGGGAGAAATTGCAATGTTTCCTTGAGATACTGTAGCTATAAAATGAACTGCATAAGTGTCTAGAGAAAATCCCATAGAAATTAACGATATTGTTGCCACAGATAATATGAAGAAGATGATCCAATTCAATATGAATAGTAGAATGCAAGATGTAGATAAGATGGATCATAGATTTTCATAACTAATTTCCAACAAATCCAAACTTTTGGCATTATCAGGGTTGAAAAATTTGGTCTGGTTTAATAGTATGAACTGATGGATTACAATCCTTGCACAAAACTGTATTTTTGGCAATAACAATTGCATCGATTACTGTAATAGGATTTCTAAATCATGACGCTTATGCCATATTTGAAAACTATGACATCCAGGACCCGTCTTCATGTCTTTCTTTACCCTCCGGTAATCCAATCTGGAATGTAGCCACAAGCACTTGTACTGTTACAAACATATCTCTCACACTAGATAGTGGAAGTTATCTTACAGTGGAACATGGGATTTCTCTAGTAATCGATGGAGGTGAGATCGATAACAACTCTAGCAACATTGTCAACTACGGCACTATCATCAATAATGGCACTATCAATAACAGTGGCGGTGACATAGATAACAACAATGGTGCTACCTTTACCAACTCTGGTATTGTGACCAACAATGGCACTATTTACAACTATGGCGGCACCATCAGCAATCTCTCAGGCGGCACCATCACCAACTCCGATATTATTTACAACAACCCCGGCGGCACCATCACCAACTCCGGAACTATCACAAATAACTCTGGCAATACCATTAACAATAACGGCACCATCAACAACAACCCCGGCGGTACCATTACCAACGCTGGTACTATTATCTCCAACTTCGGTACTATCTCCAACTTCGGTACTATCTCCAACTCTGGTACCATAACCAACTCCTACACTATCTCCAACTCCGGCATCATCAACAATAACGGCACCATCAACAACAACTCAGGTGGTACCATTAACAACCTCTCTAGTGGTACCATTACCAACGCTGGTACTATCAACAACAATTCAGGCAGTACAATCACCAACTCAGGTGGTACCATTAACAATCTTACCGGTGGTACAATCACTAACTCCAGTACCCTTAACAACAACCCCGGAGGCATCATCACCAACTCTGGTACCATAACCAACTCCTACACTATCTCCAACTCCGGCATCATCACCAACTCATACATCATCAACATTTCCAGCGGTACCCTGGCCAACTCTGGTACCATCACCAACAAAGGCACTATAATCAATCAAGGTTCTATCTCAGGTGCAGGCACCTTCACCTCGGCCCTAAATAAAATTACAAACACTGGTACTATAACAGATCCAGTTACTGCTAAAACTACTACATTTGCTGCAGGTTATACACTGAACTATAATGTCATAGTACCACCGGGTGTCACACTTACAATCAATCCAAGCCAGACGGTTACCATCAATGCAGTAGGTATACTCTCCAACTCTGGTAATATATCCAACAATGGTACTCTCATCAACTCTGGCAACATCACCAACAATGGCATCATAACTATAATCACACAAACATCTGGACCCTGCAACCCCAATCGCAACTTTACCAACAGTATAATCAACACTGGTATCATCCATAACAAAGGTACCCTAGCCAACTATTGTGGCTCCATGAACAACACTAACATCCTCATCAACTCTGGCAACATCACCAACTCTGGTAGTTCCATCAACTCTGGTACTATCACTAACTCTGGTACCATCACCAACTACGTAGGTATATTCACCAACAACCCACTTGGTACTATCAACAACAGTGGAAACATAATCAACAAAATTGGCACCATCAAGAATTCTGGTACTATCATCAGCTCTGGCACCATTTCAGGTATAGGCACATTCACATCACCTCTAACAAAAATTAAAAACACTGGTACAATCACAGATACCATTACTGCTGCAACTACGACATTCTCATCAAACTACACGCTAAGCTATTCTGTCCTAGTACCATCTGCTGTTACACTTAGAATTAATTCAGGCCACACACTCACAATCCCTTCAGGTGTTACACTTACAATAAATTCCGGAGGAATTCTATCCAACTTTGGCAGTATCACCAACATCGGTACCCTGACCAATAACGGTCTTGTAACCAACAGATCAATCGGTGTCATAATCAACAACGGCATAGTAAACAACAACATAACAGGTACCATAAACAACCTTGGAGTTATCCACAAATCTACCGGTACTCTCAATAATTCCGGAACACTCACCGGTCATCCATGGGTATCCTAAAAACTAGTAATTAGAAACGGATCTTGATAGTTTGCAATCGTGTTTTTTCTCACAATTGTATATTTCGTGCTCGCATTAGAGACCAGTTTCATCTAATTCACGCTCACAAGAAAGGTATGACGGATAAATTTTCAAGTAAATGTTTCCTTGATTTAGATCAGTAAAGCTATCCGAATTTTAGACTAAAAGATGGCGAACTACTTTCCATCCAAATAGCTGAAGGATTTGAAATTGAAGATAAAAGTAATCAAGAAAAAAAGAAAAGATTTCAACTTACAATCCATTTTAAAATGTCTAAGTTGATGTTAAGCCAGTTTGTGTCAAATGTAGTAGAACAACTCATCAAAGAGAATTAAACTTGCATCATAAAGATGTAGATTCAAGTAATGATGACTGACGAAATATCGTAATTTATTGTAGGGCATGTCATAATGATACACATGGAATTGTGCCAAAAAATAGAAAAATATAACTGATAACTCTCCAGATAAATGATCGCAGTAGCGGAAAACAGCACCTGAAAACTTTATACTTATTCAGAATATCTCTTGATCGACACAATGAAAATGTACTGGATTGTGAACAAGGGAGAAAAATAATTTTGGTATTCACTATACCTACAATTAATGCAATCACAGATTTAGGTAGGTTAGGGGGAGCTGCTGCAAGTCATAGATTTTTTTGTGATGATCAGAATGATTATGCTCCAACAAGATCATTAAATGATCTACTAAAATCATTATTAGAATCCAATTAATGTACTCACGGATTAGTCTGAAGTAAAAAGACAAGAATAAGTCATACGAAAAGAAGAATCATCAGATGTCAGAAGAGATTGTTAATAATATCATAAGAGAAAAAGTTAGAGAGATAGGTTACAAATCAGTACTTTTTAGATTAGCGTTAATTCGTGAACAAGGACAGTGGAAGATCTTCAGTGCTAGACTTGTATTCGATATTGCGTGGCCATATGGTCATAAAACACTTCTAAAGAAAGGAGATTTTGCACTAGAAGATTTTTCTTTGACATTAGAGGAATTTGATACGTTTCTAGAATATTTAAAAAAAGTTTTTGTCGGTAATGTGAAATTCCATAATTCAACTCCTGAGATTACGGATGATCTACTTTTTTCGTTGGGAAGCTACAGGTTATGTTTTGTTGGAAATTTTCCAGGTAGAGAATTAATGTTCTTTAGAAGTGATGTTGGAAAAGAGTATCACGGTATAGACAAACCACTTTATTTTATAGACTATGCAGTTAATGACTCAGTAAGAGCTAGAGCGTATCAGCGTATTGATCTTACAGGTTATGATATTCCTCTAACGGATCCTATTGATGCTATAAACCATTTTTGGGGTACGAATTACCAACCATTTCAGATGACCTCAAGTTGTCCTATCTATCTACCTCTTTTTGATGCTCACATAGCAAGCTGTAATTTTGATAAGGACAAACTGATTGTAACAGTTGATTTTGATTCAAATTTGGTAAAACTTGACGAGTTATCTCTTAGTGTTATAGTAGATAAAAAATACGGTGATTTTCGTAAGAAATACTCATTAAAAAATAATAGAATTGAAATCAATATTGGTTTTGATCCAAGTTACGCTGTTCTATTTTTAAATAAAAATGATGAAAAAATAGATGAGTATTATTACAGTTCTAGCAAGGCAAAAGAAAATGAAAATAGAATCATGCAGTCTATGCAAGAAGAGGGAATATACTTTGGGAAGCAACAGATTCCACTTCCAGTAAGAGAAGAAGAATCTATTGAACCATTATTTGACAAGAAACTCGTATCAGAATTACCGCAAGTAATTCAATCACTAATAATTGAAGCAGAACATGCGTATCATCATGGACTTTATCGTTCTGCATTAATACTAATACGGAGTGCTCTTGAGGAGGGATTAACATTAGCCATAACAAAAATGGGTCGTGAAGCGAATTTGTTTGAAAATGGATACGAGATGGGACTGCAGGGTAAAATTAAGTTGTCAGGAACAATCATACCAAAACTAGGCCAAATAAAAACAGACATGGAAGCTGTAAAGTGGTTTGGAGATAAAGCCTCACATGAGGCATACATGCCAATATACAAATCAGATGTATTGAACAC
>Ga0209698_10001294_pt1 | contig 28867 bp, 28 predicted proteins | sample LitLauG_LLR_2012_FD_187203 | JGI IMG/M metagenome (GOLD analysis project Ga0209698, IMG submission 187203) | Freshwater sediment microbial communities from Pennsylvania, USA - Little Laurel Run_MetaG_LLR_2012 (SPAdes) (version 2) | ecosystem: Environmental > Aquatic > Freshwater > Creek >... | reverse complement strand
TGCCCGATCACGGGCGACACTTTGGGAAAGGGCGGGGAATGCACCCAGGGTCAGCCGCGAGCGCTTGTCGTGCCAAAGGAATCGCAGTTGCCAAACCTTGGCTCCCGATGCGGATACGTGCAGTTGCAGGCCGGGAATTGCTGGGTCGGAGACTTCGTAGGGTTTGCTGCGGCGGGGAAGGGCGGCCAGATGGGCTGTGGTAATCCTGCGACGTCTTGTCGATTCGGGAAGTACCCCCGAAAACGAAAATTTTTGGTCCACGTTTGGTCCATTTGCCTGAAATTCGGTGATTTCAGGTGAAACGTCGTGAATGAACTTAACGCATTGATTATAAATAAAATAAAAGTACAAATCGAAAATATTTCAAACGCCTAAAAATGCCTATGTTTTTTCATGGGGTGCAAGGGGTCGCGAGTTCGAATCCCGCCGCCCCGACCAGTAAAAACAACGGCTTACGTGAGCGATTGCGTAGGCCGTTGTCCTTTGGTTAACCCGCACCCAACACCCTTGGCATCAAGAATCATTTCACGGTGCCGACAAGACAATAGTGGGACTGGTAGGCCGCCTAGGGCGCCCCTGCGCTCCAACCGCATACGGCCTAGGCCGCCTATCGCTCCACGCCCTGCGCATTTCCAATGCCGCCGGTCGATCGGAATTCGGAATCTATGCCGCTCCGTGCCGCACCCTGCTGCGCAGCGTGTGAAGAAAGATGCTTGGTGAGCGGGACTTACCCGGTAATTCAGCGTAGTCATCGACGCGGGCGAGCGTCCGCCGCGGACCTCTGATTTTTTGGTTTTGAGAAAATCTCTGGCCACTGCGCCCGGCACGCGTCCTGCTCAATCCTCAGGACCGTGCCCTGCGAACCTACGTGGCCAGAGTCCCTCAGGTACCGCGCGGCAAATGCCCGTTCAGGCGACGGCTACGCACAACAAGCCCACTGCGGCAACGCCCAGGACTGCAACAAGGAAGAACTCAATACTCAGCCAAACGCTGTCTTCTTTCATATCTTCCTCCTTTCCTTTACTAGGGGCCAAGGCCCCAGCATCACACTACGCCGCATGTGCTGGGATTCCCCACGTGATCATCATGGTCGATATGCGGGCGGCGTTCCGTCCCTCACCCCATGACTGCGCGGGGCAGCCAAGTTGCAATCCCGGGGAACAGACAGCACAGCACGACGGCAAGCACCATCAGGGCGACGAAGGGCATTACCCCCCAGACAAGGTCTATCAAGGCAATGTCCGGCGCAACATTGCGGATCACGAAGATGTTCAACCCAACCGGCGGGTGTATGAGGCCCATTTCCATGACGATCGTCATGACGACGCCGAACCAGATCAGGTCAAACCCGGCCGCTTTGAGGGGCGGGAGCAGTATCGGCGCCGTCATCAGGATGATCGATACCGGGGGCAGGAAAAATCCCAGCACCACAACCATCAGCAATACGGCAGCCAGCAGTACCCAACGCGAAAAATGCATGGCCACGATCCACTCGGCCGTGGACTGGCTGATGTGCAAGTAGCTCATGACATAGGAATACAGCAGTGACATGCCGATGATGAACATCAGCATCGAGGAGTCTTTGATCGTGCTTGCGAGCATCGGGGCGAGGTCGCCCGGTCGCCACAATCGGTACACCACGGCAACCAGCGCCAGTGCAAGAATTGCCCCCAAGCCGGCGGTTTCGGACGGCGTGGCGTAGCCTCCGTACAAAGCGATCATCACGCCGATGAGCAAGGTGACGAAGGGCAGCACACGCGGCAACATGCGCGTTCGATCCATTAGGGTGAGTGTCATCTCGTCCAGGTATGCGGAATACGTGCCGTGCTGGTCGTAGGCCTGCTTCGCGAGGCGCCATTCGTGGCGAAAGCGCAATGCCGTGTAGGCCGAGAACAGAACGACGAGGAGCAGCCCGGGTCCCAATCCAGCAAGGAAGAGGCGGCCCAGGGACTGTTCGGCAGCGACTGCGTATAGGATCATCGTGATCGATGGCGGCAGCAAGATCCCCAGTGTGCCGCCGGCGGCGATGATGCCAGCGGCAAAACCGGGCGAGTAGCCGTGTGCGCGCATCGCGGGAATTCCCGCACTGCCGATGGCCGAGCAGGTCGCCGGGCTCGAACCTGCCATTGCCGCAAATAGGGCGCAGGCAAAAACATTGGCGATACCCAGGCCCCCCGGTATGCGATGCATCCAGGCATGCAAGGCCGCATACAGATCGGCGCCGGCCCGCGATTTGCCGATCGCGGCACCCTTGAGAATGAACAGCGGAATCGACAACAGTGTGATGCTGGACATTTCCTCGTACACGCTTTGCGTCACGGTATCCAGCGAGGAGGCCGGCATGAAAAAGTACATGAAGACCGTCGCAATGGCCCCCAGCGCAAAGGCGATCGGCATGCCAGAAAAAAGCAGGAGCAGGGTTCCAACCCCGTAGAGCAGGCCAATTGCGCCGGTGCTCATCGCCCCGCCTTGTTGGCGCCGATTTGCTGTAATCCGTACAGGACCTGCAACAGCAATTGAATCGTAAGAAGCAGCATGCCGCCGGACATCAGAACGTAGGGCACCGCCAGGGGCGGCGCCCAGTTCGATGAGGTAGTCTGCCCCTCCTGGTAGGCCTCGAGAAACAAGGTGAAGGATTTCCAGGTGAAGAATGCGCAAAATAGAAACGATGCCAGATCAACGAGCACCTGGCGTACTCGATTGATCCGCGTCGGGAGAAACCCGTTCAGCACTTCGATGCCAATGTGCCCGCGTCGTTCCTGCACATAGGCACCGCACAGGAAGGTCGCGCCAACCAGCAGGAACACGGCGACTTCGTCCTGCCAGTCAGTGGGTGCATGAAGAAAATACCGCAGGAAAACCGCGGCACACAGGATTGCAGCGGCGCCCAGCAGCGCCGCCATTCCAACGAATAGGGCCGCCCCGTTTATGCGGTCGATCCAGCGAAAGAGCAATCCCAGCGGCCCCGATTCCGGCTGGGCCGGAGTTGCCTCCGCCCCGCCGGGGTCGAAGCCGTGACTCATGTCAGCTTTTCCGCCAGCCCTATGAGCCGGGCGCAGCGCTCGTTCTTGGCGGCATATTCCTTCCACGCGGTGGCCCGGGCGATGCTCTGCCACCGCGCAACCGTCGCTTCACCCACGTCGTAGGCCTTGGCACCGGCCTTTTCGTACACCGTGGCCAGTGCCTGGTCATCGGCCTTGGCTGCATCCAGCGCAAATTTCTCCAGTTCGCCGCCCACCGCAAGAATGGTGTCCTGCATGTCCCGCGGCAGGCCATCGAAAATGTGGCGCGAGATCAGCAAAGGCTCGAACATGAACCAGTAGGCGCGATTACGCCCCGTGGTCACAGTCTTGGCAATTTCTTCAAGACGGAAGGAAATCAGGCTCGTCGACGAGGTGTAGGCCGCGTCCAGCGCGCCAGTCTGCATCGCAGCGTATATCTCGTTGGACGGCAAGGAAATGACGGCGGCGCCGGCCTCCTTGAGCATGGCGTCGAATTCCTTGCTGCCGCCGCGAACTTTGAGCCCCTTTACGTCATCCGGTTCGATGATCGCCTTGTTACGACTGGCGACCCCACCGGCCTGCCAGATCCAGCTCACCAGCATGATGCCCTTGTCGGCGAGCAGGTCCGAGAGTTCTGTGCCGACTTCCGAGTGTTTCCATTTGGAGCCCTGTTCGTACGAAGTGACGACTCCGGGCATCAAGCCGATGTTGACTTCCGGCACCTCACCGCCGCCATACGACAGGGGTACCAGGGACATATCCAAGGCACCCTTGCGCAGGGCGCTGAACTGGACCATGGTCTTGATGAGCGAAGAATTCGGGTAAATCGTGCACGTGAGGGCCCCCGACGTGCGTTTTTCCACCTCCGCGGCAAACATCTGACACAGGCGATCGCGGAAATCGCCCACCTTGAGCGTGCCGCCGGGCCATTGATGCGAGATCTTCAGATTGACGGGGGCAGCCGCCAGGCTGTTGCCGCCGAGCAGGCTTAGCGGCGTTGCGGCAAGCATTCCACCAATGATCTGACGGCGCGTCGCGTCCATGCATTTCTCCTTGAGACAACATTCGAGAGTGTCGTGTTTGCCGCATTTTATTACCAGCGTGCTAATTATCCGTATATTGACGCCCGGTCATACAGACGCAAGGCTTGGGACGGAGTAACGACGATGCTGCGAAAGCTGGTCAAGGCGCTGCATGAAGTGGGCACCGTTGGCTACATGGGCTCGCTGGCGGCCTGCCTGGTGCTGGCCGCAAATGCCCCGCGGGACTCGTTGCTTGCCTATGCCGCGGCGCGCCAGGGAATAGCGTCGGTCTGCCAGTGGTTGCTCGTGCCATCGCTGGTGCTGGTCGTGACCAGTGGCCTGCTCGCGATCGGATTGAATCGCGGGTACCAGAATGCCGGTTGGGCCTGGCTCAAGGCCCTGCTTGGGGTGAGCATGTTCGAGGGTACCTTGCTCACGGTTGCGGCGAGCGCCCGGCATGCGGCGGATCTGGCAGCGCTGGCGGCGGCCGGACAGGGTGATCCGGGCGAACTGGCCGTGCTGCTGCGCACCGAGCAGGGCGGATTGTGGTTGCTGCTCGGGGCGGCCGCCGCCAACATCGTGCTCGCCGTATGGCGGCCGAGTCTGCACTGGCGCTGGGTCAAATAGGCGCAGGCTCAGGGCGTGCGGATTTTCCAGATCTCGAATTCGGTGAGGCGATCTTGGGCAAACGTGGCGAAAACGGAGATGGTCACGTTCCATTGCTGTGGGGCTTCGGCGTGCGGATGCGCATATAGGTAATCGGCGCGTTCCGCGCCGCTCAGGGGCACCTGGCTCTCGTAGTAGCGGCGCACAACGCTTTGGATGCCCGGATCGGGCCGACCCAGCACGGCTGCCGCCTGTGTGCGGCTCATGCCCAACTGCAGCCCGCCAATCGCGATTTCCGCGGGCAGGGTATTGGCTGGTGCCGGCGCACAGCGGCGCAGTCGTTCGGGTGTGGCCGGTGCCAAGGAAAATCCCAACAGGGTGTGCACGCTGCCGCCCATTTGCTCGGACAGAAAGCTGAGGAGCCCCGCGCTGGTTCGATAGCAAAGGCTGGCGCGATAGTCACCGGATTCGCCGTACTCGACCAGCGGCGCCGGGCCGAGCCGGTGCACGACATCGGCCAGCGTGGTCTCGCCCGCCAGCGTGAAGCCGGCAAAGCGGGTGAAGCGCTCGCCCGTTTCGACGGCGTGCGCCGCCAGGGCGCACAGCGCCAGGAGAGGAGGGAGGAAGCGCGATGCGCGTCGCATGGCACTAACCATAGGGCATTGCGCAAGCGTCGGTCAAATCGCGGCGCACCACCAGCAGGGCCTGCTGGCAACACTGCTCCGATATACTTGCGGGCGCGGGCGATCACCTTTTGCGTGGTGGACCGCACGCTCCCAGGCTGCGCGGACCGCCGCCGCCGCAACCGCAGGAATTGGCAATGCACATCCTGATCTCCAACGACGACGGCTACCTTGCCCCGGGCCTGCAGGCGCTGGCGGAAGCGCTCCGCCGCTTCGGTGAAATCACCGTCGTCGCGCCCGAACAAAATTGCAGCGGTGCCAGCAATTCCCTTACCCTGAACCGTCCCTTGACCGTGCACCGTGCCGGCAATGGCTTTCTTTACATGAATGGCACGCCCACCGATTGCGTGCACGTTGCGCTCACTGGACTGCTCGATCACCTGCCCGACCTGGTCGTATCGGGAATCAACAACGGGCAGAACATGGGCGATGACACGATCTATTCCGGAACGGTCGCCGCTGCGATGGAGGGATACTTGTTCGGCCTGCCCGCGATCGCGCTCTCGCACGTGGAAAAGGGCCACGCAAACCTGGACGCTGCGGCGCGCGTGGCCGCCGAACTGGTGGAGCGCTATCTCGCCCAACCCTTGCCGGCGCCATTTTTGCTCAACGTCAACATTCCAAATCTGCCGTATGAAAAACTCGGCCCAATAACCTGCACCCGGCTGGGCAAACGCCACCAGGCCGAGCCGGTGATTCGCGATACCAGCCCGCGCGGCGAGACGATCTACTGGGTCGGCAGCGCCGGCGACCCCAAACTTGCCGGGCCGGGCACCGATTTTCATGCGGTAGCCTCCGGCCAGGTGTCCGTCACACCCCTGCAGATCGACCTGACCCACCGGGACCTGCTCGATGGACTCCGCCATTGGTTGCAGGGCTAATGGTGCGTACCGCTCCGCCATCGACAAATACGGGTCTGACCTCCGCGCGAGTACGCCAGCGCATGGTCGATCGGGTGCGCGAGCTGGGTGTGCGCGACGCGCGCGTACTGGCGGCACTGGCGGCCGTAGCGCGACACCATTTCGTCGATGCCGCGCTTGCGAGTCGTGCCTACGACGATTGTTCCCTGCCGCTGGGCCATGGGCAGACGATTTCGCAGCCCTACATCGTGGCGCGCAGCGCGGAATTGGCCATCGCCGGAATGGTGACGCCGCGCACGGCCCGGGTGCTCGAAGTCGGTACCGGCGGCGGCTACGCGGCCGCCGTTTTTGCGCAGCTCTTTGGTGAAGTCTTTTCCATCGAACGCGTGCGCGCGCTGCACGAGCGTGCGCGCGCGAATCTGCGTCCGTTGCGGCTGGCAACAGTGCGGCTGGCCTTTGGCGACGGCGCGCAGGGGCTGCCCGCCGAGGCTCCTTTCGACGCCATTATCGCCGCGGCTGCCGACGCGCAGATTCCATCGGCATGGAGTGAACAGTTGGCGCCTGGCGGCGTTGTCGTTGCGCCGGTCGGCGAACCCCAGCAACAGCAATTGTGTGTGATGAGCCGCGACGCGCAGGGCCGATGGAATTGCCGGTCGGTCGAACCCGTGCGCTTCGTGCCCTTGCTGCGCGGCGTCGCCGCGGCCTGAACGCGGCACGGAAGAGGGAGAGAACCATGGAGCCCAGCAGATCGCACATTGGTCGGTGGCCGCCTTTCACAGTTTGGGCGGCCATGTCCGTGGCCACGCTTGCGCCGGGCATGCTGGTCGCCTGCGCCGAAACCTCCCTGAATGAGGCGCCGATCGTGGATCTTTCTACACGGGCCGGACCGCCTCTGCAAACCATCCGAGGGCTGCCAGCCCAAGGCAGTGGAACCGGCCGCGAGGCAGGAGGAATTTGGTACACCGTGCAAAAGGGAGACACCCTATTTCGCATCGCTACTACGTTCCACTGCACCGTAGGCGACCTGATGCGATGGAATCAACTGCCGGAGTCAGCGGTGATCGCCGTGGGGCAGCGGCTGCGCGTGAGTGCGCCGGCGGAGCAGGCTGCGCAGGCAGCGGTCGCGACAGGCGTGGCCGGTGTGGCACCCGGGGAAGATGCCAGTCCGAGCGAGGCGGAAGTTAATACTGTCGCGCTGCCGCCTTCGGGCGGGATGGAGACACGGCCCCTGGAAGCGATGGCGGGCGCCGCGCCTTCCGTTCCCGAAGCACCCGCGTCCGCGTCGGCTTCCGTCGCAAGTGCCGCCCCGGTACCGGCCGTCCCTGTTCCAGAAGGTGCCGCGCCCGTGGCCACAATTGCGCCGCCCGAGGCGGTAGCGGCCAGCGCGCCGGCCACGGCGGGCAGTATCTGGGTCTGGCCTGTGGCGGGCAAGCTGCACAGCAAGTTCGATCCGGAGCATTCGAAGAAGATCGAAATCGACGTCGCCGACAATGCCGACGTAGTCGCCGTTGCTGATGGCGAAGTAAGTTACACGGGTGCGCCGCGCGACTATGGCAACCTGATCATCGTTCGGCACCCAGACGGGCTGCTCTCCGTCTATGCCCACCTCAAGGCCATCGGCGTCAAGCAGGGGCAGGCGGTGAGCCGCGGCCAAAGCATCGGTACCGCTGGCAAGACGGGAAGTGGGGCGTCGATCCTGCATTTTGAGGTGCGGCGCAAGGGCGTTGCCGTAAACCCCATGGAGCTGCTTCCAGCGCGCTAGGCTCGCTGCTGCGCCCTGCACCCGGCGGACGCCCCGGAAACGCGCCACGTGATACCCATCCTCGCATTCGATCTGGAAACCGTTCCGGATATTGCTGGTTTGCGGCGCCTCCACCCGCAGCTTGCCGGGCTGGACGATCGCGAAGCCGCTGCCCAGGTGTTTGCGCAGCGGCGGGAGCGCACGGGAGGCAGCGATTTTCTGCCTCTGCACCAGCATCGGATCATCGCGATTGGCTGTGCCTTTCGCGATGATTCAGGATTCCGCGTGCGTTGCCTGGGCGAACCGGCCGATGGCGAAGCGCGACTGGTGCAGGATTTTTTCCGCCTGATCGATCGATACACGCCGCAGTTGGTCAGCTGGAACGGCGGTGGTTTTGATCTTCCGGTCTTGCACTACCGGGGTCTGATGCACGGGGTGAGCGCGGCGCGCTATTGGGAACATGGCGAGGATGACCGCGATTTCCGGTTCAACAATTACACCAGTCGCTACCACACGCGCCACACGGACCTGATGGACATCCTGGCGCTGTACCAGGGGCGGGCGGCGGCGCCGCTGGACGATCTGGCGCGCTTGTGCGGCTTCCCCGGCAAGCTGGGTATGGGGGGGGACAAGGTCTGGAATGCTTTTTGCGACGGGCAGCTCGAGGCAATTCGCAATTATTGTCAGACGGATGTGGTCAACACCTATCTGCTGTACGCAAGATTGCAAAAGATGCGCGGGGCGCTGACGGACGCGGCGTATCGTCACGAGATGGAGACGGTGCGCCAGGCCCTTGCCGCCGTTGGCGCGCCCCATTGGCAGGAATTTCTCTCGGCTTGGCCTGCCGAAGTCGCGGGAGGCGGTTGATGGTCGATGCGCGGCGGCCCCGACTTGCGCGCGAGCCCATCGCCCCCGAGCCGCCACAAACTGCCCAGATTGAATCTCTGGACCTGGAAGGACGGGGCATTGCGCGGCTCGATGGCAAGGTTGCCTTTATCGAGGGCGCGTTGCCCGGCGAACTCGTTCGTTGGCAGCGGCATCGGAGCAAGGCGCGCTACGACACGGGGAGAGTCGTCGAGGTGCTGCGCGCCAGCAGTTTGCGAGTGCATCCGCGTTGTCCCCATTTCGGACTCGAGCAGGGCAGTTGCGGTGGTTGTTCCATGCAACACCTCGATGTGCGCGCCCAGGTCGCAATCAAGCAGCGGATGTTGGAGGAGACTCTCTGGCGCATCGGTCACGTTCGGCCGCAAATGGTATTGCGGCCAATTGACGGCCTGGCGTGGAATTATCGGCACCGGGCGCGGCTGACGGTACGCTACATCGAAAAAAAGGGCGGTGTGCTGGTTGGTTTCCACGAACGCGCCAGCAGTTACGTCGCCGACATGTCCGAGTGCCCGGTATTGGCCGAACCGGTTGGTTCCTTGCTGTTGCCCCTGAGGGCATTGGTGGGCTCGCTTTCGGTGCGCAGCCGCTTGCCCCAGATCGAGGTAGCCGTCGCGGGGACCAGCACGGTCCTGGTACTGCGCATCCTGGAAGCCGTCAGCGAGGCCGACCGGAAGCTTCTGCGCGGTTTTGCCCAGACTCACGGTGTCTCACTATGGTTGCAGGCCGGCGGGCCGGACAGCGCACAACCGCTCGACCCGCAGGACGGCGCGACGCTTGCCTTGCCTCTGCCAGAGTTCGGTCTGCTCCTGCCCTTTCGGCCTACCGATTTCACCCAGGTAAACCATCGCACCAATGAAATTCTTGTGCGCCGGGCTATGGAACTTCTTGCGCCGGAGCCCGGGGACGTCGTTGCGGATTTTTTTTGCGGCATGGGCAATTTCACGTTGCCATTGGCAACGCGTGCACGCAAGGTTTGGGGCGTCGAAGGCAGCGCCGCATTGATTGAGCGCGCGCGCATGGCCGCGCAAGGCGCCGGTTTGGGGGACAAGGTCCACCTGCGCGTCCACAACCTGTTCACGTGGACCGCGGACGATTGGCAGGCGATGTGCGCCGCGGCCGGTGGAACCTTCCACCGCGTGCTGCTCGATCCGCCCCGTGATGGCGCCCTGGAGTTAGTGCAGGTGCTAGGTAGCGCCCGGGCACTACCGCAGCGCATCGTTTACGTGTCCTGCAACCCGGCAACGCTGGCTCGCGATTGCGGCTGGCTCGTAAATGAAGCTGGCTGGCAGCTGCGTGCCGTAGGCGTGATCAATATGTTTCCCCACACAAGCCACGTGGAATCGATCGCGGTCCTCGAACCGTCCCCGTAAGTGACCGCACTGGTGCGAGGGAAAACTGGCGGCCGGGCCGGTGTGAACGTACCTCCCGGCAGCCACGCATCCAGGGGAGGACAAGGGAAGGAGGCGACCGTAGACTACCCAGAAACGCGGTAGTCACGGCGTGTTTTTGTCACCGGCCTGGGACGTATGGCCCGCGAACCGGACGCGCCGACGATCGCCGCTTTGCCAACAGGCGCAGTGACGCTGGAGGATTGCTGGTCTGCGCTAGCGAGGAGGAATTTGATGCCGCGGAACTCTTGGCGGCCCCGCCTGGTGCTATATCTGACGAGCGCGCTGGCTGTACCGACCGTATGGCCGTCGGAAGGTGCCTCGGAGCAGGAGTACCTGGGCGAGGTGCCCATCATTCTGACCGCGTCTCGGTTGCGGCAGCCGGCCGCCGATGTTCCCGTCACGATGACGGTCATCGATCACGCAACCATCGAGGCAAGTGGGCTGCGCGGAATTGCCGACGTGATGCGCCTGGTGCCGGGAATGTACGTGGGTCACGGGCACGGCATTGAGGGCGTGGTACCGGTAGTTTCCTATCACGGGTTGACCGATGAATTTTCCCGCCGGATGCTGGTTCTGATCGACGGCCGGTCCGTCAACACGCCCTTGTTTGGCACCGTGCTGTGGGACGACATGCCCATCGCCATCGACGATATCGAGCGTATCGAAGTGACGCGCGGTCCCAACGCCGCGAGCTACGGGGCGAACGCGTTCTTCGGGGTGATCAATATCATCACCCGCGCGCCGGTGATGGGCGAGGGGATCTATGCCCTGGCACGTGCCGGCCAGGATGGCGTTCGCGATGGCGTGCTCCGATATTCCAATCAAATCGGTCTGATGAGTTATCGCGCGACCGTCGGCCACAAGGCCGACGATGGCTTCGTCAACGTCTACAACGCCCAGAACCATAGCTACGCAACATTGCGCGCCGACCTGGACGCCGGCAGCCACGATTCCGTAATGGTGCAGCTTGGCTACAGCGACGGAGAACGCCAGCAGGGTTTTATATCCTCGCCGGTTGCCCGACCGCGCACCAAATCCATCGAGGATGAATACGCACAGCTGAAGTGGCAACACTGGTTTTCACCGATGAATGAACTCTCGGCGCAGGCGTATTTCTCCCATGTCAACGTCGAGGAGTCGGTCCAGACCCTGCCACTGCCGCTGCCCGGTTTGCCCTTGCAGGCGTACTACCTAAAAAGCACATACTACGAGAGCCGCCGTGATCTTGAGGTGCAGCAGACAATGGAGGCATTGCCCGGGCTGCGCTTGGTGCTGGGTGCCGGTCTGCGCGAGGACGACATCTATTCCCCGTTGTACTTTGCCGGGCAGCCAGCCCAGGCGAGCAGCTTGAAGCGGCTCTTCCTCCACGCCGAATGGCGCGCGGCGCCCCAATGGCTCCTGCAGGCCGGTGGGATGGCCGAGAAGACGTCGATTGCGGGTATCGATCTTTCGCCCCGCGTTTCCCTCACCTACCAGATCGATGCGGACCAGTCGATCCGTGGCAGCGTATCCAAGGCGATGCGCACGCCCTTGCTGTCGGAGGAACACGTGGACTATGGGCTCGATTTTGGCCCGTTTCGCGATCAGATTGCCCTTGCCAGCGGTGGCGTTCACTCCGAGCGGCTGATCAGCCGGGAACTGGGATATCACGCAGTGTTACTTGGTGGGACCGCGCAATCTGATCTCAAGGCCTACAGTGACCGCGCCAGCCGCTTGATCGACAACACGGTGGTTCCCAGCGCTAACAACCTGCTGGGGTTTTATACCGATCCGCAAAACTTGTACGACGTAAGCGTGCAGGGCCTGGAGGGCGAAGTCCAGGTTCACGTGCGCGATCGCACGCGCCTTGTGCTCGCCTGTGCCTATGCGGTGATTTCCGCGCCGGCCAGCCATCCGGAGATTGGCCTGACCGCTCCCCGCCAGAATTTTTCCGCGCTGCTTGAGCAGCGCCTTGGCTCCCGTTGGACCGCAACTGCCGCACTATATGAGAATGGACGCCTACAGCCCGAAGGTGGGCAGGGCGCCGTGCTTTCGGCGCGCCGCCTCGATTTGCGCGTGACGCGAACTCTGGCGGAGATCGAGCCACGGGCTCGGGCAGCGCTTGGCGTGCAGAACGTACTGGCGCCCTATCAGGACTTTCGGCCGGACAACGTGTTCACACGCCGTTTTTATGCAGAAGTCAGCTTTGGTCTCTAGCGATCACACACAGCCAAGGCGCGGAAAACCAAGTGCCGCGTGCTACAATCGCGCCCGCAATTCTTCTGCAAGTTATTAATTTTTCAAGATATTTTTACATAGGATCCGCTGCGGCGGAGATTTCGCATGGCCATTGAAACCACCCTGTCCATCATCAAACCGGACGCCGTCCGGAAAAATGTCATCGGCCAGATCGTTGCCCGCTTCGAGGGGGCCGGCTTGAAGGTTGTCGCGGCGCAGTTGATGCATTTGTCGCGGCGCGAGGCCGAGGCATTTTATGCCGTGCACCGGGAGCGGCCATTCTTCCGTGATCTCGTGGAATTTATGAGCTCCGGGCCGGTTTTCGTGCAGGCGCTGCAGGGCGAAGGCGCGATCTTGCGCAACCGGGAACTCATGGGCGCAACGGATCCGAAGAAGGCCGCACCAGGCACGATACGCGCCGATTTTGCCGACAGTATCGATGCCAATGCAGTGCACGGATCCGATGCGCCCGAAACGGCTGCCGTAGAAGTGGCGTTCTTCTTTCCAACGCTGTCGATCCATCGCCGTTGACAGCAAACCGCAGCCCGCAAGCGCTTCGACCCAGCCGCTATGAACCCCGTAAATCTGCTTGACCTGGACCGCACAGCATTGACTGTGTGGCTGGAGTCGCGCGGAGAGAAGCCGTTCCGGGCACGCCAGGTGCTGCGCTGGGTTCATCGGCGCGGTACCGCGGATCCGGACCAGATGAGCGATGTCGCCCGGAGCCTGCGCGCGCGCCTTGCCCAGGAAACCTGTATCCGGGCCGCCCCGGTGCAGCGCGCCGGTACTTCCTCCGACGGTACGCGCAAGTGGCTGCTCGACGTCGGTGCCGGAGAAGCCGTCGAGACGGTTTACATCCCCGAGCCGGACCGGGCGACACTGTGCATTTCCACCCAGGCGGGCTGCGCCGTCAACTGCCGCTTCTGCGCTACCGGCATGCAGGGATTCAGCCGCAATCTGAGCACCGCGGAAATCATCGGTCAATTGTGGATGGCTGAGCATGAAATGCGCGCGACGCTGCCGCCCACCGCCAAGGGGCAGCAGGGCGCTGATGGCCCCCAGCGGGCCATCAGCAACGTCGTGCTCATGGGCATGGGCGAACCTTTGCAAAACTACGATGCGGTTCTGCCCGCTTTGCGACTCATGCTCGATGACGATGCCTATGGACTTTCGCGCCGCCGCGTGACGGTTTCGACGTCGGGCATGGTGCCCATGATGGACAAGCTTGCGCGCGACTGTCCTGTGGCGCTGGCCGTGTCTCTGCACGCCGCCGACGACGCGCTGCGCAGCGAACTCGTACCACTCAATCGCAAATACCCGTTGGCCGAGGTGCTGGGCGCTTGCAAGCGCTATCTGCGCCATTCGCCGCGCGATTTCATCACTTTCGAGTACGTCCTTCTGGCCGGTGTCAACGACAGCGACCGGCACGCGCGCCAACTGCTGCGGCGGGTCGAAGACATCGCTTGCAAGATCAACCTCATTGCATTCAATCCATTTCCGGGTTCCGGCTTGCGCCGACCGGATGCGCAGCGCGTGCGAGATTTTTCTGCCCTGCTGAGCGATGGGGGAATCGTTACCACGGTACGGCGCACACGGGGCGACGACATCGATGCCGCGTGTGGCCAGCTCGCTGGCGCCGTGCGCGACCGCACCGGGCTGGCGACGCGCCGCGCTACGATCCCAATCGCCGCCATCGTGCCTGTGGCCGGATGAGCCCCATGCAAGTACAACGGCGGAGCAAATGCGCATGTTTGCGTGCTGGCCTGCAGAGCGCGGCCCAGACGGTTTGTGCCTTGCTCCTGGGTATGTCCTTGCTGTTCGCCTTGAGCGCCTGCCAGACCACCACGACGGGGGAGGGCGGTCCGAGCGCGCGTAATAATCAAGTTCCCGGTGCATCGGAGGGCGATGCCCACGCACGGGCAGCAGTTCGCTTACAACTTGCAACGAGCTACTACCAGAGCGGACAGTTGCAGCTGGCGATCGATACGGCGCGCCGCGCAATCGAGTTGGACCCGGATTCGGCGGCGGCGCATGGTCTACTGGGTCTGTTGCTGTTGGACCTGGGACAAGTAAAGCAGGCGGACGCGAGTTTCCAGCACGCACTGTCCCTGGAAAAAGACAATCCCGACATCAACAACAACTACGGCTGGTTCCTGTGTCAGACGAACCGCGAACGCGAATCGATTGCCTATTTCGAACGCGCTTTCTCCAATCGCCTCTACCAGAGCCCGGCGCGCGCGCTGCAAAACGCCGGCATCTGCCTACTGCGCATCCACGAAGACGCCCGCGCCGAAAAATTGTTGCTGCAATCCCTGGCAGCCGACGCCACCAATCCAGTGGTGAAGTTCCAGCTGGCACAGTTGTACCTGCATCAGCATCGCCTGGACCGTTGCGATTTCTACTTCGACCTACTCGTGCGTTCGGTCGAGGCCAATGCCGAGACCTTGTGGCTGGGCGTGCGCATTGCCCATGCCAAGAAGGACGACGTCGCTGAGAAAAGTTACGCCGAGCAGCTGCAACTTCGCTTTCCCGATTCCCCGCAGGCCGATGCGATGCATCGCGGGCGCTTCGATGACTGAATCCCAATCGGTGCCGCCGGCAGCGCTGCCACAAGCGGTCTCCCCGCAACCGGGGTTCGGACCGATGTTGCGCGTTGCGCGCGAAGCGTTGGGGATGAGCACTGCGACGCTGGCAGGGCGCCTGCGCCTTCACGTCAAGCAGATCGAGGCGCTTGAGCGCGGCGACTTGAACGCCTTGCCTCGTCTCATCTATGTACGCGGTTTCTTGCGCGGATGCGCCCGCGAACTCAAGATCGACCCGGCCCCGCTCATTGCCGAACTGGACCGTATGACGGGTGCGGCGGACAGCGCCACACCGGAGCCCAGTGGCAATGGATTTCCCAGCGTGCGCCTGGGCGACGGAACCAAACCGGTTGTGGCAATCGCGCTGGTGGTGCTGCTGGTGGCCGGGGTCGTTGGTACGCTCTTGCCACGCAACAAGCCGGCGCCACCCGCAACCGTGGTGCGTCCACTGCCACCTCCGGACCCCAACGCAGCGCCAAAACAGGACGCGGCGCCCCCGGCCACGCCCGAATCGACCAACGCGCCGGTCGCTGTCGCCGCGGCGAATCCGTCCCCACCACCACCGGCGGCAGCACCATCCGTGGCCACCACACCACCATCGGGCGGGCGTCTGCCTTCCGCGGCCGCGCCGGCGCCCGCCGCGCCGCCTGCGGCAGTCCGATCGGCCCAGCCGGCGCCGCCGGCCGCACCTGGCGCGGATTTACCTGTCCTGGTTCTGCGCGCCAAGGCCGATGCCTGGGTTGAAGTCATCCAGTCCAATGGCACGACGCTGTTGTCGCAAATCTGCACCGCCGGGTCTGTGGTGAACGTCAAGGGCGCCGCGCCGCTGCGTCTTGTGATTGGCAATGCGGGTGCGGTGGAAGCGCAGTATCGCGGTGCAACGGTTGATCTACGTCGCCATGTCAATCCCAATGGCGTTGCGCGGCTGACGCTGGATTAGACCCACGGCGGCCATGGGCAGGGGGGGGAATTCGATGAACGAAGTTGTGCGGTTTGCCACGCGTCCGGCGGTTGGCGCCGCAGGTATGGAATCGCCCGTTGCCCCCGCGACACAGCGGCGCCGAGTATCTTTGGCCCTTGCGGTGCGCTGGGGCGCGCGCACGGTGATGGTTGGTGGCAACAATCCGGTTGCTGTGCAGTCGATGACCAACACGGATACCGCTGACGCGGCGGGCACGTCCGCGCAGATCGAGGAGCTTGCCCGGGCCGGCTCCGAGCTGGTGCGCATTACTGTAAATACCCTGGAGGCGGCGCGCGCGGTGCCGCTGATCCGAGAACAGCTGGATGGGCGCGGTATCGACGTGCCCCTGATCGGGGATTTTCACTTCAATGGACACAAACTGCTGGAGCAGGTGCCGGGTTGCGCGACGGCCTTGTCCAAGTACCGCATCAACCCGGGAAATGTCGGTACCGGTGCGCGACGTGACGATAACTTCGCCCGATTGATCACGCTGGCATGCAGGTACGACAAGCCGGTTCGGATCGGGGTGAACTGGGGTAGCCTGGATCAGGATCTGCTGGCCAACTTGATGGACGAGAATTCCCGGCGCAGCGATCCCGGCGATGCCGGGGCCGTGCTGCGGGAGGCACTGGTGCGCTCGGCCGTCGACAGCGCCGAGCGCGCCGTAGCGCTGGGCCTGCCCGCGGAGCGGATCTGCCTATCCGCGAAGGTGAGCGGGGTGCAGGACCTCATTGCCGTTTATCGCGAATTGGCCGCGCGCTGCCGTTATCCGCTGCACCTGGGTCTGACCGAGGCGGGGATGGGCAGCAAGGGCATAGTGTCCTCGACCGCTGCACTGGCGGTGCTATTGCAAGAAGGAATTGGCGACACGATTCGCGTCTCGCTGACGCCACAGCCTGGCGAGACGCGGACGCGCGAAGTTATCGTGGCGCAGGAAATCCTGCAATCGCTGGGACTGCGCGCCTTTGCACCGATGGTGGCTGCCTGTCCGGGATGCGGGCGCACGACCAGCACCGTATTCCAGGAGCTTGCCGACAAGATCCAGACCTACCTGCGTGCCCAGATGCCCAACTGGCGCGAACGCTATCCGGGAGTCGAATCGATGAAAGTGGCGGTGATGGGCTGCGTGGTCAACGGACCGGGCGAAAGCCGCCATGCCGACATCGGCATCAGCCTACCCGGAACCGGGGAGAGCCCGGTGGCACCCGTCTACATCGATGGGCGCCACGCAGTAACCCTCAAGGGAGATTCCATTGCGGAGCAGTTCCAGGCCTTGGTGGATGAGTACGTACAGGGCCGATATGCCGCGGTTGCGCGAGCGGAGGCGACACCCTCCGGCCACGCTTAATCTCATTCCGGTTCACCCTTTCCATGTCCATTGCCAAGATCAGCGCCGTGCGCGGCATGAACGATCTGTTGCCGGCGGCTGCGCCGGTACTGGAGCGCTTTGAACAATTGACGAGGGCTGCCCTGCGCGCCTACGGGTATCGGCACATCCGCACGCCCGTGGTCGAGGCCACCGCCGTCTTTCGTCGGGGACTGGGAGAAGTGACTGACATCGTTGAACGGGAGATGTACACCTTCGTCGATGCCCTCAACGGGGAGTCGCTTACGCTGCGTCCCGAGAACACTGCGGGCGTGGTGCGGGCAGCCATCGAGCACAGCCTGCTGCACGACGGTCCGTGCCGCCTTTGGTATTACGGACCGATGTTCCGGCACGAACGGCCGCAACGCGGACGTTATCGGGAGTTTTTCCAGGCTGGCGCCGAAGCCCTGGGTTTTGCCGGCCCGGAGGTTGAAGTGGAGCAGATCCTCATGCTGCGCCGGTTGTGGGCAGGATTGGAAATCGGCCCGGTACGCCTGCAGCTTAATACACTGGGTGACGCAGCGGAACGCCTGCGTCATCGAGAGGACCTGGTCGCCTATTTGCGGGCCAATCGCGGCGAGCTCGATGCCGATGCGCAACGACGCATTGAAAGCAATCCGTTGCGCGTTCTCGACTCCAAGCATGCATCCACCCAAGCGTGCCTGGCGCGGGCTCCGCGCCTCCTGGACTATCTGGGAGAGGCGTCCCTGGCGCATTTTGAACGACTGCAGCAGCTGCTGCGCCAGGAGTCGGTGCCCTTTGAAATCAATCCACGCCTCGTTCGGGGACTGGACTATTACAATCGCACGGTGTTCGAGTGGATCACCGAAGCGTTGGGCGCGCAGGGAACGATCTGCGGTGGCGGTCGTTATGACGGATTGTTCACCCTTCTTGGCGGTAAGCCCACGCCAGCGTGTGGCTTTTCCATCGGGGTGGAACGTGTGCTCGAACTCATGGGTACGGCCGGGCCGCAGAACGATGCCTGCGACGTCTACATCCTGCACCAAGGCGGCGCGACCTACGGCGCCGCGCTGGGCGCTGCCGAACGGCTTCGGGATGAGGGCCTGGAAGTGATCTTGCACGCCGACGCAGCGAGTCTGAAATCACAGATGAGAAAGGCCGACGCAAGCGGCGCCGAGTTTGCCGTGATCGTCGGGGAAGAGGAATTGGCGGCGGATGCAGCCGCGGTCAAAGCCTTGCGGTCGGTACCGGAAACGGCGCCGTTCGCACGACAGGAACGGGTGCCCTTACGCGCAGTGGCGCAGCGCCTGGTCCAGGCCCTGTGCGCAGCCGGCGAGGTGGATGAGCAATGAACGGGGGCGCCATCTGCGCCGCGCGTAAATGAACGAGGAAACGGTGTAATGGCATACGACATAGAACAGCAAGAAACGATTGCTTCGCTCAAGGGCTGGTTCGAGGAGAACGGCACGTGGGTCCTGGGTGCCGCCCTGATCGCTCTGGCAGTAGTTGCCGGTAACTGGGGATGGCACTGGTACGAGCGGCGCGAAAGCGCCGCCGCGGCAGCCGTGTACGAACAATACGACCAGGCCCTGGCCGCCAAGGACAGTGCTCGCGCGAAGGATTTGGCTGGGACCCTGCTCGCCCAGCACGGATCAAGCGCATATGCTGCGTTCGCCGCGTTGCGCCAGGCGCGGGTCAGCCTGGATGCTGGCGATGTCGCGGCAGCCAAAGCGCAGCTGCATTGGGTCGTCGACAAGTCCGGGAACAAGGAATTGGCGGCGCTCGCGCGGGTACGGCTCGCCGGCGTGTTGCTCGACGAGAAGTCCTACGACGAAGGCCTGGCCTTGCTGCAGGCCGACGCGCCGCTCGCCTTCGCCGCGGAATTCTCCGACCGCCGCGGCGACTTGTTGCTGGCCCAAGGCAAGACCACCGAAGCGCGGGCCGCCTATGCCAAGGCCCTGGAGCAGGCCAATGCGCAAAGTGCCCTGCGCGCGCTCATCCAGGCCAAGCTCGATGCTCTGCCGGCGGCGGGCTGAAATGCCGTACACGCACGTGCAAGGGGCCCGGCGGCGGCGCGCGACCGGCGTTTGTTTGTTGAGCGCGGTCGCGCTCCTGGCGGGCTGTTCATCCACCTCGGAGAAAAGCGCCAAGCCGGCGGCGCTCGTGCCCATCACGGCGCCGATTGACGTGCGCCGCGTTTGGGAGGTGGACGTTGGCAATTCGGCAAATACTTTCCTGCAACCCAGCGTCCAGGAAAATGCGATTTATGCCGCGTCGCGCGGTGGCAATCTGGTGCGTATCGATCCGACCAGCGGCAAGGAAGTCTGGCGCATATCCGTGGAAGACGGAATCAGCGCTGGCGTGGGCAGCGACGGCAGTACCGTGGCCGTGGCCGGACCGCGCGGCAATGTACTGGCCTTTGATGCCGCCGGCAAGAAGTTGTGGCAGGCCCAGGCCTCCAGTGACGTTCTTGCCCCGCCATTGGTGGGGCACGGCTTGGTGCTGATCCGGGCGACCGATCAGCACATCATTGCGTATGCGGCGGATTCGGGTAAGCGCCGCTGGGTCTTCCAGAAGCAGCAGCCTTCACTGGCCCTGCGGATGGAGGCCAATCTGGTATTTGCCGGCGACAGTGCACTCGTGGGCTTTCCGGGCGGACGCTTGGGCGCGATCGCCCTGGCCAATGGCGCCGCCCGATGGGAAGCGGGTGTTTCCGAACCCAAGGGCGCCACGGAGGTCGAACGCCTGGCCGATGTCCTGGGGGCACCGTCGCTCATCGAGAACGATGTTTGCGCTGCCTCCTACCAGGGACGCATTGCCTGTTTTGATGCGCGCAACGGCGATTTACGCTGGGCGCGCGAGTTCTCCGCGGGGGCGGGCACAGCGGCGGCCGCCGATACGGTAATCGGTGTCGATGCCAATTCCCATCTCAATGGTTTCATGCGCAGTTCGGGTGCCTCGAAATGGCAAAACGGGATTTTGGCCAATCGCGGATTGAGCGCGCCGGTGGTGTTGGGCAAGTACTTCCTGACGGGGGACTTTGAAGGCGTGATTCACGTAGGCAACGTCGCCGATGGTCAGATCGTCGGCCGCTTTGATGCCTCGGGGGGACCCGTGATCAGCACGCCGCAATCCTGGAATGGCGCTGCCGTCCTGCAGACAGCGCGCGGCCGCGTCCTGCTGCTCAGTCCCGCGGGCCGTTGAAGCGGCCAGCGCCAGCCGCCTCGCCGCCATGAAACCAGTCGTCGCCATCGTCGGGCGACCCAACGTTGGCAAGTCAACGCTATTCAATCGCCTGACACGCTCGCGCGCGGCGCTGGTGGCCGATGCCCCGGGCCTCACGCGGGACCGGCACTACGGCGAAGGCCGCGTCGGGCCCTTACCCACGATTGTCATCGATACCGGGGGATTTGATCCCTCTGACGGCAGCGGGATGCAACATGCGGTGAACCGGCAGGCGGAGCAGGCCATCGCCGAGAGCGACGTGCTGCTCTTTGTCCTGGATGCGCGCGCGGGGCTTACCGGGCACGATCAACGCATCGCGCAGCGCCTGCGGATCAGTGGGCGGCGCATCCTGACTGTCGTGAATAAAGCCGAAGGCCTGCCAGCCTCGGCCATGGCAGAATTCTTTGAACTCGGCCTGGGTGAACCCCATCCTATAGCCGCCGCGCACGGCGAGGGCATATCGGCCTTGATGGATGAGGCGCTTGCGCCCTTTGTGGCGGCCGCGCCGCCTGTCGAGACGGCTGTGGCGTCCGGCGCCGGGGACGGGCGGCCGCGTAACCGCGTGGCCATCGTTGGCCGGCCCAACGTGGGCAAGTCGACTCTGGTCAACGCGCTGCTCGGCGAGAATCGCATGATCGCCTTTGATGCGCCGGGCACGACGCGCGACGCGATCGAAATCGAATTTACCTTCGGCGGCCAGGAGTTCGTGCTCATCGATACGGCGGGGCTCCGGCGCAAGGGCAAGGTCTTTGAATCGGTCGAAAAATTTTCTGTCGTCAAGACGCTCCAGGCCATTGACCAGGCCAACGTCGTGGTGCTGTTGCTCGACGCGGCGTCCGAGATTGCCGACCAGGATGCTCATATCGCCGGCTATATCCTCGAGAGCGGCCGGGCTCTCGTGCTGGCAATCAATAAATGGGACGGACTCGACGCGCAACAGCGCGAGCGCATCCGTCGGGAAATGGATCGCAAGCTGCATTTTTTGAGCTGGGCGCGCGTGCACCAAATATCGGCATTGCGCGCAACCGGATTGGGGGCGCTGATGCAATCCGTCGTCGCAGCGGAACGGGCCGCCTTTGCCAAGCTGCCGACGCCAAAATTGACGCGCTCCCTGCGTGCAGCCGTGGAGCGGCAGGAACCCGCGCGCTCGGGATTGTCCCGACCCAAGATGCGGTACGCGCACCAGGGCGGCTCCAATCCGCCGCTGATCATCGTGCACGGCAATTCCCTCGCGCACATACAGGACAACTACCGGCGTTACCTCGAAGGATGGTTCCGGCGCGAATTCGACCTTCAGGGCACGCCCTTGCGCATCGAATTTCGCGGCGGCACCAATCCCTTCGTGGCGGTCCGGGAGCGTGGGCCCCGGGGGCGCGCTGGCAAAGGTCGCGCTTTTCCAGTAGATTGAATCAGCGGCCGGAAAATTGCGGTTCGGCCGGTTCGTGCCACCGCGCGCAAGGGCGCGCGCAAACGGGGGCGGGCATTTTGTCCACCCCAGCCATTTGACCGGAGCCAACATGAGCAATAAGGGCCAATTACTACAAGACCCGTTCCTCAACGCCTTGCGCAAGGAACATGTGCCTGTGTCGATCTACCTGGTCAACGGAATCAAGTTGCAGGGGCAGATCGAATCCTTTGATCAATATGTCGTCCTGCTGCGCAATACCGTGACCCAAATGGTCTATAAGCACGCGGTTTCTACCGTGGTGCCTGCGCGGCCGGTGAACCTGACCGTGGAGTCCGAAACCTGAGCAACGAACAGACGGAGGCTGCGCGGGCGGCACCGCGCGCCTTGTTGGTGCAGGTGGCGTTGCGCGGTGCGCCCTTTGACCCGGAGGCACGCGAGGAACTGCAGCTGTTGGCCCAAAGTGCCGGTATGGCCGTTGCCGAAACCGTGCAGGCGCGCCGCGATCGCCCGGATCCGGCATTGTTCCTGGGCAGCGGCAAAGTCGCTGAGTTGGGTCTGTTGGCCCAATCGAGCGGCGCCACGGTCCTCGTCATTGACACACAACTCTCCCCGGTGCAGCAGCGCAATCTGGAGCGCGCGCTGGCCTTGCCGGTCCTGGACCGTACGGCCCTGATTCTGGACATTTTCTCCCAGCGCGCGCAGAGCCGCGAAGGCAAACTGCAGGTCGAGCTTGCGCAATTGGATTATCTTTCCACGCGGCTGGTGCGCGGTTGGACTCACCTGGAACGCCAGCGTGGCGGTATCGGCCTGCGCGGTGGTCCCGGGGAAAAGCAGATCGAATTGGACCGGCGCATGATCGGCATGCGCGTCAAGCAATTGCGCGAAAAGTTGCGCGTGCTGGACCGGCAGCGCGACACGCAGCGGCGCGCGCGCATGCGCGGCGGCGTATTCCGGGTTTCCCTGGTTGGCTACACCAACGCGGGCAAGTCGACCTTGTTCAATGCACTCACCCGTGCCGGGGCGTATTGCGCGGACCAGCTTTTTGCCACCCTGGATACCACTTCGCGGCGCTGCCATGCCGCTGCGGGGGCCGACTTTGTGCTTTCCGACACGGTAGGTTTCGTACGCGCGCTGCCCCATACCCTCGTCGAAGCGTTCCGGTCCACCCTCGATGAAGCGGTGCATGCGGATTTGCTCCTGCACGTCATCGATAGCGCCAGCGCCGCGCGCGCTGAGCAGGCGCAAAATGTGGAGGAGGTGCTCGAGGAGATCGGTGCGCACCGGGTTCCCCGAATTCGCGTCTTCAACAAGATCGATCGCAGCGACCAGGTGGCCCGCGTCGAGCATGACGCCTGTGGTAGCATCGACGCGGTCTGGTTGAGTGCACAGACAGGCGTCGGTGTGGATCTGCTGCGCGCCGCCATAGCGCAGCGGTTCGAGGCGCCGATGGGCGAACGCGAAGGCCCCCGGGTAGGCGGTCAATCCGGTCGGGATCGGACTGTGGATCCGGCGTCACAACCGGATGTCAGCCCTGGCCCGGCGCGGGCCTCGGCTTGCGGCGCGAGGACGGCCGCCGGGGCTGGTATGGACGCGCACCGATCCCAATTGGAACCCAGCAGCACTTTCGACGCTTTTTGATCGCGCGATGGCGATGTCCATGAAACTACTGCAGTGGGGACGCAATGAATCGGGTGAAAAATCCGACGGACCGCAGCGTCGCCCGAACTCCCCCTCCGACGGTCCTCCGGACCTGGATGAACTCTGGCAGGATTTCAATCAACGCCTCGCCAGTCTGTTTGGTCGTGGCGGCGATAGCCGCGGCCCCGGGTCCGGGCCGCCACGGGAGGCACGCCAGGCGGGGATTGGCGTGCTGGTGGTGCTTGCCGCGGTTTTCCTTGTCTGGATTTGCACGGGAATCTACACGGTCCAGGAGGGTCAAGTCGGCGTGGTATCGACTTTTGGTCGGTACTCCTCCACGACCCCGCCCGGACTGCGCTGGCGCGCTCCGTGGCCGCTGCAGGCCCATGAGATTGTCGACGTCTTCACGCAGCGCAAGGTCGATATCGGCATGCGCGGGGGCCAGGATCGACTCAAGGAAGCCCTCATGCTGACTGACGATGAGAACATCGTCGACATGCAATTTGAAGTGCAGTACCGGGTCAAGGATGGGCCGGAGGGTGCGCGCGACTACATTTATGGCAGCCGTTTCACGAAGGACGCGCGCGATGGCGATCCGGGCCAGGTCGTGCTGCAAGCGGCCGAATCATCGATGCGCGAGGTCGTGGCGCGGCGCAAGATGGACGAGGTCCTGTTCGGGTCGCGCCAGCAAATCGCCGACGAAGTGCGCGTGGGCGTGCAGGCCATGCTGGATCGCTACAGTACTGGGCTGCAAATTTCCGCGGTCGCCATCCAGAACGCCCAACCGCCCGACCAGGTGCAGGCCGCGTTCGATGACGCCTCTAAGGCGGTGCAAGACAAGGAGCGGCAGATCAACGAAGGGCAGGCCTACGCCAACGACGTCGTGCCGCGCGCCCGCGGCAACGCCGCGCGCCTGACGCAGGAGGCCGAAGGGTACCGGGTGCGGGTGATCGAGACCGCCGAGGGCGATGCCTCCCGTTTTCGCCAGGTGCTGGCTGAATACGCCAAGGCGCCCGGTGTTACGCGCGAGCGCATGTACCTGGACACGATGCAGCAGATCTTTAGCAATACCTCCAAGTTGCTGATCGACAGTCACAACAATTCCCAACTGCTCTACCTCCCGCTGGATCGCCTGCTGCAGCAGGGGCCGACGGATGCGGCGAGCAATCGCACGGTAGCGCCGTCGCCGCAGGTGCCGGCCGGCGGCAACATTGAACCTGCGCCACTGCTCGACCATAACCATGATGCAGCGCGCAGTCGTGAACGGGAAGGACGCTGAGGCCATGAACCGGATCCTCGCCACTGTCGTCGCCGTGACAATTGTCGCGGTGATTGCCCGCCTCTCGGTGTTCATCGTCGACCAGCGCCAGTTTGCGATCGTTTTCGAATTGGGACAGATTGTTCGCGTCATCAGCGAACCGGGCTTGCATTTCAAGATGCCGCCACCGTTCCAGAACATCGAAACGGTCGACAAGCGCATCCTGACGATCGACTCGGCGGCTACCGACCGGGTACAAACCTCGGAAAAGAAGAACCTGCTCATTGACTCGTTCGTCAAGTGGCGCGTCACCGACGCGCGCGCCTACTGGATCAGCTTCCAGGGCAGCGAACGCGCCGCCGAAGAACGCATGTCGACGCTTGTGCGCGACGCGATGAACCAGGCGGTCAACAAGCGTACGGTCAATGAAATCCTCTCGCGCGAACGCGACAAGGCCATGGAGGAAATCCGGGTAGCCGTTCAGGATCGGGTCAAGGACCTTGGCGTGACCATCGTTGACGTGCGGTTGCGCCACGTCGATTTCGTGCCGGAAATCATGAGTGAATCGGTATACCCGCGCATGGTTGCCGAGCGCAAGCGGGTGGCCAACGAGCAACGATCCATTGGCGCGGCCGAGGCCGAGAAGATCAAGGCGGATGCCGATCGTCAGCGCGAAGTTCTCCTGGCCCAGGCCTATCGGGAGGCGCAGCAGGTCAAGGGCGACGGCGATGCCAAGGCGGCCGCGATCTACGCCAAGGCCTTTGGCGCCAATCCCGAGTTCTATGCGTTTTACCGCAGCCTCGATGCCTACCGGCAAAGCTTCAAGAGCCGGTCGGACACGCTGGTCGTCGACCCCTCGTCCGAATTCTTCAAGTACATGAAGAGCTCCGGCGGATCGGGCGCGGCGCATTGATCGTGGCTGCGCGGCCGGTTGCGGCAGCGACCTTCATCGCATGCAAGATCTTGCTACAGCGCTGGCGTTGATGCTGGTCCTCGAGGGCCTGCTGCCCCTGGTCTCGCCAGCGTCCTGGCGTGCGGCGGTGCGTCGCATCGGCGCGCTGGCCGATGGCCAGATCCGATTTTTCGGGCTGGCATCGATCGGCGCCGGCCTGGTACTTCTCGTGCTGTTGTTCGCGGGCTGAATAGCCGTGCCGGGCGTCCCGCTGTTTGCGCAATGGAGCCGCTAAGCATGGCCCGCTGGCTGCTGCCGGAAAACCTCTCCGACGCATTGCCGCAGGAGGCGCGCAGGGTCGAATTCCTGCGCCGCGCGCTCCTCGACCTGTACCGCGGCTATGGCTATGAACTTGTGATTCCGCCGCTTCTCGAGCACCTGGAATCATTGCTCACCGGCAGCGGCCATGACCTGGGTCTGACCACGCTCAAGCTCGTTGATCAGCTCAGCGGCCGCACGCTTGGGCTGCGCGCGGATACTACGCCGCAGGTGGCGCGGATCGATTCGCACATCCTCAACCGCAGCGGGGTGGCCCGCTTGTGCTACGCCGGCTCGACCCTGCATGCGCGTCCCATGCATCCACTGGCCAGCCGCGAACCGCTGCAGGTTGGTGCCGAAATATACGGAGACGCGGAATTTGGCGCGGACCGCGAAGTCCTTGAGCTGGCGGTGCAGTCGGCGCGGGTGATCGGGGTAGTCCGGGTGCAAGTGGACCTGGGGCACACTGGCGTCGTGCGCGCGCTGCTGGGCGGCAGTCTGGCGTCCGACCCGGGCGCCGACGCCGTGCTGGCGGCGCTCAATGGCAAGGATCCGGCCGCGTTGGCCCAGGCCAGCGCCGGGTATCCCGAACCCGTCCAGGCGGCATTGCGTTGCCTGATCGATCTCAATGGCGGCGGGGAAGTGCTCGAGCACGCGCAGCGGGAACTTCCGCCGTCCGCGGCGCTTGATGCGGCGCTCGATGAATTGGCCCAGCTGGCCCAAGGTTGCGGCGCGGACGCAGTGAGCATCGATCTGGCTGATCTGCACGGCTTCCGCTACCACACCGGCGCGACCTTCGCCGTGTATGTTGCCGGCTTTGCCGGGCCATTGCTGCGCGGCGGACGGTACGATGACATTGGCCGGGCATTTGGGCGCGCGCGGCCGGCAACGGGCTTCTCGCTCCTGGACCTGCGTGAAGCGGCGCTGTTGGCGCCGTCCGTGGGGCCCGTGCGGGCTATCCGTGCGCCGCGTGGCGGCGATACAAAGCTGGCGGCTGTCGTGCAGGACTTGCGCGCGCGCGGCGAGGTCGTCATAGCGGCGGGGCCCGGCGTGGAACTGGGCGTGGACCTGACGGTGGATCGGGAACTGGTATGGCAACAGGGGGAGTGGCGCGTGCAGCTTGCGGCGCACACGCCGGGGCAGCGGAAGGCGCAACGAGGTGATGGCGGCGATGGCGCGTAATGTCGTGGTGGTAGGCACCCAGTGGGGTGACGAGGGCAAGGGCAAGATCGTCGACTGGCTGACCGAGCACGCCGATGGCGTGGTGCGTTTCCAGGGGGGCCACAACGCTGGCCACACCCTGGTCATTGACGGGCGCAAGACGATACTTCGGCTGATCCCTTCGGGCATCCTGCGCCCCACGGTTGCCTGTTATATCGGCGCTGGGGTCGTGTTGTCCCCGGAAGCGCTGCTGGCCGAAATCGATGAACTGGCAGCCGCCGGCGTTGACGTGGCGTCGCGCCTTGCCATCAGCGGCAGCTGTCCGCTGATTCTGGACTACCACGTGGCGGTGGATCGCGCTCGCGAGATCCGGCGCGGCAACGACAAGATCGGTACCACCGGGCGCGGCATCGGACCAGCCTATGAGGACAAGGTTGCCCGGCGCGCCGTGCGTGCCCAGGACCTGTTCGACCCGGCGCGATTTGAAGAGCGTGTGCGCGAGGCGCTGGACTTGCACAATTTTGTTCTGGCGCATTACCTGCACGCACCCACGATCGATGCGACGCGGGTGATCGAATCAACGTTACGCCTGGCCGAACGCATAACGCCCATGATCACCGACGTGTCGCACCGCCTGCACCAAGCGATGAGCCGGGGCGACAGCCTTTTGTTCGAAGGTGCCCAGGGCACCTTGCTCGACGTCGATCACGGCACATATCCGTTCGTCACTTCGAGCAACACGCTGGCTGGGGCCGCGGCGACCGGCGCCGGCGTAGCGCCGCAACAGCTGCACTACGTTCTGGGGATCACCAAGGCCTACGCGACGCGCGTCGGGTCCGGCCCATTTCCCACGGAACTCCTGGACGCGACCGGCGAGCGCCTGCGGGAGAAAGGCGGCGAGTTCGGTTCCGTGACCGGACGCCCGCGCCGCTGTGGCTGGTTTGACGGTGCCGCGCTGCGCCGGTCGGTGCAGCTCAACGGCACCACCGGGCTGTGCATCACCAAGCTTGACGTGCTCGACGGTCTGCCCACGGTGCGGCTGTGCACCGGGTATCGGGAGGGCAACACCGTGCGCGAAATTTTGCCCTTCGGCGCCGACTCGGTGGCTTGTTGCGAGCCGGTATACGAGGATTTTCCGGGGTGGGATACGACCACGTTTGGCACGCGCCAGTGGGATCAGCTGCCCGAGGGCGCCCGCCTGTTCCTCAAACGCTTGTCGGAAGTTGCCGGGGCGCCAATCGACCTGGTTTCCACCGGACCCGAACGCGATCAGACGATCTTATTGCGCCACCCCTTTTCGGCACCGCTGCCATGAGCGCGCTGGCCGGCTCCGGCGAGATGCCGGTACTGCGCATCGACTGGCCGCAATATCACTCCCTCATCGAACAATTGGCCGTGCAGGTGTATGAGTCGAACTTTGCATTCGATTCCTTGCTTTGTCTCGCGCGCGGTGGCATGCGGGTGGGCGATGTACTCTCCCGCCTGTTCAAAAAACCTTTGGCGGTCCTGGCGGCCAGCTCCTACCGCGACGCGGCAGGCACGAGTCAAGGAACGCTGGACATTGCGGATTTCATCACGAGTACGGGCGGCGCACTTTGCGGCCGGCTGCTGCTGGTCGACGACATGGTTGATAGCGGCAACACGATTGCGCGTGTGCGCGAATTGTTGCAGCAGCGATTTGCCGACATCC
>Ga0209698_10001292_pt1 | contig 28916 bp, 28 predicted proteins | sample LitLauG_LLR_2012_FD_187203 | JGI IMG/M metagenome (GOLD analysis project Ga0209698, IMG submission 187203) | Freshwater sediment microbial communities from Pennsylvania, USA - Little Laurel Run_MetaG_LLR_2012 (SPAdes) (version 2) | ecosystem: Environmental > Aquatic > Freshwater > Creek >... | reverse complement strand
CGAAGTCGGGGGCGACCATGAAGCTATGCCAACCCTGTGACCACCAAGGCCCAGCGATCCGTCCCGTTGCACCGAATCGCTCGTCGATTCGGTGCTACGGGAGCTGAAGCGCGCACGACCAAGGGCGGGGATCGCCGCGGGCGGGGTCAGGATCGGTGTGGCGTCCGACGACCCGGTGTCAACGACGACGGGCAGAAATCGGCAAGAGCACAGAGATCGCAGCGCCGGTTCTTCGCGACGCACACCCGCCGACCGTGGAGGATCACCCGGAGGCTGAACGGTCCCCACTCGCGCGCGGGCAACAGGGCGCACAGCGCCGCCTCGACCTTCACCGGATCGGTCTCCTCCGTGAGCCCGAGCCTTCCGCTCAAGCGCAGCACATGCGTGTCCACCGGCAGGCCCGGCACGCCGAAGTCCACGCTCAGGATCACGTTGGCCGTCTTGCGCCCGACGCCCGGCAAGGTCACCAGGTCCTCCATCCGACTCGGCACGGACCCATCGAAGCGCTCCACGAGCGCGCTCGCCATGCCGAGCAGGCTCCGAGCCTTGGCGTGGAAGAACCCCGTCGGCTTTATGATCGCCTCCACCTCGAGCTGAGCGGCGGCTGCCAGGTCGAACGCCGTCGGGTACCGGGCGAAGAGCGCCGGTGTCACCCGGTTGACGCCGGCGTCGGTGGATTGGGCGGAGAGGATCGTCGCGACCAGGAGCTGAAAGGGGCCGTCGTGCTCCAGCGCGCACAGCTCCCGCGGGGTCCCGGGATACTCCAGCGCGAGGCGTGCGGACGTCTGCGTCGCCCGTCCCTTCGGCGATCTCGGTGTGCCCATGGGCTCCAAGCGTACGGGGCCGACCCGGTACGCTCCGAGACGTGCACCACGTCGAGGTCAAGCGCCAGATGGGACCCGACGACATCGCCGCGGTGCAAGAGCTCCTCGACGTCGCCGCTGCGGCCGACGGCCACCGCCCCCTCGGCGAGCACAAGTGGCTCGATCTGGTTCAGGGCGGCCGGGAGGGCTTCGCCGGACTCGTCGCCATCGAGCCCGGCCACGACCACCCGGTCGGCTACGCGCAGCTGAGCCGCGGCCCGAGCAGCTGGGCGCTCGAATTCCTGGTCGATCCCCACCACCGCGTGCCCGGGAACACCATCGGCATCGAGCTCGTCCGCCAGGCCCTCCAGATCGTCGCCGGAGAGGGGGGCGGCCATCTCCACCTGTGGGTCAACAAGCCGAGGCCCGAACACGACGCGGTCGCGGCCGCGACCGGACTGGTGCGGGGCCGCGACCTGTACCAGATGCGCCGCCAGCTCCCCGTCGACGAGCCATTCGTCCTCGACACCCGCCCCTTCCGTCCGGGTGTCGACGACGACGCCTGGCTGAACGTCAACAACCGAGCGTTCCACTGGCACCCCGAGCAGGGCGGATGGGACCGCGCGACGCTCGAAGTCCGCGAGGCTGAGACGTGGTTCGATCCAAAAGGCTTCCTCCTCCACGAGGAGGGCGGACGCCTGGCCGGGTTCTGCTGGACCAAGGTCCACCGCGACGAGCACCCTCCGCTCGGGGAGATCTACGTGATCGCCGTCGACCCCGACTGGCAGGGCACAGGCCTCGGCCGCCGCCTCACGCTGGCGGGCCTCGATCACCTGAGCCGTGCCGGACTGACGGTCGGCATGCTCTACGTCGACGCCGCCAACCGCTCGGCACTCAAGCTCTACGTCGACCTCGGCTTCGAGATCGACCACATCGACCGTGCCTACATCGGCGACATACCGGCGGCCTGAGTCTGGATGACTGGTCCCTACGGCCTCGCCCGCGCCGAGCTCGCGGAGCTCCTCGCCGATCAGCCGTCCTACCGCGTGGCCCAGGTCTGGGACGGGCTGCACCACCAGCTCCGCCGGCCGGCCGACATGACGAACCTCCCGTCCGCGCTGCGGGCGCGCCTCGAGGCCGAACCGCGCTTGGCGCCCGCGTTGTCCGAGGTGTCCCGGCGGCAGGCCGACGCCGGAGAGACCGTCAAGTGGCTCTGGCGGCTGACGGATGGGACCGCCGTCGAGACGGTGCTCATGCGCTACGCCCGCCGGACCACGGTCTGCGTATCCACTCAGGCCGGCTGTGCGATGGCGTGCAGCTTCTGCGCGACGGGCCAGGCCGGGTTTTCCCGCCACCTCGAAGCCGGTGAGATCGTCGAGCAGGTGGTGGCTGCCATGCGCGAGGCCGCGCCCGAGCGGATCTCCAACGTCGTGTTCATGGGCATGGGCGAGCCGCTCGCGAACTACGACCGGGTGTGGGCGGCGGTGACCAGCCTCCACGGGGATTTCGGGATCTCGGCGCGCCACCTCACGCTGTCGACGGTGGGCCTCGTGCCCGGCATCCGGCGGCTGGCGGCCGAAGGGCTTCGGGTCAACTTGGCGGTCTCTCTCCACGCCGCCAACGACCGGCTCCGCGACGAGCTGGTCCCGATCAACCGGCGCTGGCCCCTCACCGAGCTGGCGGACGCCTGCCGAGGCTATGTCTCCGCCACCCGCCGCCGCCTCTCCTTCGAGTGGGCACTCATCGATGGCGTCAACGACCGCCCGCAGGATGCAACAGAGCTGGCGGCCTTCGTCCAGCCGCTCGGCGGGCACGTCAACCTGATCCCCCTCAACCCGACGCCCGGCTTCACCACCCGCGGTTCACCGGCGCCGGCTGTCCGGCGCTTCCGGACGCTGCTCGCCGACCTGGGGACGAATGCGACCATCCGCCAGAACCGGGGCAGCGACATCGATGCGGCGTGCGGCCAGCTCGCCGCTGGACGACACCCCGGATCCATCCCGGCGGTGCCACACTGATCGCATGCCCGCCAACCGTTGGCTCGATCGCACGCAGCCGCAGACCCTCTACATGGCTGTGCTGCTGTTCTACGTCTTCGCCTTCTTCGGCCTGTTCTCCCTCCTGGCCGGCGGCGGGCTGACAGGCGGGCTGCAGCTGGCGATCGTAGCGGGTGAGGTCGCTTCCGGCTTCGGGATCGCCAACGAGCGCAAGTGGGGCTACTACCTGGGCGTGGTGGTCGCCGTTTCCCCGTTGGTGCTCGTGATCACGAGGCACCTGGCCACGGACCTGATCGGCCTGATGTTCCAGATCGCCCTGCTCGCCCTCCTCCTGCACCGCCAGAGCCGGGAGTACCAGCGCATCTGGTTCAAGTGAGCCATTAGCGTTCGTCGCCATGGCGACGACGATCCGCGGCACCGACGAGCTCAAGGCCAAGGTCGGTTCCCACCTCGGCCACAGCGAGTGGCACCAGGTGACCCAGGAGCAGGTCAACCTCTTCGCCGACGCGACCGGCGACCACCAGTGGATCCACGTGGACGTCGAGCGCGCCAAGCAGGGCCCCTTTGGCGGACCGATCGCGCACGGGTATCTCACCGTCTCGCTCGGGCCCATGCTGATCCCCCAGGTGATGCGGGTCGAGGGCTTCTCGATGGCGGTCAACTACGGGCTCAACAAGGTCCGCTTCCCCGCACCGGTGCCGGTGGGGTCCAAGATGCGCCTCGGCGCCACCCTGGCCTCGGTGGAGGACATCGCCGGGGGCGTGCAGGTCACCATGGACATGGTCTACGAGGTCGAGGGCGCCGAGAAGCCGGCGTGTGTGGCGCAGATCGTCTTCCGGTACTACCTCTGACCCTGCACCAACTCTTGGAGTGAACACTCCTAGAGTGTTCACGTGGACCTTCGAGTCGAGGAGCTGGCGGCGCGGTCGCGTCTGTCCGTCGACACGATCCGGTACTACCAGGCCCGCGGGCTCCTCCCGCCCCCGACCCGCTCGGGCCGGATCGGCCTCTACGGCGACGAGCACCTGGCCCGGCTGGCGGAGATCCGACGGTTGCAAGCCCGGGGCTTCAGCCTGGCGGTGATCCGACGGGTCCTTGCCGGCGAGCTCGACGCCGCCGACGAGGCCCTCGTCGCTGCGGTGCGCGCCCGCGCGGAGGACGGGACCGCCGGCGGCCCCGACGAGTGGCTCACCCTGGAGGACCTCGCGGCTCGCAGCGGCATCCCGTTGCCCCTGCTCCAAGCGGTCGAGCGCGAGGGCCTCCTCGTCCCGCGCCACCGCGGTGGCGGACCCGGCTACTCGATCGCGGACGTCCACGCCGCCCAAGCCGCGCTGCGCCTCCTCCGCCACGGCCTGCCCCTGCCGGAGCTGCTCGAGCTCGCACGGGCACACGGCGCCGCCGTGCGCGCCACGACACAGCGCGCCGTGGCGCTGTTCGATGCCCACGTGCGGCTCCCCCTCCGGGAGCAGGACCTCGACGACGACGAGGCGGCCGCCCGCCTCGTCGCGGCGTTCGACGAGATCCTGCCCGCCACGATCGAAGTGGTCGCCCACCACTTCGGACGGACGTTGCTCGCGGTCGCAGAGGACTACATCGAGCGGGTCGGCACCGACGGTGAGCGTCAACTCGTGGCGGCGAGCGCCCAGCGCCGCTCGGAGGACCACCCGTGAGACCGCCGCCGGGTCTGCCCGACCCACACGCCCCGCTCCCCCAGGGCGAAGCCAAGGTCACCGCCGTCCGCGCGCTCTTCGACACGATCGCTCCCCGCTACGACCTCGTCAACCGGCTCATGACCTTCGGGTTGGACCAGCGCTGGCGGCGCCGGGCGGTGCGCCGCCTCGGGCTCCCGAGGGGGTCGTTCGTGGTCGACCTCGGCTGCGGCACCGGCGATCTGTGCCGTGCCCTCGTCGACGCAGGGCATCGCGCCGTTGGCGTCGACCTCTCCTTCGGCATGCTCGACCGGGCTCGGACGACCACGCCCCTGATCCAGGGTGACGCCCTCCGCCTGCCCCTCGCACCCGGCACGGTCGACGGCGCCGTGAGCGGGTTCGCGCTGCGCAACTTCGTCGACCTCGGGAGCTTGTTCTCCGAGCTCGCCCGGGTCGTGCGGCCGGGGGGACGCATCAGTCTCCTCGACGTGGCCCAGCCGACGAACCCCGTGCTGCGGATCGGCCACGGCGCATACTTCGAGCATGCCGTCCCGCGCATCGGAGGCTGGCTCTCGGATGCGCAGGCCTACCGCTACCTCCCGCGCTCGGTCGCCTACCTCCCCCCGACCGCCACGATGCTGGCCGCGCTGCGAGCTTCCGGCTTCGAGGCCGTCGAGCGTCGGCTGCTCTCCGGGGGCATCACCCAACTGCTCACCGCCACACGGAGGGCCGATGACTGAGCTGGTGGCGCGAACCGTCGCCCTCCCCGACGGCCTGCCCCTGGACATGATCGCCATCGGCGGCGCCGATGGTGCGCTGCTGTTCGCCCAGGAGCACCTGTCCATCGCGGCGCGGGGATCTGCGCTGCGGATCCCGATCCCCCGTGGCCTCGAGGACCCGAGCGCGACCGCTGACGCGCTCGAGCTCCTCCGGTCGGTCAAGGTCGAAGACGACGTGCGCGGCCGCGGGAGCGGACCACTGGCGATCGGGGCGCTCCCCTTCGACCGCCGCCGACCGACCGAGCTGGTCGTCCCGGCGGTCCTGGTGGGCCAAGACGGCTCCGGGGGACGCTGGATGACCACGGTCGGCGCCGCCGGCGATGAACCGCGGGCCACGATCGAGGCGCTGAGCTCGCTCCCCGACTTCGTCGCCCCTGACCGGTTCAGCCTCGTGTCCAGCCGGACCCACCAGGACTGGTGTGCCGTGGTGGAGCGCGCGATCGACACGATCCGCGGCACCGAGCTGGAAAAGGTGGTCCTCGCCCGCGAGGTCGTCGTCGATGCCAACCGACCGTTCCTCCCCGCCGACATCTTGCGTCGGCTGCACGCGCTCTACCCCTCGTGCGCCGTCTTCGCCGTCGACGGGTTCGTGGGCGCGAGCCCCGAGCTGCTCGTGTCACGCCGCGGCACCCAGATCAGCAGCCACCCCCTTGCCGGGACGGTCGCACGCAGCGGCGACGCGACCGCGGACGAACGGTTGGTCGCCGCGATGTGGGCGTCGCCGAAGGAACGCCGGGAGCACCAGCTCGTCGTGGACGCAGTGGCCGCGGCCTTGCGACCGGTGTGCGCGAAGCTCGACGTACCCATGCAACCCTCGATCATGTCGTTGCGCAACGTCTCCCACCTCGGGACCCACGTGGAGGGCGACCTCGACCCGCTCGATCCGCCGAGCGCCCTCGACCTGGTCGCCCGGCTCCACCCGACCCCGGCGGTCGCGGGAACGCCCCGCGCCGTCGCCGTCGAGTTCATCGACGAGCAGGAAGGCGTCGATCGAGGACGCTACGCGGGCGCGGTCGGCTGGATGAGCGCGGACGGCGACGGCGAGTGGGCGGTCGGCATCCGCTCCGCCGAGATCCGGGGGCGACGAGCCCGGCTCTACGCCGGCGTGGGCATCGTCGACGGCTCGGATCCCGCAGGTGAGCTGGCGGAAACCCAGTTGAAGCTCCAGGCCCTCCTGGCCGCCGTCGTGCGGCCCTAGCCGGGCCCTAGCCGGACGAGCCGAGCGCGTCGACGCGACGTCCCACCTCCTGCTGCAACTCATCGTGAACCGCCACATTCGATCCCCGGTCGGTTGACGCGATCACGACGTGGACCCCCCCTGTGTCGAGAGCGTCGAGCACGGCGGGGGCGAGCGCCGCCCCGTCCGGCACCGACGTCACCCCAAGTCCCTGCGCCGCGGCGATCGCCCGGAGATCGCTGCGGTGCGGCGTGGCCCACAGGCGCTCGAAGAGCTCCGCCGGCAGCGCAGCCGCCTGGGGGAGGAACGAGAAGATCCCTCCGCCGTCGTTGTCCACCACGACGTAGGTCAGCCGCACGCCCCGCGACCTCGCCCACAGCAGGGCGCCACTGTCGTAGAGGAAGCTCAGGTCGCCGATGAGCGCGACGACGGGCGCCTCGGGCTCGGCGAGGGCGACTCCGAGCGCGGTCGACAACACGCCGTCGATCCCGTTGGCCCCCCGGTTGGACACGACGCGGACCCCGGCACGCGGGGCGGCGAACCACTCGACGTCGCGCACGGGCATGGACGACGAGACGAACAGCGTCGTGCCCTCCGGGAGCGCCCCGACGAGCGTCCTCGCCACGCCGGGCTCGGTGACCTCGCGGTGGCGGCCGATCACCTCGCGGATCGCCTGCTGGGCGGCGGCCTCTGCCGCCTGCCAGCGCCCCGTCCACCCCCCGCCCGGGCGCGTCCGAGCCCCTCCGACCGCCGCGACGGCGTCCGCCAGGACATCTGCGCCCACCCCGAGCACGGTCGAGGAGATCCGCTCCGGGTCCGCCCAGGTACCGAAGGGATCGACGAGCACCTGCTCCACGTCGGCCCCGAGCGCGCCGAGCCAGGTGTTGAGCACCCGGGAGGCCCATGGCTGTCCGAACCGCAGGACGATCTCCGGCCGCCACGCGCGGATCTGCTCGGTGCGCACAAGGGCGTCTGCGGCCGCGATCGTGAGCGGGTGCGGGATGCGGCAGCCCGAACGGGGATCGGCGAGGACGGGCCAGTCGAGCGCCTCGGCCAACCTTCGAAGCGCCGTGGGATCACCACTGCCCCCGCCGGCCACCACGAGGCCGCGCTCGACGCCCGAGAGCCGCTCCGCCAATCCGGGCGGTGCGGCGCCCGACCGGTCACCGCGAGGCCCGTCGTGCCAGGGCCGGCCACCGTCGCGGCCCGCGGGAAGCGGCCCGGCCTGGCCGAGCAGCGGCTCGCGGAACGCCAGGTTCAGGTGGACCGGGCCCGGGCCGCCGGGGCCGGCGGTCGCCTCGAGCACGGCGCGCCCGGCGAGCGAGCGCCAGGCGTGCTGCGCGCCGGCATCGGCGACGCCAGGGGCGGCCGACCAGCGCACGGCCGAACCGAAGAGCGCGCCCTGCTCGACGGTCTGCGGAGCGCCGACCCCTTGGAGCTCGGGCGGCCGGTCGGCCGTCACCGCCAGCAGGGGCACACCGGCATGGTGAGCTTCGACGACCGACGGATGGAGCTCGACCGCCGCGGTCCCGCTCGTCGTCACCACCACCGCCGGTCGCCCCGTGGCGAGACCGAGGCCCAAGGCGACGAACCCCGCCGAGCGCTCGTCGAGCACGACGTGCACCCGGAGCCGCCCGTCGCGCGCCACGGCCAGCAGCACGGGGGTCGAGCGCGACCCGGGCGCCACGACGGCGTCGCGCACCCCGGCACGCACCCACTCGTCGACCAACGTCGCTGCGAACGTGGCCTGGAGATCGGCGGGCGTCATGTCAGGATCGGTGCGTGCTGCACGCGGAGCGACGAGGGACGGGTCCTGATGTCGTGCTCGTGCACGGGTTCACCCAGACCGGGGCGTCCTGGTCCCCGATCGTGGATCGCCTCGGCTCGCGGCTGCGCTCCACGGTGGTGGACGCCCCCGGCCACGGAGGCTCCCGGGCCGTGCACGCCGACCTGTGGGAGGGCGCCGACCAACTGGTGCGCACCGGGGGTCGAGCCGCCTACGTCGGCTACTCGATGGGTGGGCGGCTGTGCCTGCACGCTGCCCTGTCCCACCCCGAGCTGGTCGAGCGCCTCGTCCTGATCGGCGCGACCGCGGGGATCGAGGACCCCGGGGAGCGGGCGGCTCGCCGGGCCCACGACGAGGCACTCGCCCAGCGCCTCGAGGTCGAGGGCTTGCCCGCGTTCGTCGACTGGTGGCTCACCCAGCCCCTCTTCGCCACGCTTCCCGCCGCCGCTTCGGGACGCGAGGAGCGGCTGGCGAACAGCGTCGACGGCCTCGCCAGCTCGCTCCGGCTGGCGGGGACAGGCTCCCAGGACCCGCTGTGGGACCGCCTCGGGAGCATCGAGATGCCCGTGCTGGTGATCGCCGGCGCCCTCGACCGACGATACGCCGCCGTGGGTGAGCGCCTGGTCGCCACCATCGGGACCAACGCGGAGCTGGCCTTGGTCCCCGGGGCTGGCCATGCCTGCCACCTGGAGCAGCCCGACGCGCTGTGCGCGCTCATCGAGCGGTTCGTGCACTAGAGGGCGATCCCCACCGCGACCAGCAGCCCGAACACCAGGTGGAGCCGTCCGGAGGCGACCAGGACGTCGATCAACCCGCGCCCGGTGGTGCCCGCCACGACGCGGCGCACCGGCACCACGACCAGAGGCAGGGCGGCCAGGCCGATGAGCGCCCACGGCCGGACCACGGCGATCGCGAGAAGCAGCACGAAGGGCGCGAGCAGGCAGACGACGTAGAGGACGCGGGTCCCCACCGCCCCGATCCTCACCGCGAGGGTCTTCTTGCCGGCAACGGCGTCGTTGTCGATGTCCCGGAGGTTGTTGATCACCAGGATGGCGACGGCGAGGAGGCCGACGGGCACGCCCGCCAGCACGCTGAGCCCGGTGACCCGCTCGAGGTGCACGTAGGCCGAGCCGGCAGTGGCGACCAGGCCGAAGAACACGAAGACGAACAGCTCGCCGAACCCGCGGTAGCCGTACGGCCTCGGGCCGCCCGTGTAGAGCCACCCAGCGGCGATCGACGCCGCGCCGACCGCCAGCAGCTCGGGACCGACCGCGGCGGTGAGGGCCAACCCGGCCGCAGCAGCGACGCCGAACGCGACGAAGGCGGCGCGGCGCACCGCGTCGGGACTCGCGAGCCCCGACGCCACCAGCCGGACCGGACCCACCCGCACGGCGTCGGTGCCTCGCACCCCGTCGCTGTAGTCGTTGGCGAAGTTCGTCCCGACCTGGATGGCCAGGGACACGACCAACGCGGCGGCGGCTCGCCACCACGTGACCTGCCCCTGGGCGGAGGCGACGGCGGTGCCGACGGCGACCGGGACGACCGCGACCGGGAGCGTCCGCGGGCGGGCCCCTTCGACCCAGCGGTTCACGGCGCCACGGGGGTCATGCGTTGGGCGACGGCCATGCGAGCGGCAAACTACCCCGCATGCCCGCGTTGGTGGCAATCGACCTCCCCGGCGGCGCAGCGTTCGTCGACGCCCTCCTCCGGGTGTGGGACGCCGGCGACGCCGCGCTCCCCCTCGACCAACGCCTCGCGCCCGACGCCCGGGCGGCGGTGCTCGACACGCTGGCGCCCACCGCCGTCATCGATCGCTCGGGGACGACCCCCCGCCCGGGCGGGGTGCCCGTCGACGACGGCGACGCCCTCGTCGTCGCCACCAGCGGCACCACCGGTGCGCCCAGGGGGGTCGTGCTCACGCACCGGGCCGTCGAGGCATCGGCGCGGGCCACGACCAGGCGGCTGGCAGCCGGATCGGACGCCCGGTGGCTGGCCTGCCTTCCGCTCAGCCACGTCGGCGGCCTGTCGGTGGTCACCCGCGCCCTCCTCACCGGTGCCGGCCTCGAGGTCCTGCCGGGCTTCGATCCGGTCGCCGTCGACGCGGCCGCCGGGCCCGACGTCCTCGTCTCGCTGGTGCCGACCCTGCTCCTGCGGGTCGATCCCGCCCGGTTCCGCACCGTCGTCCTCGGCGGATCGACGCCCCCCACGCAGCTCCCCCCGAACGTCGTCACGACCTACGGCATGACCGAGACGGGCAGCGGCGTCGTCTACGACGGACGACCGCTCGACGAGGTGGAGATCCGCATCGACGATGGCGAGATCTGCATCCGCGGACCGATGCTCCTGCGCGCCTATCGCGACGGGACCGTCCCGTTGGACCGCAACGGCTGGTTGCACTCGGGCGACGCCGGCTCCTGGTCGCCCGACGGGCGCCTCCAGGTCGTCGGGCGGCTATCGGAGCTGATCATCACCGGCGGCGACAACGTGTGGCCCACCGCGGTCGAGGCGATCCTCCGCGAGCACCCGGCCGTGGCCGACGTCGCCGTCGGCGCCACCGCGGACCCCGAATGGGGCCAGCGGGTGGTCGCCTGGGTCGTGCCCGGCGCGGGCGCTGCGCCACCGTCCCTCGACGAGCTGCGACAGCTGGTCAAGGACCGCCTCGCCGCCTTCGCGGCGCCACAGGCGCTGGTGCTCGTGGCGAGCATCCCGCGCACCTCGATCGGCAAGATCGCACGGTCCGAGCTACACCCCCCGCCGGTCGCCCCAGATCAGGACGTGGAGCCGGGTTGACAGGTTCCACCCCCGGGCCGTGACCGGCTCGGCCAGGGCACGCAGCCGAGCGGACACCGTCGCCTCGTCGGTCCCCTCGGGCATCACCCACACCGGCCCCAGCCCGCCCTGCTCGACGATGGCCGCGACCTCGTCGAGCTCCGCCGGTGAGGCGACCACGAACTTGAACACCGCACGACCGGTCGCCTGGAAGCTGGCCAACACCTCGGGCCGCAGGCGCCGCTCGGCCGGCACATCGGCGTTGGCCAGCTTCGGCGAGACGTTCCAGCGGGTCACGAGCCCGTCGGAGACGGACGGCCGGATCGTGCCGTTGGTCTCCACCTCGACGTCCCAACCGCGTTCCCGGCAACCTTCGAGCAGCGGCACCAACGCCCGCTGCTGCAACAGGGGCTCGCCGCCGGTGACGACGACGAGGTCGACCGACATGCCCTCGAGCTGACGCAGCAGGGTCTCGACCGACCAGCTCGTCAGCTCGCGATCGGGGTCGTGCTCGGCCCAGTCCCAGGTGTAGCGGGAGTCGCACCACGCGCAGGTGAGGTTGCAACGGCCCAGCCGCACGAAGCCCGCCCGCCGCCCGAGGGAGGCACCTTCGCCCTGAAAGGTCGGCCCGAACACCTCGGAGACGACCAGCGCGTCGGTCACCCCGCGGCAGGGTCGTCGATGCCGGCCTCGGCGAAACCCTTGGCCCGCAAGACACACGAATCGCAGGTCCCGCACGGCCGGGGACCACCGCGGTAGCAGGACCACGAAAGGTGCAGCGGCGCACCGAGGGAGCGGCCGAGGGTCACGATCCGCGCCTTGGTGAGCTCGATGAGCGGCGTGCGGACCTCGACCGGGCGACCCTCCACCCCGCGCTTCTGCGCGACCGCGAGCACGTCGCGGAACGCGGCGACGAACTCGGGCCGGCAGTCGGGATAGCCGCTGTAGTCCAGCGCGTTGACCCCCAGGTACAGGGCGTCGGCGTCTCTGGCCTCGGCGACGCCGGCGGCGACGGACAGGAAGATCAGGTTGCGGGCGGGCACGTAGGTCACCGGGATGCCACCATCGGAGCCCGCATGATCGGGCACGGCGATCGATGCGTCGGTGAGCGCCGAGCCGCCCCACCGGCTGGCATCGAGGCGGACCACGAGCTGCTCGGCCCCGTAGTGGGCGACGACGGCCGCGGCGCGCTCGAGCTCGATGCGGTGCCGCTGGCCGTAGTCGAAGGTGAGGGCGAGCACCGGTCCCTCGCCCGTCGCGATGGCCATGCACACCGTGGAGTCGAGGCCTCCGGAGAGGACGACGACGTTCATGCCGACAGCTCGACGGAGGAGTCGACCGTCTCCCACAACCGCAGTCGAGCGGGTGTCAGGCCGACCGCCTCGAGCGTCTTCCAGATCTGCTGCGCCAGCAGCTCCGCGGTCGGGTTGTCGAGGAGGTCGTTCAAGTAGCGGTGGTCGTAGCGCGCGACCACCTCCTGCTCCACGACGGTCGCGACATCGGCGAAGTCGACCACGATGCCCTGCGGCCCTATCGGGCCAGCGACCGTCACCTCGAGGCGGTAGGAGTGCCCGTGCAGGTTGCGGCACTTCCCCTCGTGCCAGGGCAGCTGGTGGGCCGCTTCGAAGTGGAACGAGCGCGTGACAGAGGTCCTCATGGCGAGCCCCACGCTAGACCCCCTCGGTCACCATGGCCCCGCCGTCGACGACCAGGGTGACCCCCGTGATCCACGATGCGGCGTCGCTGGCCAGGAACACGGCGGCACCAGCGATGTCCCCCGGCTCCCCCAGGCGACCGAGGGGGAGCCGCGCGCCGCGACGGGCCTCGTTTCCCTCCCACAGGGCGCGGGCGAAGTCCGTCTTGACCAGGCCGGGCGCGATGCAGTTCACCCGCACCCGGGGGCCGAGCTCGGCGGCCAGGTGGCGGGTCAGGTGGATGACCGCGGCCTTGGTGCCGTTGTAGTACGGGATGGCCTGCTCGACCAGGAGCCCGCCGATCGACGCGATGTTGATGATGGCGCCCCCGCGCTCGTGCATGGACGCCGCGTGCGCCAGCTGGGACCACATGACGACGGCCCACTGGTTGACCTGATGGGTCTTCGCGGCGCGGGGTTCGTCGATGCCCATCAGTGGCCCGAGGTAGGGGTTGGTGGCGGCGTTGTTGACCAAGATGTCGAGGGACCCGAAGCGCTCCACCGTCGCGGCGACACAGGCCTCGGCCTGGTCGCGCTCGCCGGCGTTGGCCACGTGCCACGCGACCTCCCCGTGCCGCGCGAGCTCTCCGGCCGCCTCGGCCAGCGCATCGGCCTTGCGCGAGCTGATCATCACCGCCGCGCCGGACGCGGCGAACCCTCCGGCGATCGCCTTGCCGATGCCGCGCGACCCGCCCGTCACCAGCGCCACCTTGCCGTCGAGCCGGAGATCCATGGTTCGATCGTAGGCTGAACCTCGTGAACCGCCTGGCCGACGAGACGAGCCCCTACCTGCGCCAGCACCGGGACAACCCGGTCGACTGGTACCCCTGGGGTGCGGAGGCCTTCGACCGGGCGCGGGGCCTGGACCGTCCGATCCTGCTCTCGATCGGCTACTCGGCCTGCCACTGGTGCCACGTCATGGCGCACGAGTCCTTCGAGAACGATGCCACCGCGGCCGTGATGAACGAGCTCGTCGTCAGCGTCAAGGTCGACCGGGAGGAGCGGCCCGACGTCGACGCCGTCTACATGGACGCTGTCCAGGCCATCGCCGGCCAGGGTGGTTGGCCCATGACCGTGTTCCTCACGCCGGACGCCCGCCCGTTCTTCGGCGGCACGTACTTCCCCCGTGACCGCTTCGTCGACGTGCTCCGACGGGTCGACGCCGCCTGGAGGGAGCAGCGCGCCGAGATCGAGTCGGACGCGGACCGGCTGGCCGACGCCATCCGCGAAGGGGCGCGGATCTCGCCGATCGCAACGGCCGAGACCGGCCCGGCGGCGGCACCGACCCTGTCGGCCGGCCTCGTCACCGCAGGGGTGCAGGCGCTGCGCCAGGCCTACGACGCCGAATGGGGGGGCTTCGGCCGAGCCCCGAAGTTCCCGCAGCCCTCGATGGTCGAGCTGGCGCTGCGTGCCCATGTCCGCACCGGCGACCCGGGCGCGCTCGACATGGTGACGACGACGCTCGACGCCATGGCCTCGGGTGGGATCTACGACCACCTCGGCGGTGGCTTCGCCCGCTACGCCACCGACCGGCACTGGCGGGTGCCCCACTTCGAGAAGATGCTCTACGACAACGCCCTCCTCCTCCGCCTCTACCTGCGCGGCTGGCAAGTCGCGGGCGCCGAGCACCACCGCCAGGTGGTCGAGGAGACGGCCGCCTACCTCCTCGCCCCGCCGATGCGCTCGCCGGCCGGCGGCATCCACTCCGCCGAGGACGCCGACAGCGAAGGGGTGGAGGGGAGGTTCTACACCTGGTCCTACACCGACATCGTCGGGATCGGGGGCGAGGACGCCGCGGCGTGGTATGGGGCGACCCCTGCGGGCAACTGGGAGGGCACCAACATCTTGTGGCGACCCGAACGGGGCCGCCTGCTGAGGCCCGCCGAGATCGAGCACGCCCGCCGGCGGTTGCTCGCCCAGCGCGAGGCGCGGGTGCGGCCCGGCCTCGACGACAAGGTCGTCACGGAGTGGAACGCCATGGCCGTCGCCGCGCTGGCCGAGGCGGGCGCCGCGCTCGGACGCGAGGAGTGGGTGGGCGCAGCGACCGAGGTGGCCGAGTTCCTCCTCGGATCGCTGCGGCGGCCCGACGGCCGCTGGCTGCGCTCCTGGCAAGGGGGCCGGGCCGGCCAGCACCTCGCGGTCGCCGTCGACCTGGCCTGGCTGATCGAGGCGTTCACCCGCCTCGGTGAGGCAACCGGCTCCGCGCGGTGGATCTCCGAGGCGTCAAGGGTCGCGTCCGCGCTGCTCGAGGGGTTCTGGGACGACGACGAGGGAGGCCTGCTCACCGTCGGCCACGACGGAGAGCGGCTGATCGTGCGGGCCAAGGACACCTACGACGGCGCGACACCGTCGGCCAACGGCGTCGCCGCCCAGGCGTTGCTCCGACTCGGCGCGCTGACCGGCGAGGAGCGGTTCTCGTCGGCCGCGGCCGCCATCGTCGACCTGCTCGAGCCGACCCTCCGGCGCCACCCGCTCGCCGGCACGTGGCTGCTCGGCGCCGTCGACCTGCTCGTCGGCGGGGTGACCGAGGTAGCGATCACGGGCGAGCGACGCGACCTGGTGGAAGCGGTCCAGTCCCGGTACCTGCCCGACGCGGTGCTGGCCTGGGGTGAGCCGTACCCCTCCCCGTTGTGGGAGGGGCGGACCGGCCCGGCGGAAGAAGGCCTGGCGTTCGTGTGCCGGGACTCGGTGTGCCTGGCGCCCTTCGCGGCGAGCGACGCGCTGGTCGAAGAGCTGCTCGCCTGAGCATCCACCACCGGCCGGGACCGACCCTTCACCATGGAGGGTCGTGCAGACCATGGTCGCCCCTTCCCCCGGCGCCGAGGTGGCACCCGCGGGCTACGAACTGGAGATGCTCGTGCTGTCGGCCGACCACGAGCACCTCGCGGGCATCGACCTCGCCTGCGGCGCGCTGGTGCGGGCGTGGGCGTCGGAGACGCTGGACCTCCACGAGGTGCGGCCTTACGACGTCGTGGTCGGGACCCTCGACGAGGACCCCGACCTCGTTCCCGACCCCGCCGAGCCCGAGGCCGTCGTGTTCTGCGAGCACCCGCGCCGCGTCGGCCGCATGACCGGTCGGCGGGCCGAGCGGCTCCTTCGGCCACTGCTGCACCCCACCGGCCAACCCCTCCTCGGCACCTACTCGCCGGCCATCGCCTTCTGGGAGCGCACGCCCGACCACCCCTCCATCGCCCTCGTGGAGCCCGAGGGTCCCGTCGGCGTCCATCGCCGGGGCCGGATGCTGACCTGCACGTTCCGGTGGCGCCGCCTGCCCATGGAGCTCCCGCTGGTGGACCCCCGGGCGTGGGGGACGACCGGGCGGAGCCAGGAGCGGTCGCGCAGCGGCTCGATCGAGCGGCTCGTCGTCGCCCTCACGCCGCCGATCGATGGGCAGTGCCACAAGGTGGTCACGGGGATCCTGCCCCGACCCTGAGCCGGCTCAGGCCGCGAGTGCGGCGACGGAGCGCTGCCACTCGGACGACCCCACCGTGCGCGCGCTGGCCTCATAGGCCATCCGAGCCACGACCTCCAGGCCGTTCGGGCGCATGAGATCGATGCCGTGCACCGCGACCTCCGCACCCGTGGGGCGCAAGAGCAGCACCTCGGCGCCCCGGGCCTCGGCGCCCGCCACCTCCCGAGCCAGGCGCCGCGTCGGCAGTGACCGGGCCAGGCGGTGGAGGGCACAGGGTGGCGCCGCGCCGTCGAAGCTGAGGGGCACCACGCCGATGATCAGGGAACGCCCCGCACCGGTCGCCAGGTCGAGGTTGGACGTGGAGAACACCCCTCCGTCGATCAACGTCATCCGACCCAGGCGGACCGGTCGGTAGACGCCGGGGATGGCGCAGGAGGCCGTGACCGCCTGCGGCAGCGTGAGGCGGGGCGGCCCGTGGCGTCCGAGCACCACCCTCCGCCCGGTGCCGATGTCGACGGCGCACAGCCACAGGGCGCGCGAGGGCCACGAGGCGGGCAGCTCTGCCTCCAGGCGCCGCCGGCCCTCCTCCATCGAGAACAACCCGGCCGGGAACACGCGCTGCAGCGCCACGGGGAGGCGCGGCGCCGGCCAGGGCAGGGCCGTCCGGCCGAGGACGTACGAGGAGCCCAGCATCCGGCGCCCGAGCTCGAGCGGTGAGCCGAACACCGGAGCCCACACCTCGGCCCGGGTCTGCAGCGCCGACCGCCCGGCTTCGGCCAAGGAGGGGTGGGTGCCGCACACCAGGTCGTAGAGCTCGTCGGGACCGACGCCGGAGCGGAGGTAGGCCCCGACCACGCTCCCGGCGCTCGAGCCGACGATGAGATCGGCGGACGCCGGATCGACGCCGGCGACGTGCTTCAGGGCCCGGAGCACACCGGCGTGGTACGCAACCCCCACCAGGCCACCGGCCCCGAGGACCAGAGCGAACGTCGGACGTGACGTCTCGACGCCTGGTGTCACCAAGTGGTCACGGTGCGTAGCGAGAAGCGAGGTCTTCGGCCATGCCCCACCCGAAGGCGATGAGCACGTCGCAGCGGCTGGTGTCGAGGGGTTCGAAGAAGCGGGCCACGTCGTCGGGAACCGCTTCGGGCTTGGAGGCCGAGAAATCGAACACGCCGACCGGGGAGCTGTCCCCGGTCACGACGAACGTGCGGTCGTCGATGCGCCCCTCGGCGCCGAAGCGCTTGGCCAGGCGCCGGCTCCACGCCCGCTCCTCACCGGTCGCCTTGTGCCCGGGCCTCGGGCAGACGTCCTCGAGGCCCTTGAAGGCGGCCAGGGCGCCCGGATCGATGAACCGGGTGCCCACCAACACGTCCTCGTCGGGGAAGGCGAGCACGGCCCGCCGGAACTGGTCCGCCGTCACCGCTTTGACCACCGCATCGCGGCGGGCGTTGCGTTTGATCGAGGCCAACCCCCACAGCAGGCACGGGGTGCCCCCGATGCGCTCCAGCGTGCAGAAGGAAAACCCCACCAACTTGTCCCCGTCACGGCCTTGGGTGATGAGCACCCACTCCTCGCGCTGCTTCGACAGCAGCCCGATGTCGAAGCCGGCGGGACCATCGGTGCAGATGTCTGCCATGTCGGCGAGCTCGGCATCGCTCAGCGCGGTGCAGTCCTTGGTCTCGACGTCGATCGCCATGTGCTGCGCTTTTCTCCCTCAGGGACAAACGGGCTGGCTACCAAGGTTACGCGGTTTCCGCCGGTCTGTTCCAAAGGCAGGCCGGACCGAGGAGCACCCGGAGCTCTGCGAGCAACCCGTTCCGGGCCTCCACGTTGAAATTGTCGGCCAGACGGATCACCTTCGTCCCGAGGTGGAAGTACACCGGTGAGTCCCCCGGGTGGTCCCCGAGCAGCTGCTTGAGGCGGTCGACGCGGTCGTCGGAGAGCGCGTGGATGGGCAGGTCGAGGTGGAGTGGCTCGGCGCCGTCGATGACCAGCTCCGGCCGCCGCACCTCCATGCAGATCAGCTTCGGCTCGTCGTCGCGCAGGTCGAGGCGGCCCCGTAGGCAGACCACGGCGTCATCGGCGAGGAGGTGCCCGACCTCCTGCATGGTCCGGGGGAAGACCCACACGTCGAGGGTCGCCTCCAGGTCCTCGAGGGTGAAGGTGGCCATCAGCTCTCCTCGCTTGGTGTACTTGCGCACGAGCGCGGTCACGACCCCGCCCACCCAGCGCAGTTCGCCCTCTCGCTGCTCGCGCATCTCGCGAACCGTGACCTCGGCGTGGCGGCGCAGCGCCGCCTCGGCCCCCATCAGGGGATGGTCGCTCACGTAGAGCCCGAGCATCTCCTTCTCGAAGGCCAGGCGGGGCATCTTGTCGAACTCGGTGGCGGGGATCGGCACCCGGGCGTCGTCGAAGACCTCGGGGTCGCCGCCGCCGAGGTCGCCGAAGAGGCTCATCACGCCCTGCTCGCGCTCGCGGCGGCGAGCCAGGATGCGGTCGACGATCTGCTCGAACACCAGGCACAGCCCCTGGCGGGGATGGCCGAGGGAGTCGAACGCGCCGGCCTTGATGAGCGACTCGACCGTGCGCTTGTTGAGCACCACGGGGTCCACCCGCTCGCAGAAACCGTAGAAGTCGACGAAGGACCCGTTGGCCTCCCGCTCCAGGACGATTCGCTCGACGAGACCCTCCCCCACGTTGCGCACGGCGGACAGGCCGAAGGGGATGGCACCCTTGCCGCGGGCACCGGCACCGCGCAGCGCCGCGAACTCCGAGCGGGACACGTTGATGTCGGGGACGAGCACCTCGATGCCCATCGACCGGCACTCGGAGAGGTAGACCGCGGTCTTGTCCTTGTCGTCCTTGACGCTGGTCAGCAGCGCAGCGAGGTACTCGACGGGGTGGTTGGCCTTGAGCCACGCCGTCTGGTAGCTCACGAACCCGTACCCGTAGGAGTGGCTCTTGTTGAACGCGTAGTCGGCGAACGGCTCGATCACGTCGAAGAGCTGGGTGCCGATCTGGCGGCCGTAGCCGGTCTGCTCGCAGCCGTCGACGAACTTCTCGCGTTCCTTGGCCATGATCTCGCGGACCTTCTTGCCCGCCGCCTTGCGGAGGTTGTCGGCTTCCTCCAGCGAGTAGCCCGCGAATTTCTGGGCGACCCGCATCATGGACTCCTGGTAGATCATCAGCCCCTGCGTGTCGGCCAGCAGCTCCTCGAGATCGGCGTGGACATAGGTGATCGGCTTGCGGCCGTTCTTGCGGTCGGCGTAGTCGTTGTGCATGTTCGCCGCCATCGGGCCGGGCCGGTACAGCGCGACGAGCGCGGCGATGTCGTCGAAGGACGTGGGCGCGAGCGCCCGCATCAGGGCGCGCATGTTGGAGCCCTCGAGCTGGAAGATCCCGATCGAATCCCCCCGACGGAGCATCTCGAAGGTGGCCGGATCGTCGAGCGGGACCCCGTCGATGTCCGGACGCTGCCCGGTGCTGGCCTCGATGAGATCGAGCGTCCGCTCGATGACCGAGAGGTTGCGCAGCCCGAGGAAGTCCATCTTGAGCAGGCCGAGCTCCTCGACCCCGTGCATCTCGTACTGGGTGACGATCGGTGCGTCCTCGGGCCGCCCACCGGGCTCCGGCTTGCGCTGGATGGGGAGGTACTCGGTGAGGGGCTCCGCGGAGATCACGACGGCCGCGGCGTGGATGCCGTCCTGGCGGCGGAGCCCTTCGAGGCCCTTGGCCACGTCGATGACCTTCTTGGCGTCGGGGTCGGCCTCGTACATCTGACGCAGCTCGGTAGCGGTCTTGAACCCGTCTTCGTACTTGGGGTGCTGTTCGAAGCAGGCCCACAGCGGCGTGTCGCGGCCCATCACCAGCGGCGGCATCGACTTGGCGATGCGGTCGCCGACCCCGTAGGGGTAGCCGAGCACCCGCGCCGCATCGCGCACCGCGGCCCGCGCCTTGATCGTCGAGAAGGTCACGATCTGGGCGACGTGGTCCCAGCCGTAGCGCTCGGCCGCGTAGCGGATCATCTCGCCGCGGTAGCGCTCGTCGAAGTCCATGTCGATGTCGGGCATCTGCTTGCGGCCCGGGTTGAGGAAGCGCTCGAACAGCAGGTCGTAGCGGATCGGGTCGAGATCCACGATCTGCAGGCAGTACGCGACACAGCACCCCGCGGCGCTGCCACGGCCGGGCCCGACCCGGATGGAGCGGCCCCTGGCGTAGCGGATCAGGTCCCACACCACGAGGAAGTAGTCGGAGAAACCCATGCTCGAGATGACCCCGATCTCGTACTCGAGGCGCTCGATCACCCGCTCGGGCAGCGGCGTCCCGTACCGCTGCTCCGCGCCGGTGTAGCTCAGGTGCCGGAGGTAGCTGTCCGCGTCGGGGAACTCTGCCGGGCGCGGGAACGAGGGCAGCTTCGGCTTGCCGAACTCGATCTCGACGTCGGCGCGCTCGGCGATCCACAACGTGTTGTCGCACGCGTCCGGCAGCTCGGAGAACAGCGCGCGCATCTCCGCCGAGCTCTTCAGGTAGTGCTCGTCGCCCTCGAACTTGAAGCGGTTGGGGTCGTCCATGGCCGAACCGGTCTGCACGCAGAGCAGGGCGTCGTGGGCGACGGCGTCTTCGCGGGTGGTGTAGTGGCTGTCGTTGGTCGCAAGGAGCGGCGCGCCGATGCGGCGGGCGATCTCGATCAGCTTGGGGTTGGTGGAGCGCTGCTTTCCGAGGCCGTGGTCCTGGAGCTCGACGAAGAGGTTGTCGCGCCCGAAGATGTCCTGCAGGCGGGCTGCGTTCGCGCAGGCACCCTCGACGTCGCCGCGCAGCAGGGCCTGCAGCACCACGCCGCCCAGGCACCCGGTGGTGGCGATGACCCCCTCGTGCCAGCGGTCGAGCAGCTCCCAGTCGATCCGGGGCTTGTAGTAGTAGCCCTCCAGGTACGCCGCGCTCGACAGCTTGAGCAGGTTGCGGTACCCGGTCGTGCTCTCGGCCAGGAGGGTGAGGTGGTAGTAGAGCTTTTCCCCCTCGTCGCCGTCGCCGCCGCCGTCATCGATGCGGCCCCGCCGCACCGGCCGGTCGTAGCGGGACTCGGCCGCCATGTAGGCCTCGATGCCGATGATCGGCTTGACGCCCTGCTGGCGGGCCTCTTTGTAGAAGTCGAGGACCCCGTACATGTTGCCGTGATCGGTGATGCCGATCGCCGGCTGGCCGTCGGCGAGGGCCGAGGCGATCACGTCCTCCACCCGTGCCGCCCCGTCGAGCATGGAGAACTCGGTGTGCAGGTGCAGGTGGGTGAAAGAGTCCCCCACGGCGCTGGTCCCTCCTCGCAGGTCGTGGTCAGGCAGGTCGTGATCCGGCGGGGTTGTCCACAGCCTGTGGATGAACTACACAGCTGTGATTCGTCAGGCTAGCACCCGCCCGGAGGTCACAGATACGTGCCCGAGCCCGGTCCGCGGTCCTCCCCGGAGGGCAGGCTGCGCCGGCGCATCTCCTCCAGTTGGGCCCGCGCCGCCATCTGCTGGGCGAAGAGGGTGGCCTGGATGCCGTGGAACAGCCCCTCGAGCCAGCCCACCAGCTGCGCCTGGGCCACCCGCAGCTCGGCGTCGCTCGGGAGCTGGTCCGGGCCGAACGGCGAGGTCATCCGCTCGAGCTCCTCGCGCAGATCGGGGGAGAGGCCCTCGACCAGCTCGGTGATCGAGCGGTCATAGATGGACCGGAGCCGCTCGCGACTGGCATCGTCGAGCGGCGCCTGTCGGACCTCGTCGAGGAGCTGCTTGATCATCGACCCGATCCGCATGACCTTGGCCGGCTGCTCGACGGTCTCGCGCTGCTCGCCGTCGGGGCCGACCTCATCGCCGCCCGGCGCGGCACCTCCCGGGATGAAGATGACCTCCGGCGGAGAGTTCTCGGTGCTCGACATGCCGTCATCCTTCCCCATGGCGGCCAGCCGTGGCGAGCAACGGCACCAGCATCTCGGCTGCGGTGAGCGACCCGTGCCGGCACACCAGGTGGATCTCGGCGGTGTCGGCGGGGTCGCCGAAGGAGATCGGCGCCCAGGGCACGAGGGCGACGTCGCCGAGGCGGCCGCGCACGGCCGGCGACAGCGGGCCCCCGAAGAGGCCCTCCTGTTCGAGCTCGGCGGTCGTCCACACCCAGGCCTCGTGGCCGTGGCGGGCCCGGGCGGTTGCCGCCAGCGCGGCCTCCCGGCCGGCCCGGGCGTGGAGCCAGCGGAAACGTCCCTCCCCGCTCACCAACGCCGTCTCGGCCAGCACGTCGTCGCCCAACGGGCGAACGGCGGCGCCGACGTGGACCTCGCCGTGGTCGGCGGTGACCACGAGCACCGCGCCCGGCGCGAGCGCGGCGGCGATGTCGGCGGCGAGGCGGTCCGCCGCCCGCAGCTCGGCGTCGAAGTAGGGCCCGAAACCGTGGATGTGGGCGATCTTGTCCACGCCGTCGTAGTAGGCATACACGAAGGGCTCCCCCTCCCCGATCAACCGGCCCACCTCCACCACCATCGACGAGGCCAGCGCGTAGCCGAACTGGCGGGTCCCGCTCTGGTGGGCGATGGTGAAGCCGGTGGACAGGAACTCACCACGGGTCACCACGGGCACATCGCGGCCGGCGAAGGCGGGGCACGGCTGGAACTGCAGTGGCGGGACCGACTCGCGGGCGTCGCCGCGCGACGTCCGCCAACGCAGGACGTTGAGGACCTCGTCGCCTTCGGGCCCCTCGACGCGGAGGCGGTAGCCCACCACCCCGTGGCCGGCCGGGGGTGTGCCGAGCGCGATCGAGGTCAGCGCCGTCGCGGTGGTCGTCGGCACCACCGAGGTGATCGGCCCGCCCACCAGGGACGACAGGAACGGCGCGACCTCCGGGCGCTCGCAGAGCTGCAGCCACCCGAGGCCGTCGAGCACCAGCAGCACGACCTGCGCGGCGTCACGAGCGGGGGCCGGGAGCCACTCGGGGCGCTGCCCGCCAGGCGCGAGGAGCGCGGGGGCGAGGCTGTCGATCGACGCCCCACCGTAGGCCGGGAGCACGGGCGCGGGAGGGCTCACGCCAGCCACGGTAGCGGCACCCGGTGACCGAACCGGCCGGCCGGCGCCGAGGGACTGTCCGAGGGCACCGCCGACGCCTACGATGAGAGCGTGCGGGTTTCGACACGGGGCGACTACGCCAGCCGGGCGCTGCTGTCACTGTCGCTCCATGCCGGCGAGAGCAAGCCGACGTCGGTCCGCGACATCGCGGAGCGAACCGGTCTGCCCCAGCCCTACCTGGAGCAGATCCTCCTCGCCTTGAAAGGTGCAGGCCTGGTGCGATCCAAGCGTGGCGTCGGTGGCGGTTACATCCTCGCCCGGCGGCCGGAGGAGATCACCCTCGCCCAGATCGTGAGCGCGGTCGAGGGTCCGATCGTGGCCGGCGACTTCGGCGAGCCGCACACCAATGGCGCCTGCGATCACGAAGGTCAGTGCGTGCTGCTCGCGGTGTGGGCCTCGGTCGGCGAGCACATGCGGGAGCACCTCGACTCCTACACCCTGGCGGACATGGTGGACCGGGCGCGCGGCGGGACGCTGGCGACAGCCCCCCTTTCGTGATCCGGTCTCGTGGAGCGCGCCGGAGCTGAGGGTTCGGCGGGCTACCCGTCGCGCTGGGAGGCCGACGTCGTCCTCGCCGACGGCGCGACGGTGCACATCCGGCCGATCCGGCCGTCGGATGCCGAGCCCGTGCGCGCGCTGCACGAGCGCCTGTCGTCGGAGTCCGTCTACCTGCGCTTCTTCACCGTGCTACCCCATCTCAGCCCGGCGATGCTCGAGCGCTTCGTCAACGTCGACTACGTGGACCGCATGGCCCTCGTCGCCGAGCTCGGCGACGAGGTGATCGGCGTGGCCCGCTACGACCGCCTGAGCGGCGGGGAGGTCGACCTCCGGGGAGCCGAGGCCGAGGTGGCCTTCACCGTCGACGACGTGCACCAGGGTCGGGGCCTCGGCACCATCCTGTTGGAGCACCTCGCCGCAGCGGCGAAGGACAACGGGATCTCACGCTTCGTCGCGGACACCCTCCCGCAGAACCGGCGCATGCTCCGGGTGTTCCACGAGGCAGGCTTCGACGAGGAGCGCACGTTCGAAGACGGCGTAGTCCGGGTCGTGTTCGGGATCGAGCCCACCGAGGCCTCCATCGAGGCCATGCAGCGCCGGGAGCGCACCGCGGCCGCCCGCTCGGTGCGCCGCCTGCTCTCACCCGGCACGATCGCAGTGATCGGCGCCAGCCGCCGGCCGGGCACGATCGGCCACCAGCTGGTGCACAACCTGGTGGCCGGCGGCTTCACCGGGCCCGTCTACCCGGTCAACCCCACGGCCCACTCGGTGGCCGGCATCCGCGCCTACCCCACGGTGCTCGAGGTCCCCGACGACGTCGACCTCGCCGTGATCGCGGTGCCGGCAGCTGCGGTCGCGGCCGTCGTCGAGCAGTGTGGGCACAAGCACGTCGGGGGCCTGGTCGTGATCTCCGCCGGGTTCGCCGAGCGAGGCCCCGCAGGCGCCGTGGGGGAGCGGGCGCTGGTCATGTCGGCCCGGCGCAACGGGATGCGCCTCGTCGGTCCCAACTGCCTGGGCATCATCAACACCGACCCCGACGTGCGCATGAACGCGACCTTCTCGCCTGCTCCACCCACGCCCGGGCGGATCGGTTTCGTGTCCCAGTCCGGCGGGCTCGCCGTGGTCATCTTGGAGGAGATGGCTCGGCTCGGCCTCGGCGTGTCCACGTTCGTCTCCGTGGGCAACAAGGCCGACATCAGCGGCAACGACCTGATCCACCACTGGGACGACGATCCCGCCACCGAGGTCGTGCTGCTCTACCTCGAATCGTTCGGCAACCCCCGCACCTTCGCCCGGGTGGCACGGCGGCTGTCGCGCCAGAAGCCCATCGTCGCGGTCAAGAGCGGGCGCTCGCCGGCTGGCTGGCGGGCCGCCCGCCACCACAGCGCGGCCCTGCCCTCGGCCGACCGAGCCGTCGACGCCCTCTTCCGCCACTGCGGCGTGATCCGGGTCGACACCCTGCGGGAGCTGTTCGACGTGGCCCAGGTGCTCGCCACCCAGCCACTGCCGGCCGGGCGCGCGGTGGCGATCGTCGGCAACGCCGGAGGACCTGCGGTCATGACGGCCGACACCTGCGTGTCGGCTGGCCTGAGGGTCCCCGAGCTCGCCCCCCTCACCCAGCAGCGGCTCCTCGACGATCTCGGCGGCAGAGCGTCGGTCACCAACCCGGTGGACCTGCCCCCGACCACCGACGCGGCCGGGCTGCGGCGCGCCCTCGAGCTGACCTTGGCCGACCCCGGCGTCGACGCCGCGATCTGCATCTTCGCCGCGCCCCTCGGCGCCGCCACCGAGGCGGTGGGGGACGCGATCGCTGCAGCCGCGGCGGCGACGCCCGACAAGCCGGTGCTCGCCTGCGTGCTCGGCCGCCAGGTCGTGTTGCGGGGCGGGCCGCGGGGTCTGCCCTCCTTCGCGTTCCCCGAGTCGGCCGCCCAGGCGCTCGGACGCGTCGCCGACTACGCCGAGTGGCGCTCGACCCCGGAGGGTCGGGTACCCGCCTACGATGACCTCGACCCGGGCACCGCCGCGTCGATCGTCAGCCGCGCCCTGGCCCGGCCCCCCGCGCCGGACGCCACCGGCGGTCACGGCGCCCGCTGGCTCGACGACGACGAGGTCGCCGGGCTCCTCCGGGCGTACGGCATCGTGGTCGCCGGCGCGCCCGACGAAGCGCCACCGGGGATCGAGGTGGTCGTCGAAGGGATGGTCGACGACCACTTCGGCCCACTGCTGGCGCTCGCCGTCGCGGGCGGGTCCGGCGGCGAGCCACCCGCCTGCACGGTCCCGATGACCGACGTCGACGCCGCGGAGCTCGTCCGTACCGCCACCTTCGACACCAGCTCCGACCGCTCCGCCGTCGAGCAGGTGCTGCTGCGCGCCAGCGCGCTCCTGGCGGACCGGCCGGACGTGGTGGAGCTCCACCTCGAGCCGCTGGTGGTCGCCGCATCAGGCGCCGTCGCGGCACAGGCCAGGGTGCGGGTCGCTCGCGCGCCGCGCCGGCCGGAGCGGGCGCTGCGCCGGCTGCGCTGAGCAGCCAGGGCGCGGGAGTCGCCCGTTCAGGAGAAGCGGGCGAGCACCGCGGCGAGATCGGCCGGCAAGGGTGACTCGAAGCTGATCCGCTCCCCGGTGCGAGGATGGTCCAGGGTGAGGCTGCGGGCGTGGAGCCACACCCGGCCTGCGGGCAGCGAGGCGGGTCCCTGAGGTCGGGCGCGCCCGGATCGGCCGTAGCGGGGATCGCCCACGACCGGGTGGCCGATCGTTGCCAGGTGGACCCGGATCTGATGGGTCCGGCCGGTCTCGAGCCGGCATTCGAGCAGGGTGGCCGGGACCGGGAGCTCGAAGCGGGCATCCACACGGTAACGGGTCCGCGCCTCCCGCCCGCCCGCGGAGACCGCCATGCGGGTCGGATCCGACTCGGCGCGCTGCAAGGGCGCATCGATCATCCCCTCGTCTTCGACCAGCAGACCCAAGACCAGCGCGGCATAGCGCCGGTCCATGTCGCGGCGCGCCAACTGGGCGATGAGGTCCTGCCGGGCCGCCCCCGTCCGGGCGACGACGAGGAGCCCCGAGGTCCCCTTGTCCAGGCGGTGGACGATGCCCGGGCGGTCCTCGCCACCCGGCTCCGCCAGGGCGGCCAGCTCGGGCCAGCGGGCCAGCAGGCCGTGCACGAGGGTCCCGGTCTGGTTGCCGGCACCGGGGTGCACGACGAGGCCGGGCGGCTTGTCGATCACGATGAGGTCGTCGTCGACGTACACGGTGGCGAAGCAGACACCGGAGTCGGCCTCCGGGTGACGAGGGCCGGACGCCTCGGGCAGATCCACCTCGAGCACCTCGCCGGCACGCACCCGGCGGCTCCGCGCCTGCACGACCGTTCCGCCGAGCTGGACCCGACCGGCGGTCACCAGTGCCGCCACCTCGGCCCGGGGCAGCCCGGTCAGCAGTGCGACCACCCGATCGACCCGCTCGGCGTCGAGGGGGCCGGGGACGATCTCCCTCACGAAGGCATGGACGGCGCCGGACGGCGGCGCAGTCCATCGAGCACCAGCAACAAGGCGCCGATGGTGATGCAGGAGTCGGCCAGGTTGAACACCGGCCACCAGCGAAGGTCGATGAAGTCGATGACCGCGCCGTGGTCGTGCCGGACCAGGCGGTCGACGAGGTTGCCGACGGCGCCGCCGAGGAGGAGCCCCATGGCCACCACGGCCGGCCACCTCGCCTGCCGGCTGGCCCGCCGGCCGAGCCCCGCGATGAGCACCACCAGGATGATCGCGCCGCCCACCAGGACGGCGGACTCGCCACCGCCCACACCGAAGGCGGCGCCCTTGTTGAAGGTCAGGTAGAGGCGAAGCGTCCACACCACGTGGCGGGGCTCGCCCGCGTGGTGGAGCGCCCACGTCTTGGAGAGCTGATCGAGCGCGACGACCACCGCGGCCACGGCGAGGATCGCCAGCCGCCTCCGGGCGAGCGACGAACCCGGGACGAGCGCCCGGCGCGGCGGCGAGCTCACGAGGTCCGTCGCGACAGCCCCCCGCTCTTGCAGGCCACGCAGAGCGCCGCGTAGGGCAGGGCCTGGAGACGGGCCTTCGGGATCGGCTGCGAGCACTGCTCGCAGATGCCGTAGGTGCCATTGTCCAACTTGGTCATGGCCCGGTCGATCTCCAAGATGGCGGCCCTGGCCTGGGCGGAGAGGACCAGGTCCAGCTCCCGGTCGACGTTGGACGTCCCCCCCTCGCCGCCCTCTTCGTCGAACTGGACATCGCCGGGCTCGTGCTCGAGGGCGAGCGAATCGGCTTCCGCCTTGAGCTCCTCGGCCTGCTTGGTGTAGCTCGCCCGCTCCTCGAGGAGCAGAACCCGCTGCTCGGCCAGGAACGCTGGCGAAGAGAGGTCCTCCCCCACCGGTGCAGCCGCTCGGGCCGGCGCCGGCCTCTTGGGCGCGGACCCGCTCGGAGCCTTCTTGGCCGGAGGGGAGGCCTCCTTGGCCGCGGGCGCCGCCTTGGCGGGCGCGCCCTTGGTCGACGCGGCCTTCGAGGCCTTGGTGGCCGCGGCCCTGGCCGGAGGGGCCGGCTTCGCCGCCGCAGCGGGCGCGGGCTTCACTGGAGCCGTCTTCGCCGGTCCGGCCTGCTTGGCCGTCGACGCGGGCGGGGTACCCCCGGCCGGGGACTTGGCGGCTTTCGCGGATCTGGAGGTCACGGTGGATGCCCTCTTGGCGGACGGTGCCGCCTCGGTCTCGGACGATCTCTGGGCTTTCGGCATGCGCTCGGGTACCCCCCCGCTCGTCGGGAGGCGCGGACCCTAGCACGACCACCACCCGGGCGGGAACCTCCCCGTCAGCGACCGGGGCGCCTCCCGCGCGCCGCTCCACCAGATCCACCGGCCATGGCTTGCGCGAGGAGGCGGCGGGCTTCGTCGAGATCCAGGGGGCCGATGCGCAGGCGCTTGCTCCGACTGGACGCGCCCGCGGTCAGCTGGACCCGGTCCCGCCCGACGCCGAAGGTCGTGGCGACAAGCGCGACCACCGCCTCGTTGGCCCGTCCGCCCTCGGGTGGGGCCGCCACCTTGAGCTTCACCGCATCGCCGTGGCGGCCGACGACAGCACTGCGCCCCGCGCCGGGCTGGACCTGCACGCGCAGGATCAGCTCGCCCTCGCCCGGGTGGTCAGGATCCTCGACGACGTCGAAGACCTCCTCGAGGGGCGGGTGGGGGGCCATGTGGGCATCCTCGCCCGAATCGAGCGCCCCGGGCAACAACAACTCCGCCGGCGACGTGTGGAGG
>Ga0209698_10001291_pt1 | contig 28936 bp, 27 predicted proteins | sample LitLauG_LLR_2012_FD_187203 | JGI IMG/M metagenome (GOLD analysis project Ga0209698, IMG submission 187203) | Freshwater sediment microbial communities from Pennsylvania, USA - Little Laurel Run_MetaG_LLR_2012 (SPAdes) (version 2) | ecosystem: Environmental > Aquatic > Freshwater > Creek >... | reverse complement strand
GCAACGACGGAATGATGTCACTCGGTCGTCACTGCGATTTCATTGCGCCACCGTGTGGTGTACGGCCGCGCCCAACGTTCCAAGGTTACTCGCAATACGGCCTAGCCAGCCTTCTTTATGGTGGTCGTGGTGGTTGGCGCGGACCTCAGCGTCGTCGTGGTGGTCGCGGCGCCACCTTTGAGAGTCGTCGTCGTCGTGCCAGACGGGGGCCTGGTCGTGGTGGTCACGGGCGCCACTTGGGTCTTGGGAGTGAGGACCACGGGCAGAATGGGGTGTTTGTAGAGGTAATTGAACGTCTCGGCGACCACCGGAGCGGCGGCGTCGGCGCCGTAGCCACCTTGGGCGATCACGCACAGGACGACGTATTTCGGTGCCGTCGCCGGAGCGAAGCCGACGAACCACGAGGTCGGCTCTATCGGCGCGCCGGTCGCGGTCTTGCCCGCCGACGCGGTGCCGGTCTTGCCGGCCACGGGGAAGACCGACTCGGAGAACTGCGCGTAGTGCTGGAACGTGCCGTAGGCGGTGCCCCGGGGACTCTGCACCACACCCTCGAGACCTTGGAGGATGGGGTCGCGCACACTGGAGGGCAGATTGACGTGACCCAGCCTTCGCGGCCCGTAGCGCACCACGAGCTTGCCCGTCGGACTCACCACCGCCGCCGCCACTTCGGGCGCGTAGAGCGTGCCGCCGTTGGCGAACGTGGCGTAGGCGTCGGCCTGGGCGATCGGCGTGATGGCGGTGGCGCCCTGGCCGAAGGCCATCTCGACGTTGTCACCGGTGTACCACTGGTAGTTGGGGAAGGCGGCGGGTGCGGCCTTGTGCAGCGCGAGACGCACGGTGGGCGAGTCGACGCGCCCCTGGACTTCATTGGGCAGGTCGATGTTCGAGTATTGGTCGAGTCCGTACTGGTGCGCCACGTTCTGGATCGGGGTCTCGCCGAAACGCGACTGCTGGGACCAGAAGAGATAACCCAATTGGTAGAAGTAGTAGTCCGAGGACACGGTGATCGCCAGTGGCAGGTTCACCTCGCCGTCACCCTGGCCCTGGTCGTCGTGAAAGACGCACCCGTGGGCACCCTGGAGGCATCCGGGAACCGTGAAGGCCCCCGTGTCGTTGACGTACTGGCCCGCCGGGAAGATGCCGGTCTGCAGCTCAGCGGTGGCCGACTCCATCTTGAAGGTGCTCCCGGGAGTGTAGAGACCCTGGATCGGGTAGTTCGTGAAGGCGCCCTCGTTCAGTAGTCCCTTGAACGTCGACTCCGAGAGTCCGTTGACGAAGGAGTTGAGGTCGAACGACGGGTAACTCGACATGGCGAGCACCGCGCCGCTCGTCGCGTCGAGCACGATCGCCGCACCATTGATCGCCGGGGGGATGACGCCATTGGTGGGGTCGGGGGTGTGGCGCACTAGGGCGATGTCGCTGGCCAGATAGTTGTCGAGCGCCTTCTGCAGTCCGGCGTCCACGTTCAAGATGACCGTGTCGCCCTGCTGCGGCGGCGTCTTTTGCACCGCACCCAGGATGTCACCTTGCGCGCTGACTTCGATGGTGCTGGTGCCGGCCACCCCGCGCAGGTACTGCTCGTAGTAGTTCTCGATCCCGGTCTTACCGAAGTCCGAACTGGTGGTGTAGCCACCGGTGGGATTCGCCGCCATCTCCGCTCCCGTGATGGGGCCCACGTAGCCGAGCAATTGCGACGCCGTGCCGCCTCCGAAGGGGTAGGTGCGACGCGCCACCCCCTGCACACTCACCCCGGGGAACTCCCCGGGGTGCAACTTGATGAACTGCACCACCGAGGTGGGGGCGTCGGTCATCACCGGCGCGGGCTGATACGGGCTGTACTGCTGGTTGGTCAGGTCGTTTTGGATCTGCTTCACGCTCTGGTTCGTCACACTGGCGAGCGTGCCGATCACCGAGGGATTGAGCGAGGCCTGTTGGCGCGACAACAGGACCTCGGTCGTGGTGACGTTGTTGACCAGGGGCGTGCCGGTGCGGTCCACGATGAGTCCGCGCGTGGCGGGGATCGTCGCCACGTGCAGCGAATTGGAGTTCACCGTGGCCACCGATGCGCTGTGCTCGAGGACCTGGAGCATGAAGAGCCGACCGATCAAGAGCAACAACAGCACTGAGAAGAATCCGCCGATGATGCGCCAACGCCGTTCGGGTCGGACCTGCACTTCCTCGGGTGAAGCGACCAGGTCACGGATGCCCACCGGCCGGGGTTCGTTGATCTGGCGACCTCGACCGCGAAAGGGATTGAGCGAGACCCACGGACGCCACAGTCGCTGGAACCACGAGGCGGTGGGCCGATCGCGCCACGACCCCTTCATCGGCGCTGCCGCCGCGCCGAGGAGCTCACGGCGAAGGCCACGCGCGTCACGGGACGGGCCAGCACGAAGAAGGCCACGGCGTTGACCAGCATCGAATCGAGCAGGCTGCCGCGCCAGAGGGAGAAGTCGAGGGCGACGACACCGGTGACCACGAACAACAGTGGCGCCGCGAATCCGGCCGCGGCGGCCAGTGCCGGGGTCACCCACAGGGCCGCCGAGTCGAGGTCGCCGACCCCCTCCTTGCCCAGTCGCGACGCGCCGTAGGCCAAGGCGAGTCCGACCAGTGCGCTGAGCCCGAAGGGCGTGGCACTCTGGGCATCAAAGAGCAGTCCCGACAAGAATCCGACGAACAACGCCAGGGAGGTGAGACCCGTCAGGCCGACGGCCACTGGCCACAGCCACACCAGCATCACGACCGCGCCCGCGAAGCGCCACTGCGTGAAGACCGCGAACTGAACTCCCACGATCACCAGTGTGACCAGCGTGATCAGACCCCGGGTTTGCGTCACGTCGAAGGTTCCCACAACACGACGTCGACGTAGGCCAAGTTATTGAGGTTCGCGGTGGGAGCGAGCGACACCGAATAGCTCGAGGCGCCGGGATTGATGATCAACTTGGTCACGCGACCTACCGGCAGCCCCGGTGGGAAGAGGCCACCTTGGAGGCCATTGGTCGAGAGCAGTCCCCCGACCCCGATGGACGCGTTGTCCGGGATGCCCGTCACGCTCAGTGGATTGTTGAGCCCCTGCCCCGAGATCAAGACCGAGTTGGCGCCGTTGCCGAAGGTCGCCCCGACCACGGAACCAGTGTCACTCAAGAGGCGCACCGTGGCCGAATGCAGGGTCGTGGCGATGATCCGTCCGACCAGTCCACCGTCACCCACGACGGGCATGCCATCCATCACTCCCTCATCCTGGCCCTTGTCGATCGTGACCGTCGCCGAGAAGTTCGTCGGCGAGAGCACAGTCACTTGCGCGAAAACGGTGCCCAACGTCGCGGCGACGGGGACGTGCAGGGCTTGGCTGAGTTGGCGCAGTTGTTCGGCCGCGACCTCGTTCTGGTCGGCCCGCAGGGTCTCTTGACCCAAGAGGTAACGCAACTGCTGGTTCTGGGCCTCGACGTCGGAGTAGTTGACCATCCCCGCCACCATGTGACCCACCGGACGCGCGACGAAGTCAGCGGCCCAACTGAAGGGTGACACCACGGTGTGCGCGATGCTCTTGGCGCCCGCGACCACACCGCCGGTCACGTAGACCGTGACGACGGCGAGGGTGGCAACGACTCCCACGAGGAGGAGTCGGCGCCGTGAGCGATCCGAGGCCACGGCTTAGCGCGATGGTGACGTCTTGAGCATGCGGGCGAAGACGTCGAGTTCCTCGAGACACATGCCACTGCCCAGCGCGACGCAATTGAGCGGGTCATTGGCGACGATGATGGGCATGTTGGTCTCCACCTCGAGGCGGGTCGCCAGACCGTTCAACAACGCGCCGCCACCGGTCAGGACGATGCCCTGCTCCATCAGGTCCGAGGAGAGTTCCGGCGGCGTGCGATCGAGGGTCACCTTGACGGCGTCGACGATGGCCTGCACCGGCACCTCGATGGCTTGGCGCACCTGTTCGGTCGAGATCACCACGGTCTTGGGAAGTCCGGTCACCAGGTCGCGTCCGCGGATCTGTGCCTGCATCTCCTGCTGGAGCGGGTAGGCCGAGCCCATCTGGATCTTGATCTCCTCCGCGGTGCGCTCGCCGAGGGCGAGTTGGAATTCCTTCTTCACGTAGTCGACGATGGCGTCGTCGAGTTCGTCGCCACCCACGCGAATCGATTGACTCGTCACGATGCCGCCGAGTGAGATGACTGCCACTTCCGTCGTGCCGCCGCCGATGTCCACCACCATGTTGCCGGTCGGCTCGTGGATGGGCAGCCCCGCCCCGATCGCGGCGGCCATCGGCTCTTCGATGATGTAGGCCTTGCGCGCGCCGGCGAACTCAGCCGCCTCCATGACGGCACGCTGTTCCACGCCGGTGATCCCTGAGGGCACGCAGATGACCATCCGGGGCTTGGCGAAGCGGCGTTGGTGCACGCGGTGGATGAAGTAGCGCAGCATCTTCTCGCAAATCTCGAAGTCGGCGATCACCCCGTCCTTGAGGGGGCGGATGGCCTGGATATTGCTGGGGGTGCGGCCGATCATCAACTTGGCCTGGGCGCCGACCGCCAGGGGCTTGCCATCCTTGATGTCCACGGCCACCACCGAGGGCTCGTTCAAGACGATGCCGCGGCCGCGCACGTACACCAACGTGTTCGCGGTGCCGAGGTCGACGGCCATATCGCGACCCAGCAATGAAAATCGAGAATCAACCATAAGAACCCTTAATGAGAGTCCGAGACGTACTCTCCTACCCCTCCAAGGCTACGGCACGGGAGCACCGGATACCAAACAAGGTCCCCCTAGCCTAGGGCGGGGAAGAAGATCGCGATCTCGCGGAGGGCGGATTCCGCCGAATCCGAGCCGTGGATCAGGTTTTGCTGCATCTCGATGCCCAAGTCACCACGTATCGTCCCAGGGGCCGCGTTCGCCGGATTCGTCGTTCCCATCATCGTGCGCACGACCTGCCAGGTGTCGTCGGGGCCTTCGATGACCATCGCCAGTACCGGACCGCGGGTGATGAAGGCGACCAACCCCTCGTAGAAGGGCTTGCCCACGTGTTCGGCGTAATGCCGCTCCGCCGTCGCGCGATCGAGGGTCCTCAATTCGGCGGCGGCCAGGCGCAGACCCCGTCGTTCGAAACGCCCCACGATCTCACCGATGAGACCGCGTTCGACGCCGTCGGGCTTGACCAGGACCAGGGTTCTTTCCACGACGGAGCAATCTACCAGTCTCAGCGCAGATGGCGAGACGCCACGTGCAACACGTCGGCGCGCACCTGTGCCACGAGGTAGAGGCTGCCCGCGGCGACGATCAGATCATCATCACCAGAATGCTCGCGGGCGTAGGCGAGCGCCGCCGCGACGCTCGAATGTTCGAAGGCCACTCCCCCCGCGCGACGCACGGCCTCGCCGACCACGTGGGCTTCCATTGCGCGTGGCGAGTGCGGCGCGCAACAGTGGAACTCCGTGAAACCGAGTGCGACCAACGGCGCCACCATGTCGTCGACGTCGCGACCGGTCAGCATCCCGAGCACGCAGCGGCGCTCACCATCGACGTGAAAGGCGCCGTCGAGTGCCGCGCAGAGCGCGCGCATACCGGCCGGGTTGTGGGCGCCATCGACGACGATCATCGGATGTCGGCTGAGCAATTCCATCCGCCCGGGCATCACGGCCTTCGCCATCGTCGAGCGAACCACGTCCTCGCCCAGGGCGCGGCCCAAGAACGCCTCGGCGGCGACGATCGCGGTGGTGGCGTTCACGCCTTGATGGATGCCGTGCAGAGACACCAGCACCTCGTCGTAGGTGGCGAAGGGCGTGCGCACGGTGATGGCGCGACCGCCCACCGCCAGGTCGTTGCGTTCGAGGGCGTAAGCCTCTTCGATGGTCCACAGGGTGGCGCCCAGCTGCTGGGCTCGCGCCGAGGCGATCTCTATCACGATGGCATTGGTGGTCGAGACCACGGCGACGGCCTCGGGGCGGAAGATCCCCACTTTGTCGCGGGCGATCGCGCCGATACTGTCGCCCAGGACCGCGGTGTGGTCAAGGTCCACATTCGTCAATACGGTGACGTCGCCGTCCACCACATTGGTCGAGTCCCACGTCCCACCGAGTCCCACCTCGACCACGGCGACGTCCACGCCCTCGTCGGAGAAATGCAACAAGGCCCCCACCGTGAGCAACTCGAACCTCGTCAAGACGATGCCGCTGACGCTCTCGGCGTCGTAGAGCCGACCCAGCAGCGACGTGAAGTCCTCATCGTTGACCGGTTCGCCGTTGAGGGCGATTCGCTCGTTGAGCGCGTGCAGATCAGGGCTGGTGAACGTGCCCACCCGCAGGCCCGTGGCGCTCAGGAGGGCACTGGTGAGCGTCGTCGTCGTGCCCTTGCCGTTGGTGCCGGTGATGTGGACCACGGGATAATCGCGGTGGGGGTCGGCGAAGAGCGCCAACGTCGCGACGATCGGCTCCAGGGAGGGCGTCTCGCGGCGCCCGGGCGCGAGACGCTCGTAGTCGACGTGTGATTCCAGCCACGCCAACGCGTCGTCGTACGTGGAGGGGCGCACGGTTAACTAGCGCGACGAGTGCGCGTCTTTCTCACTTCGTAGGTCGGTTCGTCACCACTGCGAACGGCGCCCGCGGTGATGATGCAGCGCTCCACGTCACCGCGCGACGGCACGTCGTACATCGGTTCCAGGAGGACGTTCTCAAGGATCGACCGCAGGCCTCGCGCACCGGTCTGGCGCTCCATTGCCAGCTCGGCGATGGCCTCGAGCGCCTCGGATTCGATCACGAGTTCGACGCCGTCGAGCGCGAGCACCTGCTGGAACTGCTTGACCAGAGAGTTCTTGGGCTCGGTCAGCACGCGGATCAACATCTCACGGTCGAGTTGTTGGACCGCTCCCACGATCGGCAAGCGCCCGATGAACTCCGGGATCAGACCGAATTTGACCAGGTCCTCAGGCAGCGCGTGACGGAAGAGTTCGAGGTCGCCGCGGCGCTTGGCCTCCACGGGCTGGTTGAAGCCCATCGACTTCTTTCCCAATCGGCGTTCGATGATCTGCTCGAGACCGGCGAAAGCACCGCCACAGATGAAGAGGATGTTGGCGGTATCGATGGTGATGAACTCCTGGTGAGGGTGCTTGCGCCCTCCCTGCGGCGGCACACTCGCCACGGTGCCCTCGAGGATCTTGAGGAGGGCCTGCTGCACACCCTCACCGGACACGTCGCGGGTGATCGAGGGATTCTCGGCCTTTCGAGCGATCTTGTCGATCTCGTCGATGTAGATGATTCCTCGCTCGGCCCGCTTGACGTCGAAGTCAGCCGCCGTGAGCAGTTTCAAGAGGATGTTCTCGACGTCTTCGCCGACGTAGCCCGCTTCGGTCAACGCGGTGGCGTCGGCGATGGCGAAGGGGACGTTGAGCATACGCGCGAGGGTCTGGGCGAGGAAGGTCTTGCCGCAGCCGGTCGGACCCAGCAACAGCACGTTGGATTTGCCGACCTCGACGTCGTCGTCGTGCAGGGGACCCGCCTGGATCCGCTTGTAGTGGTTGTAGACCGCGACGGCGAGGATCTTCTTGGCATCGACCTGACCGATCACGAATTCGTCGAGGAACGAGGTGATCTCGCGGGGGGTCGGGAGGTCCTCCAACACGAACTCAGGACGGTCCCCGAACTCGTCAGCGATGATGTCGTTGCACAGGTCGATGCACTCGTCGCAGATATAGACGCTGGGACCCGCGATGAGTTTCTTGACCTGCTTTTGACCCTTCGCACAGAAACTGCACTTAATCAGGTCGTTGCTTTCGCCGAACTTGGCCACCGCTCACCTCCCTTGCTCCCACCATCCTACGGGGCCACGCCCCGAAAAAGGGGTACCTAGGGTCGCGCCAGGAGAACTTCGTCGATGAGGCCGTATTCCACGGCTTCCTGGGCCCCGATGATGTAGTCGCGGTCCGTGTCCTTGGCGATCCGCTCGACGCTCTGGCCGGTGTCGGTCGCCAGCATCGCGTTGAGCATGTCCTTCATACGAAGGATCTCGCGGGCCTGGATCTCGATGTCGGACGCCTGACCGCCCACCCCGCCCCAGGGCTGGTGCAACAAGACGCGCGCGTGGGGCAAGGCGAATCGCTTGCCCTTGGTGCCCGCGGCCAACAACACCGCAGCGGCCGAGGCCGCTTGCCCGAAGCAGAAGGTCGACACGTCCGGCTTGATGTACTTCAGGGTGTCGTAGATCGCGAGCAGACCCGTGATGTCGCCACCGGGCGAGTTGATGTAGAGGTTGATGTCCTTGTCAGGGTCCTCGGACTCCAGGAACAACATCTGCGCGCAGATCAAGTTGGCGATGGTGTCGTCAATGGGCGTGCCCAAGAAGATGATGCGCTCGCGCAGCAGTCGGCTGTAGAGGTCGTAGGCCCGTTCGCCACGACTCGAGGACTCGACCACGGTGGGCACGAGGTAATTCTGGGCACGGTAGTTGTCGTTCACGTTGCTACCTTATTCGTCGATCTCAGCGGACTGATCCTCGCGCAACAACTCGCGGTCGATCACGATGCCGAGGTGGTCGACGAAGGTGACGTTCTCACTGAGCCACTTGTTGGCCTTGATCTTCGCGACCTCGGCCTCGAAGGAGATGGTGCGACCGGTGTCGTAGAGGTTCTGACGCAGGGTCTCGGGGCTAAGGCTCATGGCCTCGGCGGTCTTGACGAGCTCGTCCTCGATCTCCTGGTCGGTCGCTTCGAGTCCTTCGGCCTTGACGAGCGCTCGAAGGGCCAAGTCGATCTTCACCGCGCGCTGGGCGTCGGTACGCACCGCCGCGAGGAGTTGGTCCGGGGTCTGACCCGTCGCCTGGAGGAACTGCTCGAGGTTCATCTGCTGCTGCGCGAGTCGGTGTCCGAGGTCGTGCATCCGGTCGTTCGCCTCGGCGTCCACCAGTACGTCGGGCACGACGTCGTCGACGACGAGGTCGCCCAACGCCACCAACATCGCGTCGCGCTGGGACATCTGGGCCTCGACGACCTTCATCTTGCTCATCTGGGTCAACACCGCGTCGCGCATCTCGTCGACGGTGGGCCAGTCGGTGTTCTCCTCCACCCACTCATCGGTGAGCTCGGGCAGGATCCGCTCCTTCACCTGCTTGAGTTGCATGGTGTAGACGACGTTCTGCCCAGTTCCGGCGTTGGCCGTGACCACGAGCTCCTCGCCCGACCGCAGACCGAGTATCAGATCGTCGACCTCTGGCGCGATGGAACCCGAACCCACCGTGTACATGAAGTCGCTCATCTCCAGGGGCTCGGACTGCGAACCGGGCTGTTCGGCACGGATGTCCATATTGACGAGGTCGCCGTTCACGATCGGACGGTCCACGTCCTCGAGCACCGCGTCGGTCTCGCGAAAACGATTGATCTGCGCTTCGATCTCGTCGTCACCCACCACCGGCGACGGAATGGTCACCCGCAGCGCGTCGTAACCCGACAGGGAGACCTCCGGGCGCACCTCCACGTCCGCCTCGAAGACGAGAACGCCATCGTCCTCACCCGAAGTGATGGTGACGTCGGGTTGACCGATCGGATCCACCTTGGTCTCGGAGATGGCGCGCGCGTAGAAATCGGGCAGCGACTCGCGAATAGCCTCGGAACGCAAGACGGCGACGCCCCCGATGTTGGCGATGAGCACCTGCTTAGGGACCTTGCCCTTTCGAAAACCCTTGACGTTGACTTGCTGGGCCAGCGTCGCGGCAGCGGCGTCGAGCGCCTTGTCCATGTCGACCTCGTCGACTTCGACGACGAGCTTGATTCGGTTGTTGTCCAGGGTGGAGGAGGTAGCACGCATAAGAAGTGCCAGCCTACCTCCCGCGCGATCAACCCTGGCTCGCCTAGGGCACCACGTTCAGGGCGTCGGCCAATCGTCGAGCCAGGTCCAGATCACCGCGAACGTCGGTCGCCGACGCCCCGAGGAAGGCTTCGGCATTGATCCGTCCCGCCATGCGTCGCCAGAAGAGAGCCACCGCGGTGGTCAGCTCAACGGTCGGCGACTCGGGCGAGGACGCCACGGCCACCGCACGGCCGTCGCGCACTTGGATCTGCACGGTACGAGCGAGGCGTCCGAGCAGATTGACCCGCAGGACCGAACCCTCGGGGGCTGTGACGCGCCGGGCCCAGACGTACGGCAGGACGGACTCGAATTGGTTGATGACGATCTCCTCGCCCAACCCGTGATCGTCGGAGGGCTCGAGAAGCGCGTCGCGAACGTCTTGCAGGTGTATCCAGCTGTCGAGGACCCTGGTCTCTTGGACCTGGTGCAGGGGGCGCAGTCCGGTCGGCGACCACGAAGGGGCGTCCCAGGCCTCGTCATCGAGGCCGCGAAGCCGCGCGAGCGTCGCGTGCGTGGCGCCACGGAAGTCGGCGAGGACGTCGCCAACGCCGAGGTGACGGCGGCTGGCCACGAAGGCCTCGTTGTCCTCGCCCAACGAATTCATGACGTAGGAGGGATAGGGCTCGGTCACCTCGGGAATCGGTGCTCCGTTCAAGAAGAGTTCGGTGCCGGTCACGTGATTGACGACGTCGCGCACGCTCCATCCAGGGCAACTCGTGAGCGCATCGAACTCACGCTCGCTTCGACCCTGGAGCGTGCGTTCGAGGGAGGTCCACGTGTCGTCGAGCGCGTCGATTATCCAGTCGTAGGCCATGGACCCTTCCCCAAGTCCTAGGACTCTGAGTGGATGTGTGAAGATGGGCGGACGGGAAGTAGCGCAGCTTGGTTAGCGCGCCTGGTTTGGGACCAGGAGGCCGCGGGTTCGAATCCCGCCTTCCCGACTCGTGGGGCCCAGGACTTAGGCGTCACAGGTGGGGCACACCATCGTGCCCTGGGGAAACTCTTGGCCGCAGAATCGACAGATCACCTCGGGTCGGTCCTTGGGTCCACAGTCGTGACCCAATGCCCGGTTGCCGGGGATGTGCTCGCCACACCACGGGCAATAGAGTCGGCGCCGCATGTCGACGCCACCGGGAACACCCGCGGGCGGTGCGGGGGGCGAGTACGTCGGGGTGGCCGCTCGCGCAGGAGCGGAACGTGGCGCCACGCCACGGGTCGCCGCCGGCGTCGTTGGTGCGCTCGCCGGCGCGCTCGCCGCAGCGGCACTCACTTCGGGCGCCTGGGGGATCGACGCACCGGTCCACTGAGTCAGGACGAGAACCACGAAGGCGACCCAGGCCCCCACCACGGCGATCATGTCGAGAGCGACCACCGTATTGAGCGCACCGAATTGGGAGATGATGAAGTGGTGGGTCGACAAGAACGCGGTGACGTCGGTCATGATGTAGTCCGTCGTCTTGGAGGGAGTGTTGAAGACCGAACCGCCGTTAATGCCTCCGAGGCGCTGATAGGGCGCCACGATGTACGTGATCAACAGCGTCACCAGAGGTGCGACGCCGAAGGCCAGCCACCACTGGGGCTGACCCGATCTCCTCACCAGGGTGCGCCACGCCCAGAACGTCCCCGCCGCGAGGAGGACATAGACGATTGAGGTGAAGACTGCCCACATGTTGTGATCCCCCTGCTGGGTATTCGTTGAGAGGCGTACGCGCCAATGAAACTACAACACGACGGGCGCCTCGACACCCCAGCCCCTCAGGAATTGTCCATTCGAGCTCGAACCAACACCAGTGAAGTGCCCCCGGCAGGAGTCGAACCCGCAACCTGACGGGTAGAAACCGTCTGCTCTATCCAGTTGAGCTACAGGGGCTCGCCACAATCGTACTCACGGGGGTCGCCGCAAGCTCCCATCGTCGTCGAACACTGTCCGCACGCGGTGCGGGCATCTCACCTCGACGTCACGCCGCCGCCTCGCCACAGTCCATGGTCCCTTGACCCGACGGCGTGACGCGCGCTCGCTGAACTGTCGATCGGGCGCAGGGGCGACGCGGTGACGCGCACCGCCCACGGGTCTGCGACGCGATCCGTCGCGACCGCGAGCTGAGGAGATGCCCCACGGTGATCCGGTCGCGCTGTGTAATACTGGAGAGTCTTGGTGGGCGTAGCTCAGTTGGTTAGAGCGCCAGGTTGTGGTCCTGGAGGCCGCGGGTTCGACCCCCGTCGCTCACCCCACTCGAACACCCGGTCTCCTACATCGAGACCGGGTGTTCGCTTTGGCGCTCGCTGACTCGAGGGCCCACTCGTGCACCGTGTAGACTCGTCTCGCGCCGGTAGCTCAATTGGCAGAGCATTTGACTCTTAATCAACAGGTTCCGGGTTCAAGTCCCGGCCGGCGCACCAGTTGGAAGTACGGTCTCGGCCGAGTCGATGCGACAACGGATGTTCGATGACGACGTCGCGTTCGCTCCGCTCCGCGACGCGTCTGGCGCAATGTCAATGCGCCGGCGAGGTGTCGAATTGCCCTGGCGACACGAGGCTCTCACTACGATAGGCCGGTGACTAACGCCGTGACTTCGTGGTTCGCGGTCAAACGGCGCTCGGAAACGTGGCGATCGATGACCCTCATCGTCATCGCCGTCCTCGTCGCGAACTGCGCCTTCGTGGTGTTCGGTTACGAATCGAGTCCCATCTGGTGGACGACGTCCCTCGTGACGCGGGTGTGCGCGTGGACGTGCGGACTGCCCAGCGTCGATCCCAACGTGGGATTCATCACCCAGCCCCAGGGGCATCTCGCCGCCCTCAGCATCCTGCACGGTCACGTGCCCTGGTGGAACTATTTCGAAGGGATGGGCCAGCCCCTCGCGGGCGAGATGCAGGCCGCCGCCCTCTTTCCGTTGGTGATCTTGTTCCTCCTGCCCGCGGGCCTCTTGTTGTTCCACCTTTCGCTGCAGATCATCGCGGGGGTCACGACGTATCTGGTGCTGCGCCGCCTCGGAGTGATGTCCTCCATCGCCACCATGGGAGCCATCCTCTTCGCACTCAATGGCACGTTCGCCTGGATCGGCAATGCGGTCATCAACCCGATCGCCTTCCTTCCCATGATGGTCCTCGGCGTCGAGATCGTCATCGACCGGACCCGCGACTCGCGCCGCGCCGGTTGGACGGTGCTCGCGCTGGCTATCGCCCTGTCGATCTATGCGGGATTCCCCGAGACGGCGTATCTCGACGGACTGCTCGCAGCAGGATGGGCCCTCACCCGACTCTTCTCCCTGCCGCGTTCGCGGCGGGGACCAGCAGCGAGAGACTTGTTCGTCGGGGGCATCGTCGGGGTCCTGTTATCGCTGCCGATCCTGGTGGCGTTCCTCGACTTCGTCAAGTCCGCCAACATCGGTGGCCACGTGGCCCTCGGGCTCGGAGGCGGCGCAACCACGTACTCGCGCCTCAAATTGTTGATCGACCCCTACCTCGGCGGCGCCATCGTGGGCGGACCAGGCGCGACTCCGCGCAACCTCCTGGGCTACTTCACGGCGTCGGTGACGGTCTTCGCCATCGTCGGTGTCGCCGGCGCTCGATTGCGACCGCTGCGATGGTTCCTCGCCGGCTGGACCCTCCTGGGGATCGCCGGGGCCACGGATCTGCTCAAGATCCGCATCCTCATCGACCTCGTGCCGGGGATGGGAACCGTCGCCTTCGCGCGCTACATCTGGCCCACCGCTGAATTCGCCGTCATCGTCCTCGCCGCCTTAGGACTCGGCGACGTCGCCACTCGCGTCGCCCATCGGTCGCTCCCCCGATGGGCGCTCGGAGGTGTCGGCGCCCTATTACTCGTCGTCGTCCTCGTCGCAACGTCGGTCGCGGGACCATCGACCGGATCAGACCGGGTCGTCGTCATCATCTTGTCCCTCCTCCCCTTCCTGGGAATCGCCGTGCTCGGTGTCACCTTGACGTGGTTCGATGCGCGCGTGGTGTGTCGGGTCGCCATGGCCGTGATGCTCGCAGAATCCTTCGCCTTCTTCAGCGTTCCCACCTTTCGCAACCCGACGTCGATCACCGTGGCGTCGGGATCGATCAGCTACCTCGAGCAGAACCTGGGGCTCAATCGGTTCCTCTCGATGGGTGCGCTCAGCCCCAATTGGGGAGCGCAGTACTCGATCGATGAGATCGATGAGGTCGACCTGCCCATCCCTTCGGCCTTCACCGACTACATCCACACCAGTCTCGCGCCGTCGGTGTCGTCGCCCCACAAGTTCACGCTCCCCTTCAATCTCGCCAGCGAGGACGAAGTGGCCGCGCATCTCGCCAATTACGAGGCACTCGGAGTCGCCTACCTCCTGACGCCGCCCAAGCCCCTCGACCCCGCCCTGAGCGCCAAGGGGCTGACACTGGTCGCCAAGGACTCTCACAGTGACCTCTACCGACTCCCCCATCCCTCCAACTTCTACGCCACGGCCCTGGCGACGTGCGTCATCTCTCACGCCACGTTGGACCACGTGAACGTCAACTGCCCGAGCGCCACCACCTTGACCCGCCTGGAACTCTCGATGAACGGCTGGACCGCTCGGGTCAACGGCTCGGACACCCCCATCGCGTCGAGCAACGGAGTGACCCAGAGAGTCGGCCTGCCGGCGGGCAACTCGTACGTGTCCTTCGAGTACCAACCTCCCCACGAGAACGTCGCCGTCCTCGGCGCGGCGCTGGGTTTCGTCGCGATGGTGGCCACGTGGGTGCCGCGCCGTGGGCGCCGAGCGCGTCGCCGCGGCGACTCTCAGGAGGACGAGACCCCGCCGCTCCGACCCGACGACGAGGTCGAGGCCGCGTCGCCGGGCACATCCACGCACTCCTTGGCGAGTGAGGCGCCGCTGACCTAGTGCTGGCGATGATGCCAGCAGGGCGTGACACCCGATACGACTCGACGCCGCGCTGACGACCACGGCACCTCGCTCGTGACCTTCGCACTCGCCGTCGAGTCTCGTCGTCGAGTCTCGTCGCGTCGACGACGCCTCACTACGATGGTCGAGAGTCGCCCGGGGGGATGATGTCAGGACACTTACGTGACACGTGGCGGGCCGTCATCGTCATCGTCGTCGTGGTCGTGCTCGCCAACGGCTCGTACACCATCTTTGGCAACGTGGCCAGTCCGATCTGGTGGACCGCCAATCTCTCGACCCACGTGTGCAACTGGTACTGTGGCGCGCCCACGATCGACCCGAACGTGGGCTTCATCACCCAACCACTGGGTCACCTGGCCGCGTCGGACCTCCTGCACGGGCATCTACCCTGGTGGAACTACTTCGAAGGCATGGGTCAGCCTCTGGTGGGCGAGATGCAATCCGCCGCGCTGTTCCCCCTGGTGCTCCTCTTCCTCCTGCCCGCGGGACTCCTGCTCTTTCACCTGGCCCTCCAGGTCATCGCGGGAATCAGTTGCTACCTGCTCATTCGACGACTCGGCGTCGGATTCACGCTAGCCACCCTGGGCGCAGTACTCTTCGCCCTCAACGGCACGTTCGCGTGGATCGGCAATGCGGCCGTCAACCCGATCTGCTTCCTACCCATGTTGATCCTCGGGATCGAGATGAGCCTCGACACGGCACTCGCGACGCGGCGGGCGGGGCTGACGGTGATCGCCGCGGCACTGGCGTTGTCGATCTACGCCGGTTTCCCCGAGATGGCCTACCTCGATGGACTGCTCTGCGCGGGGTGGGCGCTCACCCGCCTGGTCACTCTCGAAGGGTCGCGGCGGCTCGCGGCTCTCGTGCGCCTGGGCGTGGGCGCCGCGACGGGATTCGCACTCTCGTTACCCGTCTTGGTCCCCTTCTTCGGGTTCGTCGGAGTGGCGAACATCGGCGACCACGCCTCCGACGTCCTGGGCACGACGACCACGGCGGCGAGCACGCTGACCCTCCTGGTCAACCCGTACGCCGGCGGTGCGCTCTTCGGCGGTGCGCCCTCGACCCCCTACAACCTGCTGGGCTACGTCACCGCTTCCGTCGCGGTCTTCGCCGTCGCCGGACTCTGGGGGCGCCGCCTTCGTCCTCTTCGCTTCTTCCTCGCCGGCTGGGTCGTCGCAGTGCTCGCGGGTGCGCTCAACTTCCTCGGGGTCCGACGAGTGTGGAACCTCCTCCCCCAGATGAGTTCGGTGGCCTTCGCCCGCTATATCTGGCCCAGCGTCGAATTCGCCGTCATCGTGCTCGCCATGCTCGGGCTTTGCGACCTCGTCGAGCACGCGGCGCGGCGCGTGGTCGCGCAGTGGTCGGTGTTGGGCGTGGCGCTCGTGGCGTTCGCCGCGGCATTGCTGATCGCCCCCTTCGACGGTCACGAGCGGGGCTCGCTCAAGGTGGCTCTGATCATCTTGATCGTCGTGCCCTTCGTGGCCCTGGCGGTGATCGGCTTCTCGTTGAGATTCCTCTCCGGGAAGGCGCTCCTCACCACGTGCACGGCGGTGCTGGCACTGGAGTCGTTCGCCTTCTTCGCCGTTCCGACGTATCGCACACCCGCGTCGGTCACCGTCGTGAACGGGTCGATCGCCTACCTGCAACGCCACGAGGGGCTGGGCCGCTTCCTCTCGCTGGGCGTCATCAACCCGAACTGGGGCTCTCAGTACTCGCTCAACGAGATCAATGCCATCGACTTGCCCTTGCCCGCGAACTTCAGCCGGTACATCGCGGCGGACCTCGCTCCTTCCGAACCCGACCCGCGAATCTTCATCCAGCCCTTCACCACGAGCGTGCAAGACGACGTCGCCACCCACCTCGCCAACTACGAAGCGTTGGGCGTCGCCTACATCGTCACGCCACCCAAGCGCCTCGACGCCGCCCTGGCCGGGGTCGGTCTCACTCTGGTCTTCCACGACGCGGTGAGTAACGTCTACCAGCTCGCGCATCCCTCTTCGTACTACTCGACCGCGCTCGCCTCGTGCGTTCTCTCACACACCAGCGTCGACCACGTCACGGTGACCTGTGCGCAGGCGACCACGTTGACCCGTTTGGAACTCGCCCTGTCCGGCTGGACGGCGACAGTGAACGGCGTCGCCACTGCACTCACGTCGAGCAATGGACTCGTCCAGACCCTAGAGGTACCTGCGGGCACGTCGTCGGTCGCCTTCAGTTATCTGCCCCCTCACGAGCAAGTGGCGTCCGCGGGAGCACTCGTCGCGTTGTTGGCGTTACTCGCCACGTGGGTGCCGCGAGTACGCCTCCGGCGCAGGGCAACGATGGTGGAGGGATAACGCCCACGCTGGCGGTCTCGCGGACTCGGCGAGTACCGCGCGCCGAGTTGGGAGGGCGAGACGTGAGTGCTTCGACTAGAGCACGTCGGCGAGGCCGAACAAGAACATCTGCAATGTGGTGATGTAGTCGCGCGTGGCGTCGTCGATCTCGTGAAGGCGCTCGCTGGTCATGATCCCCTTGGTGGTGATGGTGGCGCGCAGGGCGACCTGCAGGGTGCACAACCAGGCCCACGCCTCGGCGTCGTTCAAGAACTCCTCGTTGAGCGTCGCCACCGCCAGCTCGACGTTGGAAGTGACTTCGTGCTGGCGGCTCAGGGTCGCGAGCGGATCGTCCACGTCGTGGCTCGGGTCGATGGGCGCGTTCAAACTGGCGTGCCATTCGTGCTCGGGGTCCGCCTCGGCGGCGAGGACGTGGCCGAAGGCCTCGCGGGCGATCATCCGCGCCGCGTCGTTCAAGCGAACTTCGATACGACCGTCGCGACGGCGAACGAAGAGTCGCGCGGCCACTAGGAGTCCTGTTCGATCGTCGAGAGGAGACCCGCCACCTGCAGCTTGACGCAGTAGGTCTGGGCCCGCTCCAGCGTTCCCGACCAGACGATGGCCCGCCCCTCGTGGTGCACCGTCAGCATCAACTGGGTCGCCTTGTTGTTCGGGTACCCGAAGACCTTGCGAAAGATCACGACCACCACCGACATCGGCGTGACGGGGTCGTCCCAGACCACCACGTTCCAGGGACGTTCGGTCAAGGTGGCCGTGACCGATTCGGTCTGCACCTGATCCGACACGCGCAGCGGCTTCACCGACGACATGTCGTCATTTTCCCAGATTCACGAACGAAAGCAACCCCGCACCCGGTCTGTCCGGCCCTCACGGCTCGCGCCGACGAAGACGCCACGATCCCGCCCAGTGCTGGCCGGGCTCGAGGACGATGACGTCCTTGCCCGAGCGAAGTGCCTCGGGAGGGCAGGTCATGGGTTCGACGCCGATCGACGTGCGCCGGTGTCCGTGGCCCAATTCATCGCCGGTGTACACCTGGATGTAGGGGAAGTTGCGGTCCACCTCGAGTTCGACCAGCCCCCCGTTGCGGTCCCTGATCTTGACCGTCGACAGACCCGTATTGTCGCGGATCAACTCGGTATAGGTGACGTTGAGCTCGTGACCGTTGACCGACTTGGCACTGGTGAAGTCCAGGGCATGTCCGTTGACCGGCAGTATCTGCCCGGTCGGTAGCAGGCGCTCGCCCGCGGCGACGTAGGCGTCGGCGGGTACCTCGAGGTCGGCACCTTCGATGGTGGGCGTCGTCACGGCGAGGTAGGGGTGAAAGCCCACGCCGACCGGGATCGGGACGTCGTCGAGGTTGGTCACCGTAGCGGTCACCGTGAGCCCGAGCGAACCGAGGTGGTAGGCCACCGCGATCTCGCTCAAGAAGGGGTACTCCGGCGACGGGTGCAGCCTCAGAGAGAGGACGCAGCGATTCTGATTGACCTGGTCGATGACGAAGGGGCGCCACCGGACCAGGCCGTGGATCGCGGTACCGGTCGCGTGGTCGTCGACCGACGGACTCGCCGTGCGTCCCGAGAACGACCAGGGTTCGGGCGAGAGCCGATTGGGCCAGGGATACATGATCTGACCGTGTGCTCCGTCGGGCAGTTCGTCGGCCGCGAAGCCCTCCACGACGCTCACCCCGCCCTTGACGAAGGTCCGCAGGGTCGCGCCCACCTCGGTAATCACCGCACGCTGGTCACCGTGGGCGATCGCGATCTGTTCACCAGAAGGGAGCACTGTCTTCAATCCTTTTGTTCGCTGACGTGTAACTTACGACAGATAGCGTGACGAGTATGAAAATACTGTTGACCAATGACGACGGCGTCCTGGCCCCGGGCATGGCCGCGCTGGCCCGCGCGGTCGCCGGTTGGATCGAGAACTGCCCGGTGGGCGAGGAGCGTGACGCCCTCGTCGTCGCGCCGGACCGGAACTATTCGGGCATGTCCTCAGCGGTCGGCGACGTCTTCGACTTCCCCACCGTGCGCTACGAACGCCACGAGATCACCGGGGCCGAATCCCTTCGCGCCTACGGCGTCGAGGCCCCCCCGGCCCTGTGCGCCATCATTGGCTCCCTGGGCTCCTTCGGGATGAAGCCCGACCTGATCATCTCGGGGATCAACGCCGGCGCCAACGTGGGACGCAGCGTCCTTCACTCGGGAACCGTGGGCGCCATCCTCTCGGGGGCACAACTGGGACTGTCGGGCTTGGCCGTCTCGGTGCAGTGGGGCGAGGACGTTCACTACGACGTCGCCGCCGCGCTGGCCATCGAGGTCCTGGACGAACTCTTCCGTGCCCCGTCACGCACGCTGCTCAACCTCAACGTCCCTAACGTGACGCGCGAGCACCTGCGCGGCGTGCGACGCGGTCGCATCTCGATGGCCGAAGTGGTGATGGCGGCTGGTCCCGACGCCGGGGGCGAACCCCTGGCGGAGAAGGGCGAACTACCCCTGCTCCTGGGCGCGGCGTCACCGTCGGTGGGCGACGTCAGTGACGAGGACGACGGCGACGACGGCGCGTTGCTCGTCGCCGGCTACGCATCGCTGACGCCGATCGTGGGACCCCACGAGAACACCGACTCGGCGCTCGACGACGTGATCCACACCGCCCTCGGTGTCATCTCGCGTCACTTGGCGCGCTAGTCCTCGACGCGCCGGCGTCCCTGCTTGATCCTCGAGCGCGCCTTCTTGTCGTCGACGCGGCGGATCTGTGAGGACCGCGTCGGTCGAGTCGCGCGCCGTGGCGCCTGACGGAGCAACGCGAGGGCCAACTTCTGGGCCAGGGAGTCCAGGGCCGCGGCCTTGTTGGCCGATTGGGAGCGGAACCGTCCCGAACTGGCTCGCACCTCGTGACCTAGTCGTTCGACGAGCAGTTGCCGATCGGCCTCGCTGAGCACGCTCGACGCCACCACGTCGAAGACGACGATGACCTTGGTGAGTGAACGGTTGGCGTGCTGTCCACCGGGACCTCCCGAGGTCGTGACGCGCACGTCGATCTCCTGGGCGGGAATGGTCAGACGGCTGCGAAGATGCAGGGACCCGTCGTCATTCACCCGGGTGAGCGCCATCTCAGGATTGCCCGAAGCGGACCATCGCCAACTGGCTCGCGCTGGCGACCAAATCGCCGGTGTCGTCGAAGAGCTCGCAGCGCTCATCGACCAGACCGTCAGCCACCACGACGCACCATTGGCGTGCGCGAAGCCACTCGCTGGCGGGGATACGACGCACGTAGGTGCTGAGTTGCAGGGTGGGTACCCAACCCGTCGAACCTAGCGCCAACGTCGCCGGTGGCATCACGTCGAGGGCGAAGATGACGCTCCAGGGATTCCAGGGTCCTCCGCCGTCGGTCATCCTCATCCAAAGTTCGATCGCGGCGGGCGACACCCCGCCCTCCCACCAGCGCGGCGTGTCCGGGTCGCAGCGTAGTTCGACCGCGTGGTGATAATCCATCTCCTCGCGGACCGGGAGCGCGATGCACGATTCGACCGGCGCCAGTGGGGGTGGTGTGGATGACTGGTAGCGAAGGGGGGCGGAGTCGCGCAGGGTGCCCACGGTCACCAGCGATTCGCTCAGCACCACGTCGTCCTGGGTCAGACTGACGTGCACGAACGACGCGCTTCGCCCGACGCGGCGCACGTCACAGGCCAGGACCGCCGGACCCAGCGCCGGGGCCGCCATGAAGTTCGTGCTGACCGCCGTCGCGTGCAGGTGGGCCGCGCCGGCGTCACTTGCGGCGGCCACCGCAGCGTTGGCCATCACGCACTGGAGGTAGCCGCCGTTGGGAACCCCCAACACCGTGTAGTCGCGCACCAGTTGGGCCACGTAGCGTCCGTCGCCATCGGGCTCCACCGCCGCGGCGTCGGCCAGGAGCACGGGCACGAAGTCAGTCATCGCACCACCTTAACGAGCGCGGGTGCCACTTCTTTGACCGGTGCGGCACCGATAGATTGGAGGCGACCAAGGAGAAGTCCATGCGCACCATTCCCCATTACATCAACGGCGCGACCGTCTCGGCCCCGGGAGAACTGCCGGTGTTCAACCCCGCCACCGGCGAGACGACCGGGCGCGTGCCCTTGCCGTCCACCACCGTCGTGGACGAGGTCGTGGCCTCGGCGCGCGCGGCGTGGCAGTCCTGGCGAAACTCCACCCTCTCGCAACGCACGAACATCCTCTTCACCTTGCGCGAGCTCCTGGTGCGCCACAGCGACGAACTCGCCGCCTTGATCACCTCCGAGCACGGCAAGACCATCGCCGACGCCAAGGGCGAGATCGCCCGGGGCCTCGAGAACGTGGAGTACGCCTGCGGACTGACCGAACACCTCAAGGGCGGTTTCTCCTCGCAGGTCGCCGACGGTGTCGACGTTCACTCCTTTCGAGAGTCGCTCGGCGTCGTGGCGGCCATCACGCCCTTCAACTTCCCGATCATGGTCCCCTTGTGGATGACGGCCAACGCGCTGGCCACGGGCAACGTGGTCATCTTGAAGCCCTCCGAGCGCGACCCGTCGGTCTCGGTGCGCCTCGGCGAACTTCTCAGCGAGGCGGGACTCCCGCCCGGCGTGTTCAGCGTCCTGCACGGCAACGCCGCCACGGTCAATCAGTTGCTCGAACACGAGGGCGTCGACGCGGTCAGCTTCGTTGGTTCCACCCCGGTCGCACGCCACGTGTACAACGTCGCCACCGAGCACGGCAAGCGGGTCCAAGCCCTGGGCGGGGCCAAGAACCACATGGTGGTCCTGGCCGACGCGGACCTCGACGTCGCCGCCGACGCCGCGATCAACGCCGGGTACGGGGCGGCGGGCGAACGTTGCATGGCCATCAGCGTGGTGGTGGCGGTGGGCGACATCGCCGACGAACTCGTGGCCAAGATCGCCGAACGAGTGGACCGGCTGAGCGTCGGGCCCGGCGACGACCCCACCAACGACTTCGGACCGGTGATCACCGAGGAGCATCGAAAGCGAGTGTTGAGCTACGTCACGAGCCCCGACCCCGGCGTCACGGTCGTGCGCGACGGCTCGGCCTTGGCGTCGCGTCCCGGATTCTTCGTCGGACCGTGCCTGCTCGACGGGGTGGCCCCCGGCATGCGCGCCTACGACGACGAGATCTTCGGACCCGTCCTGGGCGTCGCGCGGGTGGCCACCTACGCCGACGCCGTGGCGTTGATCAACGCGAATCCCTACGGCAACGGGACCGCCATCTTCACCCGCGACGGCAACGCCGCGCGCCTCTTCACGCGTCAGGTGAGTGTCGGCATGATCGGCGTCAACGTGCCGATCCCGGTGCCGGTGTCGAGTTACTCATTCGGTGGCTGGAAGAACTCGCTCTTCGGGCACTCGCACATCTACGGGCCCGAGGGAATCTCGTTCTACTCGCGCGCCAAGGTGGTCACGACGCGCTGGCCGTTGGCCTCGGAATCGCAGATCGACTTGGGCTTTCCCCAGACTCGCTGAAGTCCGAGGTCACCGCGACGTAGACTCGCCAACGCGGCGCCCGTGAGAACCCTGACGCGCCCGGTCTGAGGCCCCATGAGTAAGCAACACAGCAGCGTCCGCGCCTACGGCATCTTGGTCCACGAGGGAGCCGTGGCCCTGGTGCGCTCCTCGAACCCCCAGCACGTCCCGCCCCTGTGGTGGCTACCGGGCGGCGGGATCGACTTCGGCGAGTCGCCCGAGGAGACACTGATCCGCGAATTCCTCGAAGAGACCGGCCTACAGGTGGCCTCGCCGGCACTCTTCTCGGTGACCAGCGACGTTCGTAAGCGCGACAACGGGGACCGCATCCACACGGTGCGGATCATCTACACCGTCACGTTGGCCGGAGGCGACCTGACCCACGAGGTCCACGGCACCACCGACCACGCGGCGTGGTATCCCATCGACCAACTCGACACGCTCAACCTCGCCGAGTACGCGCGAGTGGCGATTCACGACGTCGTGCGGAAATAGCGGCCGGCTAACAGGTTCTTGACTATCTTTCCGGTCGCGTTGGTCGGCAGGCGTTCACTGGTCATCGCGATTCGCGTAGGGATCTTGTAGAGCGCCAGGCGCGACGTCAGGAAGTCGATCAACTCCTCCTCGCTGAGGCGTTCGCCCTCGCGCACCACCACCACCGCGGCCACCGATTCGCCCAACCGCTCGTCGGGCAGCCCGCACACCGCCGCTTCCCACACGCTCGGGTGTTCGTAGATGACTGATTCCACCTCCGCGCAGTACACGTTGGCGCCGCCGCGCAGGATCATGTCCTTCAGGCGGTCCTCGATGAACAAGAAGCCCTCCTCGTCGAGGTACCCGACGTCGCCGGTGCGTAACCACCCGTCGACGAGGGCCTCGGCGGTCGACTCAGGCTGGCGCCAGTACCCGCGAAACAGCGTCGGACCCGACACCCAGATCTCACCCACCTGTCCCGGCGCCAGCGCAGCGCCCTGGACGTCGCGAATCTCGACGTCCATCACCACTGTCGGCGTCTGACCGGTGGAGGTGGGGTGGCGTTGGAAGTCGTCGCCGTAGTTCTGAGGACCGTACGCGTTGGTCTCGGTCATTCCGAAGGCCAAGTTCGGTCGCGCGTTCTCAAAGACCTCGTCCACCCGTCGCACGAGCGAGGGTGGTGCGGGCGCCCCGCCGCCGCCCACCGTCACGAGCGACGACGTGTCGAACGCGGCGAAGCGAGGGAAATTGACCAGGTCCCAGGATTGTGTGGGCACTCCCACGACGTTGGTCACCCGATATTTCTCCACGAGCGACAGTGCCGCCTCGGGTTCCCATCGATGCATCATGACCAACTTGAAATGCCACGAGAAGCACGACAACATCACGGGCACGCAGCCCGTGACGTGAAAGAGCGGCACGATCAAGATGAAACACGTGGGGTCACGCGGGGCGTGGTCGCGCGGACCCCGACGGTGACCCTCGACCACGAGTCCGGTCGAGAACGCCATCAACGTCTGGCAGATCGCGTCGTGGGTGGAGACGGCGCCCTTGGGCTGCCCGGTGGTGCCCGAGGTGTAGAGGATCGTGGCGTCATCGCCGCTGGACAATTCGACCGCCGGCATCTTGGCGCCACGCACCACGATGTCCACCCAGTGCACGACGCCGGCCGGAGCGCTCGCCGTCACGTCACCACGCGCGAGCACCACGGGGGTCTGGCGCCGCCGGCACGTCTCGATCACCCTCGCGCAGCGATCCTCGTCGGCGACGACGACGCGCACGTCCGCGTCGTTGATGGCGAAGTCGAGTTCGTCCGACGACCACCAGGCGTTGAGCGACACCGCGACGGCGCCGACCGAGACGATGGCCGCGAAGGCCACGATCCATTCGGGCAGGTTACGCATCGCGATAGCGACGCGATCGCCACGGCGCACCTCGAAATGATTGACGAGCGCGTCGGCGAACTCATCCACCGAGCGCATCACGTCGTCGAAGGACCACTCCTCTCCCTCGTAGACGAGGAAGGTCTCGTGCGCCCCGCGCGCGCCGTCGAAGATATCGCGCAAGGTCGCCGGAGAGTTCACGAACACGCGGCGGGTGACGCCATCGGTGGTGCGGTCGACCACCTCGAACAGTTGACCCGGCGCGGTCACCTGGGATATCGCGTCACGCAAGCTCAGTCCCACGCGCCTCCCTTCATGCACCCCCAGCCTAGGAGAACTACTCTGCCGAAATGGACCAGGATTCCTTCGTCGTGGCGGTGCACGTGCATCCGGGCTCGCGCCATCCCGGCGTCGGAGGGACCCACGGCGACCACCTGGTCGTGCGCGTGCGACCGCGCGCCGTCGACGGGGCCGCCAACGAGGAAGTCCTGGTCACGCTCGCCCGGGTGCTCCAGGTACGTCGCGACGAGGTCGGCTTCGTGCGCACGACGCGATCGCGCGACAAGCTCGTCGTCGTCCGTGATTCGCCCGGCGTGCGAGAGCGCCTCCGGTCGCTGCGCGACGGCGGTGAAGGGATCGGCCGACCCTAGAGGTGCCTTTGGTCACCGCGGGACCATGGGAGTCTTGGTCAACGCAGTTGAGAGGAACCACCCATGATCGCCAGCAACTATCCCCTGTTCGACGTCTTCGTCTCCACCTTGTATTTCGCCATCTTCGTCGCGTGGATCGTGCTGGTCTTTCACATCTTCCAAGACATCGTGCGAAGCCACGACCTCACGGGAGCGGGCAAAGCCGTGTGGGTCGTCTTCATCCTTGTCCTGCCGCTCGTCGGATGCCTGCTCTACTTGATAGTTCGCGGCGGCGACATGCACGTGCGCCAGGATCGGGCGATCCGGGTGCAGCGTGAGTCCTTCGAGGAGTACATCCGCCAGGTGGCCGGCGGCCACCACGAGCCCACGTCCCCCACGCCCCCTGATCCCTCCTAGGGCAGAACGGCACCGGCGGTCGTGGCGGCCTTTTGCGCCATGCGTTCGACCGTCTCAGAGATCTTGGCGACGACCTTCTCCAATTCCAGTCGGGCGGTCTCGGCCTCCTTGGTGAGTCCGGCCAGATGGTCGACGTCCCAGAGGTCGAGAACCGGCGTGACCACGTCCTTGAGGAACTGGGTCAGACCGTAGATACCTTCGCGCGCGATACGCACCGCGTGACGGGTGAAACTCGGGATGCCCGTACCGGGCATCGCGAAGTTGGTGACCTGTTTGGCCGCGGCGATCATCATCGTCGACGGGTCGATGGCGAAGGCGGCCATCGCGAGGTCTCGGTAGAAGAGGTAGTGCTTGGTCTCGTCGCCGGCCACGAGGGCCAGCACGTTGCGCCCCACCTTGTCGTCCTTGGGCAGATGGGCACCGGTGTTACGGTGCGCGATCTGCGTCGCGCGCTCCTGGAATGAGACGTAGCAGATCAGATCGGCGAACGAATCGGGTTCGGGCACCTCACCGCGCGACATCTGCACGCGACGCCCGTCCTCGAGGAGCACCGGGTCGATGCAGCGCGAGATGTGTACCCAGTCGCGCATCACCATCGAGTGGCGGTTCTCCTCCATGGTCCACTGGTAGTTCCAGTCACGAATCGGGTGTCCCTTGGGGGCGTGCGACAGGATCGAGTTCGTGTAGTAGGGAAGATTGTCCTCAGTGAGGAGGTTGACGTAGATCGAACTGCGCACGCCCTCGGCGACGGGGTAGTCCGCGGCACTCCACGGGTGCTCGCCGAAATCTTCGCCATCGCCCCAGTCGATCTGTTCGTGGGGATACCACAGACGCGGCGCCTCCATGTGACGGTTGTAGAGGCGCTCGACGTCCGGTGCGATTTCCAACAGAAGATCGGTGCGACTCTGGGGCAAACGCATGGCTGACAAATTAGTTCTTTCGCAGTGTCCACCAATAGGTAGAGACTCCATCGTAACGCTGAGGACGCATAAAACATCGTGCCCTTGTGATTCCTCTCACAAGTCGGTCAAGTAGCCTGATGGTCTCGTGAATCTCCTCGAGTCCCTGCTGCCCTCGGATTTTCGACGCGCCGTCGACGCGCCACTTCGCCGTTTCTTCCTCGCGATCTTCGTGAGCTGCTTCGCGATGGGACTCACGCTCTCGCTCTACGTCGTGTACTTGCACAACGTCCTGGGTTTCTCCATCGGCTTCTCCACGTTGCTCCTCGCCGGGTCGTCGCTCGCCGGACTCTTCACGTCGCCCTTGTGGGGAACGCTGACCGACCGCGTGGGTCCGGCCAAGGTCCTGCTCCTCGCCAGCGTCACCGACGCGCTGGCCCTGGCGTACTGGTCCTACGTGCACTCGAGCACCAGCGCCGTCATCGGGGCCCTGCTCCTCGCGGTCCTGGGTGGCGCGACCTGGGGGCCCGCGAGCACCCTTCTGGTGCGCCTGGTGTCCCCCGAGCACCGCCAACGCGCCTACGGGTTCGACTTCATGCTGGTGAATCTGGGAATGGGAGCCGGAGGACTGGTCTCGGCCTCGGTGGTGGACCTGCATCACCCCCTCAGCTTTCGTTGGCTCTACGTGGGCAACGCAGTCGTCTCACTGATCGCGGGGATCCTCTTCGCCTCGCTGTGGCGCTACGACACGCTCGAGGAGCGGTCGATCCGACCAGCGGGCGAGGCCACCAGGGGAGATGGTTGGCTGGTCGTGTGGAAGGACCGGCGCCTGGTCCTCTTCGTCGTGGCGTCCCTGGTGATCATGCTGGGCGGGTACCCCGCGGTGGACGCGGGCTTGAGCCTCTTCGTGGTCAACGACCTTCACATGTCGGTACACGTCATCGGCGTGTTCTTGTTCGTCAACGCCCTCACCATCGTGCTGGCGCAGCTCGTCGTGGTGAACGTGATCGAAGCGCGCAGCCGCACCCGGGTACTGGCGGTCGTGGCGGTGCTCTGGTTCGTCTTCTGGGCCGTCCTGGGACTCGCTGAATCCTTCTCCACGGCGCTAAGGGTCGCGGCCATCTCCTTGGCAATGGTGGTGTTCGCGCTCGGCGAGACCTTGATGTCACCCCTCGGTCCCGCCATCGTCAACGACATCGCCCCCGAGCACCTTCGCGGTCGTTACAACGCGACCCAGAGTCTGGTCTGGGGCGTCTCGGCGACGTTGGCGCCCGCGATCGCGGCGGCCTTCTTCGACAATGGGCTGAGCCAGTGGTGGCCGCTGGGCGTCGGGTGCGCCACTCTCGTCGGCGGAGCCCTGATGCTCAATCTGCGACGTCATCTCAGCGCCGCCGAGGACGGTGTGGCGACAAACTGAGATAACTCTCAGTGAAAAGGTGAGGTCGCGCGACGTCGCGTTGCGACGGCGTTGTGACGCCTCTCCCGGGCCGATTCACCCGCTCAGCCCCGATGGGGCCGTCGGATGCGAAATCGGGTGGTCAGGGTGTCATCAGGTCTTTCGCCGAGGAGAATTCCGCGCGAAACCCTTCTTAGTGACATTACAAATTTGACTGTCCCAATCGAAAAACCTGTGCAGAATGAGAAATTCTTTCATATCGCCCATCAGCACAAACCCTCTAACAAATCCCCGACAAATGCCGAGATTTATGGACAACGCCGGTTAGCGTTTCACGTAGCAACTTGTTAGGTGGCAAGTATTACCGCCGCAAGAAGTGACCAACCGAACAAGAACCAAAGGGTTCGTTACCAAGGGGAATATCAATGTTCAAGTTCAAAACGGCGTCTGCCCGTTTCGGAGCTCTCGCGACGGCGTCACTGGCGGTGGTGGCACTTTCCACGACCGCGATGACGTCGCTCGCCGGCTTCAGCGCCCAGATCGTCAACAACTCCAACACCTTCTCCTCGGGCACCATGCAGCTCGAGGAATCACAGGGCTCGACCAACTGCTTCTCGACCGGTAGCGGTTCGGGCGGTACCGTTGGCACGAACTCGGCCACGTGCGCCATCAACAAGCTGGTGGGCACCTTGAGCCAGATCCCAGCCGGAACGCCGCTGACGACGACGATCACGATGACCAACACCGGTAACGTCACGGCCTCGCTCGAGAGCCTGGTCTTCAGCGCCTGCACCGCTGCCGCGGCCTCGAACGCCGGCGGCTACGTCGGTTCGGACACCGCAGGGTTCTGTGGCAAGGTGGACTTCAGCGTCGGCATCACCGCCAAGTGCCTGTACCCGGTCAACGCCGCAGCGGCGTGTCCGGCGACCCCCACCAGCAGCGGCACCCTCGCGGGCGCGGCCACCTTGGGTTCGCTCACCAACTCCTCGACGGTGCCGATGACCTTGCTCGCGCCGGGCGCGACGCAGGCCTACACCTTCACGGCGATGCTCGACTCCTCGGCGACGAACGCCGACCAGGGTCTGGCCGCGTCGATGACGATGACCTGGAACCAGTCGTAGTAGTTAACTAGTCCTATGCGATCCCACCCCGGCCCCTACTGGCCGGGGTGGGATCGCATAGGTCGC
>Ga0209698_10001290_pt1 | contig 28939 bp, 22 predicted proteins | sample LitLauG_LLR_2012_FD_187203 | JGI IMG/M metagenome (GOLD analysis project Ga0209698, IMG submission 187203) | Freshwater sediment microbial communities from Pennsylvania, USA - Little Laurel Run_MetaG_LLR_2012 (SPAdes) (version 2) | ecosystem: Environmental > Aquatic > Freshwater > Creek >... | reverse complement strand
CCGAACACTCCTTCCACGGCATCCACTTCCTCCCCAAAAAGCGAAAAAGTGTAACCTATGTGTCCGGTACGATCTGTTACCTATGTGTCGGGTCGCTCATTCTTCCGCTTTCTCTGATTCCAGCGAGAAAATCTGCTGATACCATCAGCATCGAATGCCCACCCGCTGAATGCCAAAACAACGAAGGCCCCTCTGCGGGTCCGCGCCCGTTTTCTGCGTTGTCGGAGCATTAGATCCCCTGTTCTTAGTCCGTTGCCGTAGCGGGCCGTCCAATGTGACCGGCATCACTGCACTCGACCGCCACTCGTCTGTAAAGTCTAGGTGCCCCGACTGTAAGAAGTCGGATTGGAGAAATCACATGCTCCACTCTGCTCGTGTTGTTTTGTGCCTTTTAAGCTTTCTATCTGGCGTCTCTCTTATCGCTGCAGACTCGCCAGCGCTCAAATCGGCTAAGGCCCTAAAAGGACAACAGTTTGTCCTGAGAGCACACGAGGACCTGTTTGGGTCGCCAAAGTTGAGCGGATGGGACGGGAGATTGTTGTACGAGACGAAAGTCTCGATGGCAAATGACCGAACCCAAATCGGCGGTGATGCGGACTGGCAAGGCATGTATTTTGTTTCGGGTAACATCTACGAACTCAAGGACGCCAGCGTGCGGGACGGTGCCCTTCAATTGAAACTTCGGCAACTAATCGGTTTGCGTACAGCACCTGAACTGAAACTAGATTTTGACCTTTACAACGACGTGCGCGTTAGCAAGAACCAGCGAATCGCCAGCTCAATCGAGGGTCTCCTGAATGACTTCCGACGAATATCGGCAGCCACCACGTCTTTTCCCAATGAGATTGCTGGAGTGAAATTTGAGTGGAATGTGTACCATCGCAACTTTTTGAATGATGGAAAGTATCTTCAGGACTCCGACACAAGAGAGCGCATGGAGATGCTGGTTCCGCGTGAGGCGCTGAAGAGCTTTAGCGACGGTAATCTAAGCTCTTTCGAGCTTGTCCAAAAGTCGATTTTGAGGGAGAACGGCGTGAAAGTGACGCTGACGTCGTACGACCCGATTGGCGACCGTTAATGCTGGAATTGAGAGTTTTTCGCATGAAGGGAATACTGCGCTGTGGTGGCTACGAGTCCACTTGCAATGTCACGCAGCATATAGCTGGTCAAGGTGACGCAAGATACTACACGAGTGCCGAAATTCTGGACAATTCCGTTTCTCCACCTTTAGAGGATGGAACCTACGAATTCAGCTATTTGGGCGAGGGTGCCCCGCAAGTTCTAACTCGCGAGAACGGCTTCTGGCTAGGGGCCCCGCCCGCGAAGCGGAAGCCGCCGACGTATTAACTTAACTCTTTTTCGGTAGCAGGTTTGTCGCCGGAATCCCTGATCCAGTGAACGCTGCGGGGCAACGTAACAGATTGGTGTAAATGAGAGTGAAAACTGCCTCTCTAGAGACGATCCATTAGCCTTCTGACTTCCGCCGATTTTTCACCTTGTCCATCGGCCTCAAATGCACTGACAGCACCTCTCATCCAAGACTTCGCTGAATCGATGGAACCCTTCAGCAGCTTCCACCTCACCCCAGAGCAACGCAAAGGTCCCCATGATGCTCCCGAGATTGCATTCCCGGACATAGGGGAATGCCTCTCGAAGCCTTTCCTTAGCTCGGGTTATATCGCCCTGATCGATAGAGATTCTGGCTATCGTCACTAAGGAAATCGCCGTTCCTGCTAGGTCCCCGCGTAGTCGATCGTATTCCAGGCTCTCTAGTATGTGCTCCATCCATCCTCATGCCTGCAGGATGGAAATGGAGGCTCTTGCCAGTCCAATTTTTGGACGAGTCGAAAAACCCAAAGCTAGCTTTGACTGTGCCCAATTTTGTGCCCAGTGGCCGTTTGGATGCGTTGAGTTGAGAGATAGGGCGAAGTGCGGAAACTCGCATTTTTACTAGCGAATGTGAATGCATCCAAATTGCACTAAAGTGTTGATTCTTCGTGCGACCAGTACTTGGGCGCAGGGGGCCGCGGTTCAAATCCGCGCCCAACCATTATTGCTTCTTGACAGCGATCTTGGACGTGCTCAGCTCGGGCCGCCTATCGGGCAGCGATGCGCAGGCGCCGGCAGGCACGCTGGGGTGGGTACCCAGCCATCTTGAGCTCCGTTTTCCTGATCAGTTGACGCCACAAGGAATCCGGATTCGCGTTGAAAACGGTTTGGCCGTCCGCTTGAAAAATGAACCACCCGCCTAGTCGTACCTCGTTTCTGAGTTGGTCGGGGGTCCATCCCGCGTAGCCAAGATAAACGTGAAAAACGGCAGGGTCGGGACGAGAGGAGACGGCTTTTTCCAACGCGGTCTTCGTAGAAATCCAGTACACCCCGCCAAAAACTTGCTCGGCCCCTTCGAGCTTGTCCGTCGAGCGGAGCAACGCAAATACGGTGGGAGTTTCGACCGGCCCTCCGAGGTAAACCGGGTCGGAAAGATCTTTGGCTGCCTTGAGCTGCGCAAACACTCGTGAAATCGGAAGGTCCGTGCGCCGGTTGAGCATCAATCCGACCACGCCTTTGGCATCGTAGTGAACCAGCAAGATCACGGTTTCAGCGAAATTGGGATCCGCCAGCTCACGACTCGCCACCAGCAACTTTCCGGGACCGAGATCCCTGGGGTTTCTGGATTGAACTGGAAGAAATGCGGCTGGCGGCATTTCGATCTTGGGTGAATTCGCCCTCTGTGTGTCGGATTGCCGGATCTGGACCTCTACCTTTCCCACTGTCGGGAAGGCAACAAGGGTGGCCAGCATGGTGAAGACGCACAGGTTGCCCAGAGACACGGCTGCCCTCCGGAGACGCAATCACGATCTACTCGTCCCTTCCCGCCCAATGCTGATTATAGTCAGTCGGCTGAGGAACTTGGTCGAGTGGCTCACGAGCGATAAACCCTGCGGGCACACTAGAAAAGTTCGAAAATCGTCTGCTAAGGCCGACCAATTTCCTTTCGCTTTCTCTGATTCCAGCCGAGAAAATCTCCTCATCCATCAGCATCGAATACCCACCCTTTGCAGAAAACCTGTCTCAGAAAACGCAAAGGATGGGCACCCGCCCTTAGTTCACGATTTTGCCGGCGGGCTCCCGCTCCGCTGCGAGGAATCGCTGTTCAATCATCTTGTGCACGAGCGCGCGGCACCCTACGCTTTCTCTTCGAGTTCCGCCCAGCGCGCATAAAGCGCATCCAAATTCTTCTGTGCCGCTTCCAGCTCAGCGTGGGCTGCCAACAGCCGGGGACCATCACTGGCAATCGCGGGATTCTCCATCTCAGCCCGGCGGCTCTGCAACACCTGCTCCGCCTCGGCAATGCGTTGCTCGATTTCGGCATACTCTCGCGCCTCCAGATACGAGAGTTTCTTTTTCGGCTGCGGCTCCGGCCGGGAGGAAGGCCCCGGGTGCGCAGGCTCCGTCCGTTTCTCCGCTCCCTTGCGGTCCGCTTGCCACAACTCCCATTGCGCATAGTCGGCGAAGCTTTCGGCGCCGCCAAGGCCGTCGAGACCAAGGACGATTGTCGACACGCGATCAAGCATGTAGCGATCATGCGTAACCAGCACCAGGGAACCGCGGAACTCAAGCAGGCTTTCTTCGAGGATTTCGAGCGTTGGGATATCGAGATCGTTGGTGGGCTCGTCCAAGAGAAGCACGTCGGCCGGCTGCAGCATGAGCTGCGCGATCAGGACCCGGGCGCGCTCACCTCCGGAAAGCCGTTCGACCGGCTGGTTGAGCTGTTCCCCGGTGAACAGAAATTTCGCCGCCCACGATGCCACATGAACTACCCGATCCTGATAGATGATCGAATCGCCTTCGGGCGCGAGCGCGCGGCGCAACGTCACATTCTCGTCGAGCTTTCGGGTCTGGTCGAAATAAACGATGCGTAACCAGTCGGCGCGACGAATCTCTCCGCCGCTGGGCGGGAGTTCTCCACGCAACAGTCGTAGCAACGTCGTCTTGCCGCTACCGTTCGGCCCCACCAATCCCACCCGCAAGCCGGCCGAAACGGTGAAGTTCAGCCGCTCGAACAGCCCGCGGTCGCCCAGTTGGCAAGACACATTCTCGAGTTCGATCAGGCGCTTGGTCTTTCGATCCGTTGCCGAGAAATCAATCTGTGCAGTTGCGCTCCGGGTTCGGGCGTTCAAGTCGGCGAGTTCATTCATAAGCTCTCCGGCCTTGTCGATGCGCGCCTTGGACTTCCTGGTCCGGGCCTTCGCCCCCCGCCGCAGCCACTCGATCTCGGAATGAACCAGGTTCTCCAGCGCTTCCTGACGCTTCCCCTGGGCGTGGAGAAATTCTTCTTTCTTCTCCAGGAACGTGCTGTATTTCCCGCGCACTCTCAGCAACCCATCGGGATAAACGCGGCTGAGTTCCGCCGTCTCGGTAGCCACATTCTCGAGAAAATACCGGTCATGGCTAACCACGACGCAAGCGAACCTGGCCTCCTCCAGCAAATCTTCAAGCCACTCGATCCCGGCAAGGTCCAGATGATTGGTCGGCTCGTCCAGTAGCAAGACATCCGGGGCCTGCACCAGTGCTTCTACGATAGCCAGCCGCTTCTGCCAGCCTCCGGAGAGCGATCCCGCTTCTGCTTCGAGATCATCGAACCCGGCCCGGCCGAGCGTCTCGGCAAAGTGGGCGCCACGTTCCGATTCCGGTGCGCTCGAAGCTTGCAGCGCTCGCTCCACGACCGAGCGGACCGACTCCCCGGGAGTAAATTTCGACTCCTGCGCCACGTAGCTGAGACGCAGGCGCTTGCGGACGGCAAGGTTCCCGCTGTCGGGAACCTCCGTGCCCGCCAGAATCCGCAGCAGTGTGGATTTTCCCGAACCATTTGGCCCAATCAGGCCGATCCGGTCTCCCTCGGAAACCGTAAAGGAGACTTCCTGGAAGAGCGGCTTGGCTCCAAAGGCTTTCGAGATTCCCTGTGCGTTGAGGATCGGTGGCAACGGCGGCGAGCTCCCAGTATTCTTCTTCGCGCAATCTCTGTTTCTTGAGGTTATCAGGAAAATTACGCTGCTCGCGACGCTCGCCCGCGCTTCGTTGAATGTCGGCTGCGACTCTTTCGCTGAGGACGAACTCCGGTCAGCACGAGCGTGCAAAGACGATCCACGAACTCAGGAGTCAAGCGATCATGCTGAATAAGGAATCGCATGTAGATCGGGCCGTATAACGAGTCCAGAAGCAAATCGGGATCGAGGTCCTTGCGCAACTCGCCGCGTTGGATGCCCCGGCGAAGCGTCGTGTACGCTTCTCTGCGGCGGGGCCAGAGGAAGCGCTCGCGGAACGCTTTGATCAGATCTTTGTCACTCTGCCCCGCAGCGAGGATGGCGGACACGATTCGTCCGCGACGGCTGCGAAACACCTTGACCAGCTGACGCATCTGCTGACTCATATCGGTGTAGACGGAGCCGGTGTCGGGGAAGCGCAGCCTGCGAGTTGTGCTGCTGGCAAATGCGTCGGCAATCAGCGCGCCCTTGTTCGGCCACCAGCGGTAAACTGTGGCTTTGCCGACCGAGGCGCGAGCCGCGACCTCTTCAATCTTGAAGTCGGAAAAGCCGTTCTTACCTAGGATCTTGAGAGTGCTCCGCAGGATCGCCTGCCGGGCTTGTTCGCTGCGAGGACGGCCCGGGGGGCGCTTACCGCTTTTACTGTGTTCTGCCGCCAATAACCTTTGGCGCATGATCCTAAACTACCATATAATCGAGCGAAGGTAATTAGAATCCGATACGCCGAGTATCGAATCTAAGCGGTCATTGGCGAAGTGCTCTGGGGCAGCACGACTCAATGTCTTATTCGTTAATGGAGTGGATAGCATCTCATGTGGATTGTTGCTCTAGCCCTCAGACGGCCTTACACATTCGTCGTGATGGCGATCGTGATCCTGATTCTGACGCCGATCACAGTCCTGCGCACTCCGACTGACATCTTTCCAGAAATCGACATCCCCGTCGTCTCGGTCGTATGGTTTTACAACGGAATGTCCCCCCAGGATATGGCCGACCGCATCGTGGCCAATTCCGAGCGTGGAATTACCACGACCGTGAATGACATTGAGCATATGGAATCCCAGTCGGTCTATGGATTGGGAATCATCAAGGTATTTTTCCATCCGGGGACCAATGTCCAGGGAGCCATCGCGCAGATTACGGCGATCTGCCAGACCGCGGTCCGAGGCATGCCGCCGGGCACCACACCTCCGCTGATCATTTCCTACAGCGCGTCGACTACTCCGATCATTCAGCTTGGATTGAGCAGCAAGACCCTGCCCGAGCAACAGCTGTTCGACCTGGGACAGAATTTCTTACGAACCTACCTGGCGACTGTTCCGGGCGCCGCGACTCCTTATCCGTATGGCGGCAAGATGCGGCAGATTCAAGTCGATCTCGATTTGCCCAAGCTGCAGGCCTACGCGCTTTCCCCGGTCGATATCGTAAATGCTGTCAACGCGCAGAACATCATCTTGCCGACGGGCACCATGAAGATGGGACCTCTCGAGTACGACATCGAGATAAACGGAACCCCGCAGACGATCGCGGAACTGAATGACCTGCCGGTCAAGACCACGAACGGATCGACCCTTTACATGCGGGATGTGGCTCATATCCGCGACGGATTTGCCCCGCAGACCAATATCGTTCGGCAAGACGGAAACCGGGGCGCGTTGATGTCGATCTACAAGAATGGCAAGGCCTCGACGCTTCAGATTGTCGCCGGGGTCAAGAACATTGTGGATCAGGCCGCACAGTCGCTGCCTCCCGAGCTGAAGATATCTCACCTGTTCGATCAATCGCTGTTCGTGCGAGCGTCGATCAACGGAGTGGTGCGCGAGGCTCTGATCGCCGCGGCCTTGACTGCTTGCATGATCCTTATTTTTCTCGGCGACTGGCGCCCGACCATCGTCATTTCGATTTCGATTCCGCTTTCGATCTTTGTGTCCATCATCCTGCTGGGCGCGATCGGCGAGACCATCAACATCATGACGCTCGGCGGGCTGGCGCTGGCGGTGGGCATTCTGGTGGATGACGCCACGGTGGAGATTGAAAACATCGAGCGCAATCTGGCGATGGGCAAGGAAATGCGCCAAGCCATTCTCGACGGAGCACAGCAGATTGCGGTACCCGCCTTCGTTTCGACGCTCAGCATCTGCATTGTGTTCGTGCCCATGTTTTTCCTGAGCGGTGTAGCGAAGTTTTTGTTCGTGCCGCTGGCGGAAGCGGTGAGCTTCGCGATGCTAGCCAGCTATCTTCTTTCCAGAACTCTCATCCCAACTCTTGTGATGTACATCATGCGCGGGCACGAGCATCGGGCGGAGGCGCCGAAATCAATTCTCGGCCGTTTTCAGCGCGGGTTTGAAGCAAAGTTTGAGCAGTTCCGGCGCAGCTATGAATCGTTACTGGAAACCACGATAGCGCACCGGGGCCTGTTTGCAGGTTGCTTCCTGGCGTTCTGTGCCGCCTCGCTCGGGCTGTTCTCGTTTCTGGGGCAAGATTTCTTTCCGCAGGTAGATGCCGGCCTGCTGCGTTTGCACGTCAGGGGACGGCCGGGGCTTCGCGTAGAGGAAACCGCCCGCCTGTGCGATGAGGTCGAGAAATCCTTACGTCAAGAAATCCCACAAGAGCAACTGCAAACAATCTTGGACAATATCGGGCTGCCGAACTCGGGAATCAATCAGTCGTACAGCACCAGCGGAACCATCGGCACGAGCGATGCCGAGATTCTCATCGCGTTGAATCCCGAGAAACATCCACCCACGGCTGACCTTACGCGGCACTTACGGGAATTTCTTCCGCGACGTTTCCCCGGAGTGGAATTTTTCTTTCAGCCGGCAGACATCGTCACGCAGATCTTGAATTTCGGCATCCCGGCACCCATCGATGTGCAGGTAGTCGGCAACGACATGCAGAGCAACTACGCGATCGCACACCAGATTGCCGGCAAGATGCGTCACATTCCCGGCACAGCTGACGTGCATGTGCAGCAGATGCTTTCGTTGCCGACCCTTCACATGGACATCGAGCGTACCCGCGTAGCCCAGGTTGGACTGACGGCGCGCGAAGTGGCGCAGAGTGCGCTGGTGTCACTGAGCGGAAGCTTCCAGACTTCGCCTAATTTCTGGCTCAATCCGCGCAATGCAGTCACCTATCAGATGGCGGTGCAGGCCCCGCAGTACCGGATAACGAACCTGCAAGACCTGATGAACATCCCCGTGATTTCGCAGCAGGGGCCGCAGTTGATGGGCAACCTGGTACAGATCAGCCCAACCGTACAGGCGGCGACGGTGAATCACTTCAACGTGCAGCCGACTATCGACGTTTATGCCAGCACGCAAGATCGAGATCTGGGAGCCGTTGCCGCCGATACCCAGGCTGTTCTCAAGACTTTCGAAGACAAGCTGCCGCGAGGCACTCACATCGTCGTGCGGGGGCAGGTCGCAACCATGCGGTCTTCCTTCATTGGGCTGGGCGTCGGCCTGGTCGGAGCGATCGTGCTGGTCTACTTGCTGATTGTGATCAACTTTCAGTCGTGGCTGGATCCGTTCATCATCATCACGGCTCTGCCGGGCGCACTGGCTGGCATCTGCTGGTTCCTGTTGCTGACGCACACAACCTTGAACGTGCCGTCTCTTACGGGGGCGGTCATGTGCATGGGCGTGGCGACGGCGAACTCGATCCTGATGGTGAGCTTCGCGCGCGAGCAGATGGATGAAGGCGTCCCTGCCGCTCAGGCGGCCGTGGCAGCCGGGTACACCCGCATTCGGCCGGTGTTGATGACCGCCCTGGCTATGATTATCGGAATGGTGCCGATGGCGCTGGGCCTTGGGGAGGGCGGTGAGCAAAACGCCCCGTTGGGACGGGCGGTCATTGGCGGGTTGTTGTTCGCAACCGTAGCTACGTTGTTTTTCGTGCCGAGTGTTTTCGCGATATTCCACAGCCGGCGCGAGGCACGGCGGGCGCGCGAGCAAGAGTTCTAGCCGGGTGAGAGAATGCGGTTTCACAGAATTCGGAGCAGAGCATGAAGGTAGACAACGAGCAAACACGGGAGCCGTATCGCGGGGAGAGTGAGTCCAGTCGACCGGGCGCGGAGACTCCTCATCACGTCACGCGAGCGGAAGTTGATGAAGAGATCGCCGCCATGAAGGAGCGGTCGCGGCGCCAGACGCACGCCATTCAGCCGCCGCCGGAGATTCCTCCTGCTCCTCCGCGTCGCGCGCTGATGGTGGTGGGAGTCGCCCTGCTGGTTCTGCTGGCCGCCGGTGCGGTCACTTTGATCGGCCGCGCGAGCCACGAACAAGCACTGGCCAAGGAAACCGAGCGGGAAACGATTCCCACGGTTGCGGTGGTGCATCCTCTGGCGGAGAAGCCTGACGAGGAGCTCGTGCTTCCGGGCTCGTTGCAGGCGTTTGAGGAGTCACCGATCTACGCCCGCACGAATGGATATCTGGTGCGCTGGTACAAAGACATCGGAAGCCGCGTGCAAGAAGGTGACTTACTGGCAACGATCGATACTCCAGAGGTTGATCAGGAGCTGAGCCAGGCCCGAGCAGCTCGTCAGCAGATCGTTGCGCAATTAGAACTCGCCAAGATCAGCGCCGATCGCTGGGAGAACTTGCGCAAGAGCGACTCGGTATCGGCTCAGGAGGCCGACCAGCAAAGCAGCGGATACAAACAGGCTCAGGCTAATCTGGCCGCGGCAGATGCGAACGTACGCCGCCTCGAGCAAATGGAGGGATTCAAGAAGGTGTATGCGCCGTTCTCGGGCGTCATTACCAAGCGAAACGTCGACCCGGGAGCATTGATCAATGCCGGAGCCGGAGCTGCGGGACGTGAACTGTTTGATATCGCGCGAGTGGATCCGCTGCGCGTCTATACCAGCGTTCCTCAGGCATACGCGCCCGACATCAAGGTCGGCGCACCGACGACGGTAACTCTGCAGGAATTTCCCGGACAGAGATTTACGGCCAAGGTCGCGCGAACCGCTGAGGCGATTGATCCCAACACACGGACACTGCTCACAGAAGTGGATGTGCCGAACCGAGACGGCAAACTGTTGCCGGGATCGTTCGGTGAGGTGCACTTTGCAGTGGGCTCCAACATCAACAAAGTGACGGTTCCGGTGAATGCGATGCTGTTTCGCTCTGAGGGACCCCGGCTGGCGGTTGTGGGACCAGACAATAAGGTGCAACTGCGCGCAATCAGCATCGGAAAAGACTACGGAACGACTCTCGAAGTTCTGGCCGGTGTCTCTATCCAAGATCGGATCGTGATCAATCCACCTGACTCGCTGGATGATGGACAGCAGGTTGCCCTCGCGCCGCCATCGCCGGGGCAAGGCCAGGATCAGTCGGCGGCACAACCACCTGCGGTTCCGCAGAGCACAACTCCGGATGAAGGTCTTCCCCAGCAGCAACGGCGCAGTCAGGGGCAGCTAGGACAGCAAACGAAATCGGGCAAGGCTAAAGGGAGTGGGCAGTGACACGGGGAGTTGTCTCAGCGCTGTTGTTGTGGCTGTGGTTTGGAGCCGCATGCACGGTGGGGCCCCGATATGCCCGTCCAAACGCTCCGGGGCCCGCGCCCGATGCCTGGAAGACGCAGCCGCCGTGGCAACAGGCTGCACCCAAGGACACGATTCCCAAGGGGGCCTGGTGGCAGATCTTCCAGGATCCTGCCCTGGGTGCTTACGAGGAGCAACTTTTGCAGGCGAACCAGTCTCTGGTCGCAGCGCGAGATCGATTGAGCCAAGCGCGTTCCCTGGCGCGGATTGTGACCGCGGATTTCTTCCCTCAGGTTTCGACGGACCCCTCCGCGATTCGCGAGCGCGGGTCGGGCAACCGTCCGTTGAACGGTGCCGCAGCCGCGAACGGGGTTACGCGGCCTTACTCGCAGAGTGTCTATACCGTTCCATTTTCGGTGAGTTACGAAGCGGATCTGTTCGGGCGTGTGCGCAAGAATGTGGAAGCCGCGAATGCTTCGCTGCAATCTACGGCGGCAGATCTCGGGAATGTACAGCTGGTTTTGACTGCCGAACTTGCTGCAGACTATTTCACTTTGCGCGAACTCGATGCGGAATACCAGGTCGTCGAGGAATCGGTTGGATATCAGCGGAAGGCTCTGGACCTGCTGAATCAGCGCCATGGCGGGGGGATCGCGAGCGGCCTGGAAGTCGCTCAGCAGGCCACGCTGCTCGATTCCACCATTTCGCAGGCAGCCTTGGTGCTGCAGACGCGCGCTCAATATGAACACGCGATCGCCGTGCTCGTTGGCCAGCCGGCTTCGAACTTCAGTGTGCCGGTCGCGCCGCTGAAGACCACGCCACCTGCGGTCCCGCTGGGAGTTCCGTCGGACGTACTGGAGCGCCGGCCCGACATCGCCACCTATGAGCGCGACGTAGCATATGCGAATGCGAAGGTCGGGCTGGCACGCACAGCTTTTTACCCACACGTCACGCTCAGCGGTGCAGGAGGAGTGGAGAGCACGGCCGTTAGTTCGCTGTTCAACGCCCCCAGCTTCTTCTGGTCGTTAGGCGCCGATGCTCTGGAACCCGTGCTGCAAGGTGGGCGCAATCGAGCAAACCTGGCAGCGGCGCAGGCTGCGTATGATGAAGCAGTGGCGAACTATCGTCAAACCGTGCTCACCGCTTTTCAGCAGGTAGAGGATGGCATCAGCGATCTGAGCACACTATCGCAGGCACTCTCAACACAGGCAGCAGCCGTTGACGACGCCCGAAAGGCTTTGGAGATTGCGAACAACCGCTACGTGGGCGGAGTGACAAATTATCTCGATGTAATTACTGCCCAGACCACTTTGCTGAGCAATCAGCGTCTGGAGACGCAGCTGCTCGGGCAGCAGTTGGTAAGCACTGTTTATTTAGTGAAGGCTCTCGGTGGCGGCTGGGATTCGAGCCAGATCAAAGGTGAACAGGTTCGTCCGCAGCCCGGACAGATCCTGCAGCAGTAAGACTTCTATCCCAGGCCTTTTGCGGGTTCACGTAGCCCGTCAGCAAGATCGTTCAGGAACATGGCGGCGCGTGCGCCATCGACGACACGGTGATCGCAAGAGATAGTCAGCGTCATCATCGGCCGGACCGCAGGTTTTCCCTCCACGGCCACAACTCGGTCGGAGATGCCACCCGCCGCGAGAATGGCGGCCTGCGGCGGAGTGATGATCGCGCTGAATTGATCCACCCCATACATGCCCAGATTGCTGATTGTGAATGTAGCATCGGTGATGTCGGCGGGGCGCAGCTTGCCGGCGCGGGCGCGCTCGGCAATATCCCGCCGCTGAATGGCAATCTCCGGCAGACTCGCGGCATGCGCATTGTGGATCACGGCGGCAACCACGCCGTCGTTTACAGCTATGGCCACGCCCATGTTCACATAATTGTGCAGATGAATACCTTCTGCGCCCCAACTGGCATTCAGGCGCCGATGTTTCAAGAGTACGCGCGATACCAAGGCAACCAGCAGGTCTGTGTGAGTGACGCGGACATTCTTCGTCGACTCGATTTCATCGAGGACCTGTTCGCGATACTGATTGAGCGCCGTGGCGTCGACGTCGCGAGTCACGAAGAAGTGGGGGATAGTCGTCCAACTTTGAGTCGTGCGCTCGGCCATGATGCGGCCCAGCGACGTGGGCACTTCGACAGCCCTCGAATCCTTGGGAGTTGAATGAGACGTTGCAGGAGCGGGCTTCGCAGCCGTGGACTGCACGTCTGAAGCAAGAATTTCTCCAGCAAGTCCTGACCCGTGGACCGCAGCAATATCAACTCCCAATTCTTTCGCGAGACGGCGCGCCTTGGGAGAAATCCTGGCAGAGACGGCGGATGAGGCTGAAGCAGATGGAGCGAGAGCCGCGTGGGAAGGCTCAGACTTCGGCTGTGAAGTCGCACGAGCTGCAGGCGCAAGGGACGTGGTCTCGGCGGGAGGCTGTTCTCCGGGCGCGACGATCCACGCAATCGTTTGCCCTACCGGGATCTCCGCTCCTTCAGAGGCTTTGATTCCTGCCAAGACGCCGTCGGCGGGGGCTTCGACTTCCACGACCGCTTTGTCGGTTTCGATTTCAAGGAGCGGTTCACCCTTGGAGACGCGGTCACCTTCCTTCTTCCGCCAAGCGATGAGCTTGCCGGTTTCCTGCGCCATCTCGAGAGCGGGCATTACTACGCTGAAGGCCATAGTCGTTCTGTTGGGGAGGGCCATGACGATGGCCTTCTGCCCTAAACTCCAACCTTCTCCGTCTTGGCGCTGGCTTCGATCATTTCGAGAACATGCTTACTAGCAGGAGCTTCGCTGTCACGCGTGGTCGGCAGCGGGCCGTTCACCGTGAAATAGTGAGCACCGGCGACCAGTAGTTCTTCTGCCGGGAAGCGCGTGATGACTTCGTGTCCGGTCGGAGTCACTACGATCTCTTCTTCAATGCGAGCGGCGCTCCAGCCATCGGTCGAGGGCCAGAAAGTTTCGAGAGCGAAAACCATGCCGGGCTTGATTTCGACCGGATGATCGAAGGAAACCAGGCGGCTGATCACCGGCTTTTCCCAGATCGCGAGTCCGATGCCGTGTCCGTACTGCAGGGCGAAAGCAGCTTCTTCGTTGGGGAAGCCGAAGTCTGTTGCTTTAGGCCAGACCGCTGCGATCTCTGCGGTGGTGCGTCCGGGGCGCACGAGTTCGATGGCTGCATCGAGATATTCGCGGCAGCGTTTGTAGGCATCGACCATGGCATGCGACGCGTATCCTACGGTGAAGCAGCGGTAGTAGCAGGTGCGGTATCCCATGTAGGAGTGCAGGATGTCGTAGTACACGGGGTCGCCGGGGCGCAGCACGCGATCGGAGAACACGTGCGGATGCGGGTTGCAGCGTTCGCCCGAGATCGCGTTTACAGCCTCCACGTATTCCGAGCCGAGATCGTAGAGAACCTTGCTGACGAGGCCGACGGCTTCGTTTTCGGCCAGTCCGGGCTTCATCGCGCGATAGAGTTCGTCGTACGCGGCGTCCACCATCATCGCGGATGTATTGAGCAGAGAGATTTCGTCCTGCGTCTTGATGACGCGGGCTTCAGACATGAGCTGCTGGCCGTCGACAACTTCCAAACCCTCCCGCTGCAGAGCGAAAAGCACAGGCAGTTCGATGATGTCGATGCCGAGTGGCTCTTTGTGCAGTCCGCGTTTTTCGAGTTCAATGCGGATCTTTTTGGCGACGTCTTCGGCGCGGCCCATCTCGGGTGTCATCGCGCCGCGGAGCATGGAAATCCCAGGACGCGAGCGCTCTCCCAACCACGGGCAGTTGAGCTGATGATGCTTGGCTGCAGAGCCGAAGTCCCACAGGATTGGCTCGTCGTTCTGGGGGAGGAGCGTGAAGCGGTTGGCCTTGTCCTGCGCCCAGGTGCCGATGTGCGTCGCCGTCAGGTAGCGGACGTTGTTCATGTCGAAGCAGAGCAACGATCCCATCGATGACTTGGCGAGCAGGTCTTTCGCTTTCTGCAGCCGTTCGCGGCGGAGGCGATCGAAGTCGATTCGATTCTCCCAATCGACGGCCATGGTGCCATGCGTTTTGAGGGCCATAAAATCCTCCTACCTGTAGAGACGTTGCTTGCAACGTCTTGCCGGCGCCGTCTCGAAACCAAACCATTACGAATGCTGCCGGCAGAGACGTAGCTAGCTACGTCTCCACGCCTTGCCGCACATTTCTTTTGCGGCTTTGTAAATCGATTCTTCCGTTGGGACCGTTACGTCTTCCAGCGGCGGTGAAAATGGGATCGGGACGTGCATCGCCCCCATTCGCTTGACCGGGGCATCCAAATCGTAAAATGCGCCTTCGGCGATGACGGCGGCAAGTTCCGCGGCCACTCCGTAACGGCCGTAGCCTTCATCCATCACGATGACGCGCGAGGTCTTCTTCACGGAATCAAGGATGGTCTTCTCATCCAGGGGCCAGGTGGTTCGCGGGTCGACCACTTCGGCGCGGATGCCTTCTTTCTCAAGCAGAATCGCCGCACCCAGCGCAACCTGCACCATGCTGCTGGTGGCGACTAGCGTGATGTCATCGCCCTCGCGCTTCACATCGGCAAGCCCCAGCGGAATTGTGTAGTCCTCCGCCGGAACTGGGCCCTTCAGCTTGTACATCATTTTGTCTTCGAAGAAGACGACTGGATTCTCATCGCGGATCGCCGTTTTCAGCAGTCCCTTCGCATCGTAGGGTGTGGATGGCAGCACCACCTTCAATCCCGGAACGTGGCTGAACCACGCGTGCAGGGATTGCGAGTGCTGTGCTGCAGAGCGGCGGGTCGCGCCCAGCGTGGTGCGCAGAACCATCGGCACCTTCCAGTGCCCACCCGACATGTAATGCGCTTTGGCGGCCTGGTTGACCATCTGGTCCATGGTCAGCGTCAGGAAGTCGCCGAACATGATGTCGACCACTGGCCGCAGGCCAGTCATTGCTGCGCCCACGCCGATGCCGGTGAAACCGGCTTCGGAGATCGGTGTATCGAGTATGCGCTCGGCGCCGAACTCTTCGACCAGACCAGAGAGGACCTTGAATGGCGTTCCGGCTTCGGCAACGTCTTCTCCGAAGATGCACACGCTGGAGTCGCGGCGCATTTCTTCGGCGAGGGCTTCCCGCACCGCCTGCGCGAAAGTCAGTTCACGTTCAGGCATAGATGTCCTCGTCGACCTGATCGACGCTGGGATATGGAGCGGCGACGGCAAACTTCACGGCAGCTTCCATCTCCGCGTGTACTTCGGTGGCAATTCGCTCGAGAGCGGAGGCATCGGCGTGCTCTTGCTCGATCAGCCAATTGCCATGCAGCTTGATGGGATCGCGCGCGGTCTTCCAATGCTGCTCCTCGTTCTTCGAGCGGTAATATTCGCGATTGATGTCGCCAACGTGATGTCCACTGTAACGATAGGTATCAGCCTGCAAAAACGCGGGCCCCTCGCCGGCGCGCGCTCTTTTCACCAACCGGGTTGCCACTTCGTTCACGGAACGCACATCCTGGCCGTCAACTGCCGCGGTCTCAACACCGAATGCCGCCGCGCGGCCAAGGATTGTTCCGGCAGTGGTCTCCGAGTAATGGGTGTACTCGTTGTAGAGATTGTTTTCGCAAACGTAGATCACGGGCAGCTTCCAGAGTTGTGCCAGATTCATGACTTCGTAGAGAGATCCCTGGCCGAGCGCGCCCTCACCGAAAAAGCACACTGCGACGCGCCCGTTTCGCAGACGGTTTGAAGCAAAAGCCGCGCCGGTCGCGATTCCCACGCTGCCGCCTACAATCGCGTTCGCGCCGAGATTTCCGGTGGCAGGATCGGCAATGTGCATCGATCCGCCCTTTCCGCGGCAGTATCCGGCTTCCTTACCCAGCAACTCGGCGAACATGCGATCGGGGGAGGCGCCTTTGGCCAGACAGTGTCCGTGACCGCGGTGCGTGCTGGTGATGTAGTCATCGATGCGCAGCGCTTCACAAATGCCGACTGCAACCGCCTCTTCGCCGCTGTAGAGATGCGCGAGCCCCGGCATAAGGGCGCGGGTGTAGAGCTCGTTGACTTGCCCTTCGAAGAGCCGGATGCGCACCATCTGGCGGTAGGCACGCAGCCATTTCTCTTTCTCGCTGGCGGCGTCGCGCCTTGCTTCCGGCTTGGAAGTCACCGTACTCACTGCTTCTTCCCTCCCGTTGTCACCGGAGTCGATACCCCTGACATGGCAGCGAGGACATCGAACACGCAGGCGAAGTCATACTTCGTCCAGCCCATGCCGCGGGCTGCGGTAAGAAACTCGTTGCTCACTGCGGTCGTTGGCAAAGGCACGTCGAGTTGCCGGCCCAACTCCATCGCCAGCACCATGTCTTTCTGCATCATGTTCACGTCAAACCAGGCTTCTTCGGGCTGCCGCAGGACAAACGGTCCGCGGTACTTGATCATGGGGGAAGCGATGGCGCTGTTGACGAGAACATCCACGGCCGTATCCCGCGCGATACCACTTTTTTCGGCCAGCAGCACGCCTTCTGAGAAGGCGAGCATTTGCACTGCCAGGCTCAGGTTGACCGCAATCTTCATCGAGAGCGCGAGGCCGTTGTCGCCGACGTGCGTCACCTTCGGCCCGATGTCGAGCAGCAGAGGCTTGATCTTTTCGAAGGTCTCTTTCCGTCCGCCGACCATCACCGACAACTTGCCTTCCTGCAGAGTAGTCACGCTGCCGGAGACGGGAGAGTCCACCATATCGGCGCCAAGGGCGCGCACTTTCGCAGCGAGCGCTCGGCTGACTGTCGGACCTACTGTACTCATATCAATGAAGGTCTTCCCTGCACCCAGTCCTGCCAGCAAACCGTCGGGGCCTTCTGTGATGGCCTGGATAGCGGCAGCATTCGTGACCATGGCAAAGGTGTAATCCGAAGCGCTCGCCACGGCGCGAGGCGAGTCGGCCCAGGTCATTCCTTTTTCCACCAGCCACTGCGCCTTGCTGCGAGTGCGGTTGTAGCCGGTCACGGTGTGCCCCTTGCTCAACAGCCGGTTCACCATCTGGCTGCCCATGACTCCCAAGCCAATGAACCCGACTTTCGCCATTCCTCGCTCCGACCTTTCTAGTGAACGTTCTGTTTCCCGGGGGCGCGTTTGGCCGCCGGGGCTTGACTGTCTTCGCTGACTTGCGAGAGATGCGCACGCATCGCTTCGCGCGCTTTCTCCACATCGTGTCGCTCCACCGCTTCGAGAATCCGCTTGTGGTGAACCTGGCCGCGCTCGGGCCCACCAGGAACGCGAAAGATACGCAGACGCTGCTCGCGCAAGAGGCCGACAATTGAATCGAGCAGCGAGAGTATCAGCGGATTGGCCGCACCTTCCGCGAGGGCGAGATGAAAATCGAGATCGGCTTCGATGTAAGCTTCCGGATCCTGAGTGGCAGCATCCATGACCGCCACGGCCTCGCGCATCGTGGCCAACTCCGGCTCCTGGATGCGCACGGCTGCCAGGGCGGCGATTTCCGGCTCCAGGATTGCCCGCACCTCTGCCAGGTGATTCGAGCCTTCCGGTTGTCCGATCTTGACCATCAGGTCTAGAGATTGCCGCACCGCCTGCGTGGTGCCGTCGGTGATGAAAGTTCCTCTTCCGGAGTAAGCTTCGACCAGGCCCTTCTCGCGCAGCGCCTTCACGGCTTCGCGCACGGCAGTTCGGCTCACGCCAAAACGCTGGGCCAAGTCGCGCTCGGCGGGCAACTGGTCGCCGGGTTTCAAGTCCCCCTTAACGATGGATTCTTCGATCTGCTGAACAATTTGCTCGTACAGCCGCGAAGTGCGAACGAGTTTGTACACGAGCTTCTCCCCCGCACGAGGGACGCCGCAAGGCGGTGAGTCGCCGTCGCTGGTCCGGCTACTATACCGCAGAACCGAGCCAAGCTGACGGGTTAGTTGGAGGCGGGACATGAGTCGGTATAAAGGTATGGTGGTATGACCACAACAAATAACACAATCTTAATCCTCGATGCAAGGTTCTTCCACAGACCGATGTTTTGAGCAAAGTTGCCCCACTAGGGACTTGCTCGGTAGCACTAGCCCACAGTAGCCTCGCAGAATCCCGGCAAAGAACTTTATTTGCTTGACACTGTTTCTCCGATGGTGGTATGGCTGTCGGACCAGAAAGTGAGGGGTTCTATGCGATCTCGTACGGCTCCGCCCCGTGATGGGCGGACCACTGGAGCTTTCCGCCTTCCGTTTGTGGTTTTCACCTTGCTCGCACTGTCCGTTTCAGTCCTGGCTCAGTCGACCGCCGGCCGGATCCTGGGCACTCTCACAGACCAGAGCGGAGCCGCCGTGGCAGGAGCAACCGTGGTCGTCACGGACGTCCAGCGCGGCACCTCGCGCACGATGACCAGCGACGAATCGGGAAGCTACGCCGCCACGAATCTGCAGCCTGGCAGCTACAAGATCCACGTGGAGGCCAAGGGCTTCAAGGGTGTGGAACGGCCCAATGTGCAGATTGAAGTGGCCAGCGACGTGCGCGCCGATTTCACGTTGCAGCCCGGAAATGTAACCGAGACGTTGACCATCACCGAGGAAGTGCCACTGGTGAACACGACATCGGCGACACTCGGAGGAACGCTAAGCAATAAAGAAATCAACGACCTTCCGCTCAGTGGGCGCAATTACGAGAACCTGCTGCAGTTGCGCCCGGGAGTGATGCGCTATCCGGGGGGCGGATTCTCGACGACAAGCTCAAACGGACTGCGCGCGGAAGATAACGCCTATTTCATCGAAGGGCTGTTTAACAGCGAGCCTTATTCCGGCCAAGCGATCATCAATGGCGCAGGCATAGCCGGAGACTCGGCCACCATTCTTCCGATCGATTCGATTCAGGAGTTCAATCTTGAACAGAATCCCCCGGCAGAGTATGGCTGGAAGCCGGGTTCGGTCGTAAATGTGGGTCTGAAATCGGGGACGAACAACCTACACGGAACAGTTTTTGGGTTCGGCCGCGACGGGGCTATGGACGCCCGGAACTTTTTCAATACTGCCCCGAATCCGAAACTCACCAGAACCCTGGAGCAGTACGGCGGCAGCCTCGGCGGCGCGTTCATTAAAGATAAGGCGTTCTTCTTCGCTGCTTATGAAGGGCAGCGCTACAACGTGGGCAACTCGTTTGGCGGCATTACCAGCCCCTCGATGGTGCATATGACACCGAATGGGACTTGTCCATTTGGTTTTGCGGGTGATTGTGCCGACAGTATTCCGGATGCGGTTAACGACATACTGATGGCGCCCGCCAGTGTAGGCGCGATCATTAGCCCGGCGAGCCTTCTCATTGCGGGATGCACGACCTCGGGAACTGCTCCAAACGCGACCGTGAATTGCGACGGCACGGGCTTCCCGAGCAACAACGCGCAGAGCATCAACATCACGAACGGATTCAATAACGTGGTCCACGTGGACAACGTCGTGGGCAAGATCGACTACAAGGTGAACGATCGGCACAGCATCGCCGGAATGTATTTCTTCGGCAACAATTCGGGTACGGTAGAAGACTTTCCCGAGTTGCAGCAGAAGTGGCTGTCGAATATTCATACCCGAGCTCAAGTGCTGGGAGGAAGCTGGACTTGGAATCCGAATGCGCACTGGGTCAACGAGGCAAGGGCTGGTTACAACCGGCTTTACCAGCCGACGCTGCCGGGCGATCTCAAGACACCGGCTTCGGCGTATGGCCTGAACACTGCCGTGAGTGGCCCCTACAGCGGCGGCTTGCCCCGAATTGGCTTCGGCGGCTACTTCTTCCCTGGCTTGGGCGGATTCAAATGGCCGAAGTTCCAGGGACCCGATTCCATCACGCAGTTCACCGATCAGCTCTCGTACGTTGCTGGCAAGCACTCGTTGAAGTTCGGCATGGAACTTCATCGCAACCAGGTCACGAATGCGGCCTATGGCAACGCACGAGGCAGCATCACCTTCCTGGGCACAGTCATCAGTCCCGGACCGCCGCCCGCCAGTGCCCCTCCGCCGTCCAGCCCGCTTGAAGATTTCTTCGCCGGTGCACCATTCAAGTCGTCGGTGGAGATCGGTAATCCGACCCTGAATCTGCACAATTGGGCGTACTCGGGATTCTTTCAGGATGATTGGCGAGTTACAAAAAAGCTGACGCTCAATTTCGGGGTTCGTTACGAGTTCAGCACGGTTCCGCAGGAAGCGCACAATCTGCTCGGGAACTTCGATCCCAATGTCGGCATGGTCCAGGTCGGACACCAGATCAGCAGCCTTTACAATCCCGATCACAAGAACTTCGGTCCGCGCGCGGGCTTCGCGTGGGACATCACGGGCAATGGCCGGACCGTGGTGCGCGGCGGCGGTGGGCTGACCTACGAAACCGTGAACTGGCAGTCGTGGGTTGCCTTCAACAATGCATTTGGACCAGGTAGCGTCCCGACCGGCGCACCCATCGACCCGGCCGGCGACACGTCCGGCGGCACGATCACCACAGGAAACCAAACCGCGAAGAATTTCTTGAACTATCCCGCGACCTGGGACGCCGTGAACGGCCCGCTCTATGCCTCTTCGGTCGATTGTTCTCCAGTGACGGCAAGTGGCAATCCCGGTAGCCCGTGCCCGATCATGACGGTGGACCGCAACCTCACAACACCCTACGTATGGAACTGGACGCTGAACCTGCAGCATGCGTTCACGCCGAACCTGTCTATCGAGGCCGCGTATGTGGGTAATCGTGGTTCCAATCTGACGGGTATTCGCGATATCAACCAGCCTCCGGTGGGATCCGATTATTCGGCGCTATGCAATACCGATCCGAATTGTGATCAGGATTCACGCCCGTACAACACGAAGTTCCCTTATCTGAGCAATATTTTTCAGATGGGTAACGTGTACCGATCCAACTACAACGGCCTGCAGGTCACGTTGAATGCTAGAAACTACCACGGCCTCAGTATGGTTGCGGGCTACACCTACTCGCACGCGTTAGATGATGTGGGTGCGAACTGGGATTTTGGCTACGGCTCAGGCCTTCCCCAAAACTCCTATAACGTCGGGGCTGAATATGCCAACAGCGACTTCGATATCCGGCACCGGCTGACGTTGTCGCTCACGTACGCAATTCCCGGCCGCAAAGGCTACGGCCAAATGCTAGAAGGCTGGGAGATCAATTCGATTACGACTCTAGAGAGCCCTCAGTATTGGGGACCGATCGACTTAGGGACGGACGCAGCCGGGACAGGGCCGCTGCCCGTGAGCCCTCCGGAGACCGCACCAATCCGCTGGAGTTTCTATCGCGCTGGGACCGCAAGCCTCGGCAATCCGTCGGACTTCAAGTCGGGCAAGGGAGTCGGAATTCCCTTTTACTCGCCGGGAGATCCCAATATGCCTTCGGGGTGTGTAGCTTCCGCGCTGGCTGCCGATGGTGGGAATCCCGGAGCAGAGACAACCTCCTTAAACACGTTCGGCTGCTACGCCGCGGGAAATTCAGTCATGATGGCGCCGCCGCTCGGACATTTCGGGAACATGAGCCGAAACATGTTCCAGGATACCGGTTTCAAGAATTTTGATTTCTCGCTGGCGAAGAATTTCCATTTTGGAGAAACCATGCGGCTGCAGTTCCGCGCCGAGTTCTTCAACATATTCAACCACCCGAACTTTGCCAATCCCTATGGCGGACAGAACGGGTTCGGGCTGAACGATCCTTCGGTGCGGCCCTTTGGCTGCGGTTGCGCTACGCCGGACATTGCGGCAGCCAACCCGGCTGTGGGGTCGGGCGGACCGCGCTCGATTCAACTTGGGGCGAAGTTCGTTTTCTAGTTCGAGTAAGGCAGTACGGCATCACGGGCCGGACGCATTTTCCGTCCGGCCTTTCTCATCGAACTTCTGATGCGAGCTCAAGGTATGACGAACAAAATGGGATTCGTTTTTTTCTTTTCGCTGCTTGTGGCCGTAACCCCAGTCGTCGGCATCGCCCGGGAACGTACGATCGACGAGATCAAGACGGAAGCCCTCCATCGCGCCGAGGTCGGGCAGTATCCGCTGATCGGACTTGATCCGGCCGACGTCAAGGAAGCGTTCGAAAGCGTTCATACCGCCGACAAGGACGAATGGGCGGCGGCGTTCATGCACGTAGCTGACCGCTATTTCGACGAAGCCAAGTCGCTGGAGAAATCCGATCCGAGCAAGGCGAACGCCGATTACATCCGCGCCTGGCGGCTCTATTCTTTCGGCCGCTGGCCCATTCCTGCTTCACCCGGGAAACAGAGCTCGTACGAAAAGGCGATCGAGGCCTTCCTCGCGCATGCCAAGTTCTTCGACCCGCCGCTTGAAGTTGTGCGCATTTCTTTCGAAGGCAAAGAGATCATCGGCTACCTGCGGCTGCCGAAGAACGCCAAGGCACCCGTTCCTCTGGTGATTGCGGTGAACGGACTCGACAGCCGAAAGGAAGATTTGACCGAGAGCTTTGGCGCGATTCTTCCCTTTGGAATTGGCTTTTTGGCGGTCGATGGTCCCGGAACCGGGCAGGCGCCGATCAAGGTCAGCGAAACTTCCGAGCGCATGCTTTCGAAGGTAATCGACTACGCGCAGTCGCGACCGGAGATCGACAAGAACCGCATCGCTCTGCACGGCGTGAGTTGGGGAGCTTATTGGGCTACGAAAATGGCGATCGTCGAGCGCGCGCGATTGCGAGGCGCGAGCGCGCAATCCCCTCCCGTCGATGAGTTCTTTCAGAAAGATTTCCTGATGAACCATCTGCTGGGAAATCGGGAGTATCTCTTCGACCAGGTTCCTGCGCTGATGAACATCCTCGAAGGCGTTCATACGCTCGATGAGATGGGAGAGTATTTGCCGAAGATGTCACTGGTTCATCAGGACCTGCTCGGCAAGCCAATGGCCCCGATGCTGGTGATCGCGGGAGTCCTGGACACGCAAGTTCCGATTGCCGACGAATACCTGCTGCTCAACAAGGGCGACACGCCGAAAGACGCCTGGATCAACCCCCGCGGCGGGCATCTCGGCCGGCAGGTGGGCATCTGGCCCGATCCCAGGATCTTCAAAGAAGTGATCATCCCGTGGCTGGTGAAAACGCTACAAGCGCCGGCGAACTAAAGAGAACCATGTGGTGACAGCGGCCTCAGCCTGCCCTGAGCGAAGTCGAAGGGGCTGTCCCGCGAAGGCGAAGCCGAGCGGCGATCCAACAAGAAACGAGACTGCAGATGACGACCCAACCCATCACAACATCCCCACCGCCCGCGACGCTGGGAAAATGAGCGTGGCGGGAGACACTACAGCGGAATCTCGCGCAAAGAATTTTGCGCCCAATAGATCCGTCTCGTAATCTTATCGCCATGACCGCCAGAACTGCACTCGTCACCGGAGCTGCGGGCGGCTTGGGAACCCATGTCACTAAAGCCTTGCTGGACGCGGGTTTCACCGTCGTCGGCCTAGCGCCTAAGATTCAGCCGCACGATTCCGACCACCCGCACTTCACCGCGCTTCCGGCTACTCTCGACAGTCTCACAGCAGCAAAGCAGGCTGTCGAGACGATCCTCGCGCACTTCGGCAAGATCGACGTTCTGGCGCATCTGGTCGGCGGGTTCACCGGTGGACAAACGGTTGCCGATACCGACGACGCCACATTCCAGCGGATGCTTGACATGAACCTGAACAGCGCATTCCACATATTGCGGGCGGTGCTGCCACCGATGCGCCAGGCCGGCTCGGGGCGAATTATCGCGATCGGCAGCCGGGCCGCCGAGAATCCCGGAGCTACGGTGGGCGCTTACAGCGCCTCAAAAGCCGCGCTGGTGTCGCTGATCCGCACCGTCGCCATTGAGAACAAGGATCTCGGCATTACTGCAAACGTCATTCTGCCCGGAACGATGGACACTCCCGCGAATCGCCGGGACATGCCCGGTGCCGACACATCGCAGTGGGTGCAACCGGCGTCGGTCGCCAGCCTGATCGTCTGGCTCGCCGGCGATGGCGGAAAAGACGTGACCGGAGCGTCAATCCCGGTTTATGGCAAGGGATTGTAGAGTGGCATGCTCCAGATCCCGACATCAGCCCAGATTGTCATCCTGAGCGAAGGACCTGTTTAACTTACTTCCAGCGAGATGCTGTCGGCTGGTTGCGTAGGTTTCGCGCAAAAGGCGCGCTCAGGATGACCATTTTGAGCAGATAGGACCATTTCCACGAAGGGAACGTAACCCTTTCGTAACCCTCCAAAGTGCACAATTTTTGTTGCACGTTAACATTCATGAAATATCTTGCATGTAACCTTGTTGCAGGAGGAGTTCATGGGATCAGCCCGGGTCGCCAGGTCATTGCCGCTGCAGGTGGCGGCCGTATGCTATCGGCGCCGAGGCACGGCGATCGAGTTCCTGCTGGTCAACACCAACGGCGGAAGCAAGTGGACTTTTCCCAAGGGATCGACCGACCCCCGGCTATCCCACAGTCAGGCGGCCGAGCGCGAGGCCGCGGAAGAGGCCGGCGCGATCGGTACGATTGAACCCCGCCACTTCCATCTCTACATTCACTCCAAGGGCGTTTTCTGGCAGCCCAGCGGAGTGCAGGAATTCGTGGTCAAGGCTTTCCTGATGGAAATTCACCAGATGCGGAAGCCCGACGAAACCAATCGGCGCCCCACCTGGTTCAGTCCGGTAGAGGCCAAGCGACGTCTGGCCAAAGGTCGCGAAGTGAAGTATTTCCACGAACTGGAAGCTGTGATTGACCGCGCCTTAGAACGCATCAAGTTTCATAACGAACTCTGGGGAGCTTATCCCGGAGCGCGCAAGCCTCTGGTGCCTTCTCGCGACGCCATCGCCGAAGTAGTCTGGCCGTAAAAGTAATCCGCCTCTCCGTAGCTCGACTTTGCCCGTTCGGTTCTTGGGCAGCCACGGCGCGATTCCTTGTCATTCCGAAGCAAAGCGGGGAATCTGCTTTTGCCAGCTGCAGAGCCGGTGCAGGCGACAGCAGATTCCTCGGACGGCTGAACGCCGTCTCGGAATGACAAAGCTATCCATATAGATCACCGCTGCTTTTATGAGACGATAATTCCAGTCCCATGATCCAGCTTTCCGCCGCCGGAAAACGCTTCGGCCACAAACTTCTATTTGAAAACGTCGACTGGCTGATCACCAACCACGACCACATCGGCCTGGTCGGCGGAAATGGCACCGGCAAGTCCACGCTGATGAAGGTGCTCGCCGGAATGGACACGTTCGACTACGGCTCGCTGACCATCGCCAGAGGGACTTCCGCCGGATACCTTCCGCAAGACGGCTTGACCCTTTCTGGACGAACTGTATTCGCCGAGTGCATGTCGGTGTTCGACGATCTGCGCGCCATGGAGCAGGAACTTGAGTCTCTGACTCACAGCATGGCGGAACTCGATCACACCAGCCCGCAGTACGCGGCAGTGGCGGACCGCTACCAGAGGGTCGAGCACGAGTTCCGTGCGCGCGATGGATACTCGATTGAAGCCGAAGTAGGCCGCGTTCTCATGGGGTTGGGTTTCGAAAAAGAAGACTGGCAGCGCATGACCGACGAGTTCTCTGGCGGATGGCAAATGCGCCTGGCGCTCGCCAAGCTTCTTCTGCAGAAGCCCAACCTGCTGCTGCTCGACGAGCCCACGAACCATCTTGATCTCGAAGCGCGCAACTGGCTCGAGGAATACCTGCAGAACTATCCGCATGCGTTTCTGTTGATCTCCCACGATCGCTACTTCCTCGACGTCACGGTCGGCAAGATTGCCGAGATCTGGAATAAGAGGTTTTGGTTCTACACCGGCAACTACGACAAGTTCCTGGCGCAGAAGACGCAGCGCAACGAGCAACTGCAGGCCGCGTACAAGAACCAGCGCGAACGCATCGAGCAACTGGAAGTCTTCATCAACCGCTTCCGCTACACGGCGACAAAGGCGAAGCAGGTGCAGAGCCGGATCAAGGAACTCGAGCGGATGGAGCGGATCGAGGTTCCGCCGGAAGAGAAGACCATCCATTTTTCCTTCCCGCAGCCCAAAGCCAGCGGAAGGATCGTGGCCGAGTTTGAAAGCGTGGCAAAGACCTATCCCGGCAGGAACGGGGTGCGGGAAAAGGAGGTTTTCCGGGACGTCGGTTTCATCATCGAGCGCGGCGACCGCATCGCGTTGGTCGGCGTTAACGGCGCGGGAAAATCTACGCTGATCAAGCTGCTTGCCGGTACCGAACCTTTGACCAATGGCGATTTCCGTCTCGGCCACAATGTACAGTCTGACTATTTTGCGCAGGACCAGTACAAGGAACTCAACCCGGACGCTCGCATTCTCGACGATCTCGGTGAGCTTTCTCCGCGCTCGACTGAGACTGAGTTGCGTGGTCTGCTGGGGTGCTTTCTGTTCTCCGAAGACGATGTCTTCAAGAAGATTAGAGTGCTCTCGGGCGGTGAGCGTGGGCGTTATGCCCTCCTCCGCCTGCTACTGCATCCCGCGAATTTCCTGCTGCTCGACGAGCCCACGAATCACCTCGATCTGCGCGCCAAAGACGTGCTGCTGAATGCGCTGATGGAGTACACGGGTACGGTTGTATTTGTCTCGCATGACCGGTATTTCATCGACCGGCTGGCGACCCGCGTCTTCGAAGTCGGTGGCGGGCAAGTGGAAATCTTCCCCGGGAATTACGAAGATTATCTATGGCGCAAACAAGGCGGCCAGCACGTTGCGCCCACACTGGATGATGTTCCAGGAGCGGTGAAAGCAAAAGAAACAGTGGGTGCCCCAGTTCTGGCCGGTGTTGCCAGAAGTCGGAATTCCGAGCCTCCGACGCCTTTAAATGGCGACAGCGGCACCACCGCCAGCGCTGAGCCGAAGAAGCGCCTCAATCCTATCAAGCGCAAGCAGATGGAAGACCGCGTAACGAAACTGGAAGAGGAAATCGGCAAGACCGAGGACGAGATTGCCCGTCTGGAGACGGCGCTGCAGAGCTTCGTCAGCGCCGAAGAAACTCAGAGGCAGTCGCAACAACTGGATAAGAACAAAGCTTCCCATGCCGCGCTGGTAGGGGAATGGGAAGACCTGTCGCAGGAGTTGGAAGTTTCGGAGTAACCCATCCCACCAAACAAATGCACAGGTCCCTTCGACTTCGCTCAGGGCAGGCCTTTCGGCCCGCAAACGGCGCGGGCCTCAGGATGACAAGGCCTGATCCTCAGGCTTCAGGGGCACCTTCCGCACCCGTACACCGCCTTCCGTAATCTCTGCTGCGCTCTTACCTGTGTGCGATAGTCAGATTGGCCAAGTGGCCACGCACCGCCGCAGGCCACAAATTTCAAGACCAACCGCTGGAAGGTGTCAGGCGCAAGCAGGGCGCCGGGCGGGAACCCAAGGAAGGTCGCATGCTTCAATCGTCGGAGAACTCATTCTTGAAGTCCGGCTCGCCGGCTTCCAACCCCAACACATTTAACCCCGTCAAAACCGTGACCGCCCCCGTGGATCAGGCGACCATCGGCCGCACCCTGGTAATTAAGGGCGAAATCAGCGGTTCCGAGGCTCTTTACATCGATGGCCGCATCGAAGGCAAGATCACCATGCCCGAGAGCCGCGTCACCATCGGCCGCAATGGCAAGGTCGATGCCAGCATCCAAGCCCGCGAAGTCGTGATCATGGGCAAGGTGAACGGCAACATCGAGTGCAGCGACCGTGTGGACATCCGCGCCGAAGGCTCGGTTTCCGGAGACATCTCCACGGTTCGCATCAGTGTGGAAGATGGCGCCGCGCTCAAGGGCGGGATCCAGGTCCACAGCGACGGCAAGGGACATCAGTCCCAGAGCCAAGCTAAGCCCGAGCCGCCCAAGGCCCTGGCTGCCACGGCCAGCGCGTAAGAATTTGTCCGGCAGAATACGAGGGGCACGCCACGGCGTGCCCCTGTTTATTTGAATTCAGTTCCCCTCGTAGAGACGTTGCTTGCAACGTCTCTCTCACCACGATTCGGGATGCCGCCAGAAAAACGTAGCAAGCTACGTCTCTACGCCTTCTTTTCTTTGGGTCTGAAGTCCAGCGCCGCTGAATTCATGCAGTAGCGCAGGCCCGTGGGCGCCGGACCGTCCTCGAACACGTGCCCCAGGTGCGCGTCACACTTGGCGCAGCGGACCTCCGTTCGCATCATCCCGTACTGCGTGTCGCGGTGCTCGGTCACGCCACTCTCAGCTGTCGGCTTATAGAAACTCGGCCAGCCCGTGCCGGAATTGAACTTCGTCTGCGAGTCAAACAGCGGAGCCCCGCAGCAGACGCAGTGATACACGCCCGGTACCTTGTTATTCCAGTAAGCCCCGGTAAAGGCGCATTCGGTGCCAGCTTCGCGGGTCACGTGATACTGCTCGTCACTCAGTTGCTTGCGCCATTCGGCCTCCGACTTGACTACCTTTTCAGCCGTCTTCTCCATAGGATGAACCCCATTTTCAATGATTTATTTCGACAA
>Ga0209698_10001289_pt1 | contig 28986 bp, 23 predicted proteins | sample LitLauG_LLR_2012_FD_187203 | JGI IMG/M metagenome (GOLD analysis project Ga0209698, IMG submission 187203) | Freshwater sediment microbial communities from Pennsylvania, USA - Little Laurel Run_MetaG_LLR_2012 (SPAdes) (version 2) | ecosystem: Environmental > Aquatic > Freshwater > Creek >... | reverse complement strand
GGCGGAGAGCGAGCGCGCCGCGCTGGAGCGCCGCATCGCCGAACGGACGCAGGAATTGAGCGCGGTCAAACGGGATTCCGCGGGCCTGCTCGCCGCCGCCGACGACCTGTTGGCCCAGACCCGCCGCCGGCTCAGCGGCAGCGAAGCCGAGGCGCAAAAGCTGCGAGAGGAGCTTGACGATCAGGACGCGGCGCTCGCCGATTCCGCGCGCCGCGAGGCGGCGACGGCGACGCGCGTCGAGGCGCTCGACGCGGCGCGGCGGGAGGCCGAGGCGGCGCTGGCGAGCGCGCGCTCCGAGCGCGACGCCCGCCAACGCGAGGCGGCGGCCGCGAGCGCCGCGCACAGGGAGGCTGCGGCGCGCATCCTTGCGGTCGAGGTGGGCGACGCGGCGTTGCGGCGCGAGATTGTGAGGCTGGGTCGGGCGCTCGTCGAAGCGCCGGCGGCGACGCTGCGCCTCGACGCCAGACCGGCGCGCGCCGAATCCGCGCCAGGCGGGCTGGGTACCGTCGAGCCGGGGAAGAAAGACAGCTTCTCCACCGTTCGGTGACATTGGACACTGTAGCCGCCGGACGCGCCCGTGCTATGCAACCCTCAGCAACAATGGGGGGAATCATGGGCGAGCCGGGCAACACTCTCGACGACGCGACCGAATCGGAAGACAAGTCGGTCGCACTGCTGATCGCGATTCTCGCGCTGTTTCTGGCGCTCTCCGAGGCGGGGGCGAAGAAGGCCGAGCATCTGTCGACCGAGAAAAACATCGAGGCCTCCGACCTCTATAATTTCTATCAGGCCAAGAAGGCGCGCTCGACCATCGTCGAGACCGCCGCAAAGGGGTTTGAGGCAATAGCGCCCACCGTCACCGATGAGAAGGCCAAGGAGGGCGTCGAGAAGCAGATTGCGGCGTGGAAGGCGCAGATCGCGAAATTCGAACACGATCCCGAAAAGCCGCAGGACAGCCTGGAGAAGATTCAGGAGCGCGCCAAGGAGGCGAACGAGGCGCGGGAACTCTCCAACCACAAGCTCGAACATTTCGAATATGCGAGCGGCGCCTTGCAGATCTCAATCGTGCTGGCCTCGGCGGCGATCATCACCGGCGTCGCGGCGCTCGCCTGGATCGCCGGGCTATTGGGATTGGTCGGCGGCGTCCTTATGGCCTTCGGCTATTTTGCGCCAACCGTCCTGTCGTTTCTGGGGTGACGACGCGGGCCGCAGCGGCCTCGCGGCGCACGAACGGCGAGGGCGTCTCGGCCTCGCGCTTGGTCTCTGCGAGCGCGGGCTTGCTCCCAGCGAGCGCCGCGCCGGAGAGCGCTGATATCAACCGCCGCGCCGCCGGGACCGACAATTGACCCGCCAGCCGGGCCAGCGCGTGCAAACGCGGGAAGGCGCCGGCGCTTTCGCTCAAATCGCGCGCGGTCAGCACCCGCACCCCCAAATCGCGCGGCGCGCCCAGCGCGGCGAGCGCGACCACCAATGCCTCGCCGCCGGGATCGGCGGCCAGCCGCGCCGCCACCGCCGGCGACACCCCCAGCGCCCCGGCCAGCGCCTCGGCGAATTCCGTTCTTTTGCCCGCGATGGCGGCGAACTCCAGCGGTTCGGCGAGCGCGGGATCGAGCGTGCGCGGCGCCGCGCCGTTGCGGCCAAGTTCGGCGCGCTGCACGGCCAGCAGCAGCGACAGCCGCTGTTCGGCGTCGGCCTCCAGAAACAAAGGCGCGTGTTCAAGCCGCACGGGGCCGCGCGCCAGCAGGGCGCGCGCCAGCCGCACGTCGCCGGCCTCCGCCAGCGTACGCGCGCGGGCGACCAGCGCCTCGATCTGTTCGGTGCGCAGCCGCGCGGAGGCGTCGCCCGCCAACGCAATGACGGCGTCGAGATCGCCTCGGCGCAGCGTGGCCGCAATGTCGTCGCGGTCGAGCGGTTCGTGCGGCAGGACCACGCGCGTCTCGGGCGCATGGCTGAGGCATTGGCGCAGCGCGGCGGTCCAGCTTTCGGGCAGGGCTCGCCCGCTCGCGCGCTGCGCTTCGAACAGGTCGAAGAACACCCGCAGAAACACGGCGCGCTCGGCGGCGTGCTCGCTGCGCGAGAACGCGCGCAGCCACGGCAACGATTCGACGTCGGTCAAGGAATGTGGCTCCGGGGACGCACTCGAACCTTTTGCGAGGTTAACCCCGGCGCGTGAACCGAGTGTTAACCTTCGGCCTTGGAAATGGTCCTCACGCGCCTCAATTCGGGACGGCGCGAGAGGATCGAAGATGGGTGTGGTGATCGGTTTCCCTCAACAAAGTCGAGGTCATGCGCCGCCGCGCGAAACCGGCGAATCCGCGCAAATCCTGTTCTTCACTGGCGTTCGTTATCAAAGAATGACCGATTCGGCGCCCGGCGAACATGACGGCCGCAGCCCGACGCGCGACGGCGGCAAGAAGCGGCGCAAGCGCGGTTGATTCATTTTTTGAATGATTGTCTTTAGCCCGCGCCTGATTTAAAGGCGGCGGCGGGACACCTCTCCCCACCGAGAGGCGCCCATCTGGAAGGATGGATAGCCATGACAAATACGCCCGCCGCGCGGCCCGTCCGCGCGCATTTTTCGTCCGGCCCCTGCGCCAAGCGCCCCGGCTGGACCCTGCAAGCCCTACACGACGCGCCTTTGGGCCGCTCGCATCGCGCCAAGCTCGGCAAAGCCAAGCTCAAGCTCGCCATCGACCTGACGCGCGAAGTGTTGCGCGTGCCCGCCGACTACCGCATCGGCATCACGCCGGGCTCCGACACCGGCGCCTTCGAGATGGCGATGTGGTCGATGCTCGGCGCGCGCGGCGTCGATCTGTTGGCGTGGGAGAGCTTTGGCGAAGGCTGGGTCTCGGACGCGCTCAAAGAGCTGAAGCTCGCCAACGCGCGCAAGACCATCGCGCCTTATGGCGAATTGCCGGACCTGTCGAAAGTCGATTTCGACAACGACGTCGTGTTCACCTGGAACGGCACGACGTCAGGCGTGCGCGTGCCGGACGCCGACTGGATTCCCGCCGACCGTCGCGGCCTCACCTTCTGCGATGCAACGTCAGCCGCGTTCGCGCAAAGGCTCGATTGGGCCAAGCTCGATGTGACGACCTTCTCCTGGCAGAAAGCGCTGGGCGGCGAAGCGGCGCACGGCATGCTGATCCTCAGCCCGCGCGCGGTTGCGCGGCTGGAGAGCTACAAGCCCGCCTGGCCGCTGCCCAAGGTGTTCCGCATGACCAAGGGCGGCAAGCTGATCGAGGGCATATTTGAAGGCGAGACGATCAACACGCCGTCCATGCTGTGCGTCGAGGATTACATCGACGCGCTGCAATGGGGGAAGTCGCTCGGCGGCCTCGACGGTTTGGTTGGCCGCGCCGACGCCAACGCGAAGGTGCTGTCGGATTGGGTCGCCAGGACGCCGTGGATCGACTATCTCGCGCGCGAGCCTGCGACGCGCTCCAACACCAGCGTTTGTTTGAAGGTGGTTGATCCTGACGTGAAGGGGTTGACCGCCGACGCGCAGGCGGCCTTCGCCAAGGCGCTGGCGAGCGTGCTGGAGAAGGAGAAGGTCGCCTTCGACATCGGCGCTTATCGCGACGCGCCTCCGGGCCTGCGCATCTGGTGCGGCGCGACTGTTGACGCGTCCGATCTGGCGGCGCTGACGCATTGGCTCGACTGGGCCTTCGCCACCGAGAAGGCGAAGCTGCCGAAGGCGGCCTGACGACGCCCCGTCGTTGCGAGCGCAGCGAAGCAACCCAGCGGTCCCGCCGGGCCGCCCTCTCCGGTTGATCTACGCTCACGGCGGGGCTGGGTTGCTTCGCTTCGCTCGCAACGACGACCATTCCTCACAATCACACTCGCTTGAAGGACGACCCCTATGGCGCCTCGCGTTCTCATCTCCGACAAACTCTCCCCCGCCGCCGTCGCCATCTTTCAGGAGCGCGGCGTCGAAGTCGATGTAAAGCCCGGCCTCGACAAGGACGAGCTAACAAGAATCATCGGCGACTACGACGGCCTCGCCATCCGCTCCAACACCAAGGTCACCGCCAAGCTGCTGGAGCACGCGACCCGCCTGAAGGTGGTGGGCCGCGCGGGCATCGGCGTCGACAATGTCGATATCCCCGCCGCCACGGCGCGCGGCGTGATTGTGATGAACACGCCGTTCGGCAATTCCATCACCACCGCCGAACACGCCATCGCGCTGATGTTTGCTCTGGCGCGCGAAATCCCCGCCGCCGACGCCTCCACGCAGGCCGGCAAGTGGGAGAAGAACCGTTTCATGGGCGTCGAGATCACGGCCAAGACGCTGGGGATCATCGGCTGCGGCAACATCGGCGCCATCGTGGCCGCGCGGGGGCTGGGCCTGAAGATGCGCGTCATCGCCTTTGACCCTTTCCTCAGCGAAGAACGCGCGCTGGAGCTGGGCGTCGAGAAGGTGGAACTGGAGGCGCTGCTCGCCCGCGCCGATTTCATCACGCTGCACACGCCGCTGACGGCGCAAACAAAGAACGTGCTCTCCGCCGAGGCGCTGGCGAAAACCAAGAAGGGCGTGCGGATCATCAATTGCGCGCGCGGCGGTCTGGTTGACGAGGTCGCCCTGCGCGCCGCGCTCGACTCGGGCCATGTCGCCGGCGCGGCCTTCGACGTATTCGTGGAAGAACCCGCCAAGACCAACCCGCTGTTTGGTCACCCCAACGTCGTCGCCACCCCGCATTTGGGCGCCTCGACCACCGAGGCTCAGGAGAACGTCGCGCTTCAGGTGGCGGAGCAAATGTCGGATTATCTGACGCGCGGCGCGATCTCCAACGCGATCAACTTCCCCTCGATCACGGCGGAAGAGGCGCCGCGCCTGAAGCCGTTCATCGCACTCGCCGAGCGGCTCGGCTCATTTGCCGGACAGCTTACCGACGACGCGATCACCAAGGTGACGATCACCTACGAGGGCGCGGTCGCGACTCTCAAGACCAAGGCGCTGACGTCAGCCGCCATCGCCGGCCTGCTGCGGCCCTCGCTCGCCGACATCAACGTCGTCTCGGCGCCCTCCGTCGCCGCGCAGCGCGGCATCGTCATTGAGGAGGCGACCCGGGCGGCGCGGCACGATTACGAAAGTTTCGTGACGATCACCGTCACGACGCCCAAACAGGAGCGCGCCATCGGCGGCACGGTGTTCGCCGACGGCAAGCCGCGCATCCTCTCCATCAAGGGCATCCAGGTCGACGCCGAGTTCACGCCCTCGATGATCTATGTGACCAACGAGGACAAGCCCGGCTTTGTCGGCCGCTTCGCCAGCCTGCTCGGCGAGGCCGGGGTCAACATCGCGACCTTCGCTTTGGGGCGTGACGCGCTCGGCGGCTCGGCCATCGCGCTGGTCGCCATCGACGGCGACGTGCCCGCGCCGGTGCTGGCGAAGGTCGCCACCATCCCCGGCGTCAAGGCCGCCAAGGCGCTGCGCTTCGCCAGCTTGTGAAAGACGGGGGCGTCAGCGTAGGTTGAGGTCATGCTGCGCTCCGCCCTCCTCTTCCTCGCTCTGACCCTTTCGGCCGCCGCCGAAGACGCCACGCCGGCGCCTGACGCGCTGCCGCCCAAAGAGGAGGCGACGCTGCACAGCTTCGGCGAGGCGCATCCGGCTTGTGTGGAGTGGAGCGACGGCTGTTCTGTCTGCAAGCGCGCGATGTCGGTGAGCTGCTCGACGCCGGGCATCGCCTGCCTGCCCGCCGACATCGTCTGCAAGACGCCATGAGCTACGCCCCCGATTTCCTCGACGGCTTCACCCGCCTCGTCGCCTTCGACGCCGAGACGACAGGCAAGCGCACGCCCGACGCCGAGTTCATCAAGAAACAACCGTTCGCCTGGCGCCCGCCGGGCATCGTCATCGAGATCGGTTTTGTGGAAATGCTGCGCGACGGCGAGACGTGGAAGAAGGGCGAGGCGTGGATGAGCCTCGTCAATCCCGACGGCCCCATCGAGCCCGCCGCGATCAAGGTGCACGGCATCAAGCCGAACGATCTGAAGAACGCGCCGCGATTTCCCGCGCTGCTGGAGCGCGTGCGCGGCTTCATCGGCGACAGCCCCATCGTCGCGCATGCATGGCGCAACGAGCGCGGGTTTCTCGATTACGAATATGCGCGCGCCAAAGCGATTTCGTGGGACGAGCCGGCCTACCCCGACGAGCGCTATATCTGTACGCAGAAGCTTTACGCGCAGCTTTATCCCGGCGCGCCCAAATCGCTGACCGCCATGTGCGACCGGCTCGTGCTCGACACCAGCGAGCGCGACGCCAAACACGGCGCGCTGCTCGACGCCGACATGACCGCCGACGCGCTGATCCTGCTGGAGCACGAACTCAAGCACGGCCGCGACGAGACCCCGCGCACCTGGAGCGCGTGAGGGCGGTGCTAAAAACCGTCATGGCGAGCGGAGCGAAGCCATCCAGCGGTTCCGCTTGGTAGTTCTTTTCCGGTTAGCCTTCGATCACGGCGCGGCTGGATCGCTTCGCTGCGCTCGCGATGACGGGGCGCCCGTTCAAAGACTTTACCAACATAAGCATTATAATGCACTTTATTCGGCACCATATTGCTTTATCATGCACGGAAAGCATTATATTGCATGTTCAGGGAGACGCAGGTGGAGCGGCGCATCGACTTCCAGACCGCCCCGGCGGCGTACCGGCATTGGCGCCTCGGCTTCGAAGGCCCCGTCGCGACGTTGACGATGGACGTCGACGAGAACGGCGGGTTGCGCGAGGGTTACCAACTAAAATTGAACTCCTACGATCTGGGCGTCGACATCGAACTCGCCGACGCGGTGACGCGCCTGCGCTTCGAGCATCCCGAGATCGGCGCGGTGATCGTGCGCTCCGGCAAGGACCGCGTATTCTGCGCGGGCGCCAACATCCGCATGCTGGCGGGGGCGCCGCACGCGCACAAAGTCAATTTCTGCAAGTTCACCAACGAAACCCGCAACATGCTGGAGGCGAGCGGCGCGGACTCCAGCCAGTTCTATCTCGCCGCCGTGCGCGGTTCGTGCGCGGGCGGAGGCTATGAGCTGGCGCTCGCCTGCGACCACATCCTGCTCGCCGACGACGCCGCCTCGGCGGTGTCGCTGCCCGAGGCGCCGCTGCTGGCGGTGTTGCCGGGAACGGGCGGCCTGACGCGGCTCACCGACAAACGCAAGGTGCGCCGCGATCTGGCCGACGTGTTCTGCACGATGGAGGAAGGCGCGCGCGGCAAACGCGCCGCCGAATGGCGGCTGGTTGACGAGGTCGTGCCCAACAAGGCGTTCGACGAGGCCGTCGCGGCGCGGGCGCGCGAGTTCGCCGCGCGCGGCGGGGCGCGGCCTGCGAAGGGCATCTCTTGGCCGGTCTTGAAACGCGAATTTCGCGACAACGGCGTCGGCTATTCTCTGGTTGATGTGGAGATCGACCGGGCGGCGCGGCGCGCGACGCTGACCCTGCAAGGCCCGAAGGACGATCCCGACTGGAGCGCGCAAGGCGCCGAGACCTGGGCGCTCAAGCTGGCGCGCGAACTCGACGACGCGATCCTGCATCTGCGCGCCAACGAGGAGGAGATCGGCGTGCTGGTGTTCCGCACGCAGGGCGATTCCGCAAAGGCGCTGGCGCATGAAGCGGCGCTGATCGCCGCGCGCGAGACCGACTGGTTGGCGCACGAAATTCTGCTTTACTGGAAGCGCCTGCTCAAACGCATCGACCTCACCTCGCGCTCGCTGGTGGCGTTGATTGAAACCGGTAGTTGCTTTGCCGGCCTGCTCGCCGAAATCCCCTTCGCCTGCGACCGCGCCTATATGCAAAAAGGCGATTTCGACGGCGCTCCGCCAGCAACGCTTACGCTGGGCGCCTGCAGCTTCGGCCCGATGCTCATGTCGAACGGCCTCACCCGCCTCGCGACCCGCTTCCTCGGCGAACCCGCCTCGGTGGATCGCGCGCGCGAGCGGCAGGGACAGGCGCTCACCGCCGAGGCGGCAATGGACCTCGGCCTCGTCACCTTCGCCTATGACGACATCGATTGGGACGACGAAATCCGCATCTTCCTCGAAGAGCGCGCTTCGTTCTCGCCCGACGCGCTGACGGGGCTGGAGGCCAACCTGCGCTTTCCCGGCCCGGAGACGATGGAGACGCGCATCTTCGGGCGCCTCACCTCCTGGCAGAACTGGATCTTCATCCGCGCCAACGCGGTTGGCGAGAACGGCGCGCTGCGGCGCTATGGAACAGGCAAGCGCGGCGACTACGACTGGCGCCGCGTCTAAGGGAAGGAAACCAAATGTCGCTCGACGTCGATTACGACACGCTGATTCCCAACAATGTGGGTCTGTCCTCGGACCGGCGTGTGCTGAAAGCGCTGGAGAAATGGCACCCCGGCTATATCTCGTGGTGGAATGATCTGATCCCGCAGCAATTCCAGCAAAGCCCCGTCTATCTACGCACCGCCGTCAGCGTGGACCCGAAAGGCTGGGCGAAATTCGACTACGTCAAGATGCCGGAATATCGCTGGGGCGTGCTGCTCGCGCCGCAAGTTGACGACCGCCGCATCCCCTGTGGAGAGCACGCGGGCGAGGCCGCTTGGCAAGAGGTTCCGGGCGAATATCGCGCCATGCTGCGCCGGTTGATCGTCATTCAGGGCGACACGGAGCCGGCTTCCGTCGAGCAACAGCGGCATCTGGGCCTCACCGCGCCCTCGCTCTACGACATGCGCAACCTGTTTCAGGTCAATGTCGAGGAAGGCCGCCATCTGTGGGCGATGGTTTATCTGTTGCACAAATATTTTGGCGCCGACGGGCGCGACGAGGCCGACGACCTGCTGCGCCGCTCCTCCGGCTCGGAAGAAGCGCCGCGCATGTTGGGCGCGTTCAACGAATCGACGCCCGACTGGCTGTCGTTTTTCATGTTCACTTATTTCACTGACCGCGACGGCAAGATGCAGCTCGAAAGCCTCGCGCAATCGGGCTTCGACCCGCTGTCGCGCACTTGCCGCTTCATGCTGACCGAAGAAGCCCATCACATGTTCGTCGGCGAGACGGGCGTCGGGCGCGTCATCGAGCGGACCTGCGAGGCGATGAAGGCGGCGGGGATCGACGACCCCTATGACGTCAAACGCATCCGCGATCTCGGCGTGATTGATCTTCCCACGATCCAGAAGAAGCTGAACCTGCATTACACGCTGTCGCTGGATTTGTTCGGTCAGGAAGTCTCGACCAACGCCGCCAACGCCTTTAATTCCGGCATCAAGGGCCGCTACATGGAGAGCCGCATCGCCGACGATCACCGGCTGAGCGACGCCACCTATCCTGTCTGGACGCTGGTTGACGGCAAGCTGACGCGCCAGGACGCGCCCGCGCTCACCGCCATCAACATGCGGCTGCGCGACGATTACACGCGCGACGCTGCGGGCGGCGTCGGGCGCTGGAACAAGATCATCGAGAAGGCGGGGATCAAGTTCGAGCTGACGCTGCCGCACGAGGCGTTCCACCGCCAGATCGGCGTGTTCTCGGGCCGCCATTTCGGCCCGACCGGCGAGGCTTTGAGCGCGGAGGCTTATGCGGCGGGCGCGAAGGACTGGCTGCCCAGCAAGGCGGACGGGGATTTCATCCAGTCGCTGATGAAGCCGTGTTTCGAGCCCGGCAAATACGCCGGCTGGATCGCCCCGCCCAAGGTCGGCATCGACAACAAGCCCGGCGATTTCGAATATGTCCAGCTTCACATGGCCTGAGGCGATGGGAGAGTTCGTCAAACAACACGTCATCGACCCGGAAATCTGCATCCGCTGTCATGCCTGCGAGGCGGCTTGCGCCATTGGGGCCATCGAGCACGACGACGTCAATGTCGTCGTCAAAGCCGACGTGTGCAACGAATGCATGAGCTGCATCCCTGTCTGCCCCACCGGCTCCATCGACAACTGGCGATTGGTGGCGACGCCCTACACGCTGGCCGATCAATATGGTTGGAGCGAGCTTCCCCCGGCGACGGCGCCCGCCACCGCCCCCGAGGCGACCGATGCAACCGTCGCCGCGCTGATCGCCGACGCGCATGGCGGGACCGCGCGCGCGCCCGCCTCCGCCAGCAAGCCGACGATCAATCTCTATCCGCCCAGCAAGCCGATAGAGGCTGTCGTGCAGGGCAATTACCGGCTTACCGCCGAAACCGCCGATTCCGACGTGCGCCACATCGTGCTGAATTTTGAGGGCCGCCCCTTCCCTGTGCTGGAGGGGCAAAGTCTGGGCGTACTCGCGCCCGGTCTCGACTGGTTACGCCTCTATTCCGTCGCCAGCCCGCGCGACGGCGAGCGACCCGGCTTCCACAATGTCGCGATCACGGTCAAGCGCTCCGGCGCCTGCTCCAACTACCTCTGCGACCTGAAAAAGGGCGACCGCGTCAGGATCGCCGGCCCCTTCGGCGCGACGTTTCTGACGCCCGACGACCCCGACGCCCGCCTGTTGATGATTTGTACCGGCACCGGCGCCGCGCCGTTTCGCGGCTTCACCATGCGCCGCCAGCGCCAACCCAAGGGCAGCGGCGACATGATGCTGGTGTTCGGAGCCCGCACGCCTGACGCCCTGCCGTATTTCGGCCCGCTCGCCAAAGTGCCTGACAATGTGCTGCGCAAGCTTTTCGCCTTCAGCCGCGTGGCCGGAGCGCCCAAGCAATACGTGCAGGACCGCTTGATGGACGAGGCCCCCGAAATCGCCGAACGACTCGCGGACCCGCGTACCCACATCTATGTCTGCGGGTTGCGCGGCATGGAGGCGGGGGTCGAGCAGGCGTTCGTGAGCATCGCCGAGAGCGTCGGCCTCTCATGGGAGGCGCTGCGGGAGACGCTGCGCGCGGAGGGGCGCTATCACGTCGAGACTTACTGAAGCCGCGTTCCTCGCTGAAGTCGGCGACCGCGTGCGCGCCCGGCGAGCCCGCCGTGAGCTGACGCGCCAGCAACTGGCCGAGCGCTCGCGCGTCTCGCTGCGCTATCTCGCGCAATTGGAGGCGGGACAGGGCAATATCTCGCTCAGTATCCTGCATCGTGTCGCAGAAGCCTTGGCGACGACGCCCGAGGCGTTGATCGGAGGAGAAGCGCCGCCCCCTGCCCGCGCGCATCGCGTCGCGCTGATCGGCCTGCGCGGCGCCGGCAAAACGACGCTGGGCCGCCTGCTCGGCGAGAGCCTCACCTGGCCGTTCGTCGAACTCAACCGCGAGATCGAGGCGCTGAGCGGGCTGGCGGTCAACGAGGTGATCGCGCTCTACGGACAGGAGGGTTATCGGCGACTGGAGCGCCAGGCGGTCGAGCGCATCGCCTCGGCCTACGACAATGTCGTGTTGGCGGCGGCGGGCGGGCTGGTCACGGAACCCGAGACGTTTCAATTCGTGCAAAGCCGCTTCCATACGATCTGGCTCAAGGCCAAGCCGCACGAGCACATGAGCCGCGTGCGCGCGCAGGGCGACGAGCGGCCGATGGCCGGCCATCCGCAAGCGATGGCGGCGCTCAACGCGCTCTTGAGCGAGCGCGAGGCCCTTTACGCCCGCGCCCATGCGACGGTGGACACCAGCGGCGCGGCGCTGGCGGCGAGCCATCACGCACTTTTGAGCGTAGTGCGTGGGCTTGGGCTGTAAGCCAGCCGCAATATCTCCGGGACCGCACGCATGAACAGACTAGGCGCCGGGAACATCAAGAAAGGCCTCGACCCCCGGGTCGCCCTCGGTCTGTTCGTGGCTTTGGCCTTCTTCGCGGTCACGACGGCGATGACCTGGTTCAACATTCGCACGCTCAATAGCGACATGCGCGACGTCGGCCACACTCACGACGTGTTGAACGCGCTCGACAACTTGCTCTCCACGCTCAAGGACGCCGAGACCGGCCAACGCGGCTATCTGCTGACGGGAGAGAACAACTACCTCGAGCCCTACAACATGGCTATCGCCGAGCTTCCCGTCGATATCGGCGACGTCGGGCGGCTTACGGCGACGGACGTCGACGAGCAACGGCAATTGGAGGCGGTCGAGCGACACATCTCCGCCAAGCTCGACGAACTTAAATATACGCTGGAGTTGCGCCGCACGAGCGGACCGGAGGCGGCGCTTGCCGAGGTGCGCACCGGTCGCGGCAAACAAGAGATGGACGCGGTGCGCGCCGGCCTCGCCAAACTGTCGGATATCGAAAGCGCCAAACGCCAGCAGGGGCTGGCGGAGGCGCAGTCCGCCTTCATGACCGCGCTTGCAGGCGGTTTGGCGTCGGGCGCCGTCGGCGCCCTGTTGACGCTGGTGCTGGGCGCCTTGCTTTTGAGCGCGGCTTCGCAGCGCGCCTTGCAGGAATGGTTGCAAACCGGTCGCACGGATCTGGCCACCGCCGCGCTCGGCGATCCCCAGCCCGGCGTGCTCGCGCAAAATCTGCTGAAGTTCTTCGCCGAATATCTGGGCGTGCGCGTCGCGGCGCTTTATTTCCGAGACGGGTCGCAGTTCGCTCACGTTGCGGCTTCCGGCGCGCCGCCCGACGCGAAAATCCTCGCCCGCTTCGCCCCCGGCGAGACGCTGCTGGGGCAGGCGGTGATCGAGCGGCGGATCGTAGTGATCGACGACGTGTCGCAGACCTATTTGAGTTTCGCCTCGGCGTTGGGGTCGAGCCCGCCCAAACATATCGTGATCGCCCCGGCGGCGGCGGAAGGCGTGGTCAATGCGGTCGCCGAACTGGGCTTTCTCAAAGAGCCCGACAAGCCAACCCTGCTGTTGCTCGAACAGATCGCCGACACGATTGGCGTCGCCGTGCGCGCAGCGCGCTTTCGCGAACAATTGCAGATACTGCTGGCGCAAACGCAGCGGCAGGCCGAGGAGCTGGGCGCGCAGAGCGAGGAGCTGCGCGTCTCCAATGAGGAGCTGGAGGAGCAGAGCCGCGCGCTGCGGGAATCGCAGACACGGTTGGAGAACAGCCAGGCCGAGCTGGAGCAGATCAATTCCGCGCTGGAAAAACAGCGCGACGATCTCGCCTCCGCCACGCAAGCCGCCGCCGAGCGCGCGCGCGAGGCCGATCAAGCCAACCGCAGCAAGTCTCAGTTCCTCGCCAACATGAGCCACGAATTGCGCACGCCGCTCAATTCGCTGCTGATCCTGGCCAAGCTGCTGGCCGACAATCCGCAGACCAACCTTTCCGACGAGCAGGTGCGATTCGCGCGCACGATCTACGATTCGGGCAACGATCTCCTGACCCTCATCAACGACATTCTCGATCTCTCCAAGGTCGAGGCGGGGCAGATCGACGTCAGGCCCGAGACGTTCGCGGTCGCCGAATTCGCCGAGACGATGCAGCGAAGTTTCGAGGCGCTGGCCCGCGACAAAAACCTCGCTTTCGAAATCGTCGTCGATGCGCAAGCGCCCGACCACATTACCGTCGACCGGCGCCGGCTGGATCAGATCGTCAGGAACCTGCTCGCCAATTCCTTCAAGTTCACTGAGGCCGGTTCGGTCGCGCTGCGCATCGAATGGCTGAGCGAAGACAGGCTGGCCTTCGCCGTCGCCGACACCGGGATCGGCATCGCCCAGGAGCATCAGACGCGCGTGTTCGAGGCGTTCCAGCAGGCGGACGGCACGATCAGCCGCAAGTTCGGGGGCACCGGGCTGGGGCTATCGATCTCGCGCGAACTGGCGCGTCTGATCGGAGGCGAACTGACGCTCTTGAGCGAACCGGGCAAGGGCAGCACCTTCACCTTAACGATTCCTGCTCATGTGCGGGCGGCGGCCTCGTCCCCTCACGGGGCGGCGGTGGTCGCGCCGACGGCGCCTCGCGAGGGGACTTACCCCAAGGATGATCGAGCGCAATTAAGCGGGAAAAGGCGGGTGCTGCTGGTGGTGGAGGACGACAAGTCCTTCGCTCGCATCCTGCAGGATTTCGCGCGCGAGACCGGCTTCGAGACTTTGGTCGCCGGCACGGCGCAGGAGGCGCTGCGGCTGGTGCGCGAGCACGGCCCCCACGCGATCGTGCTCGATCTCGGTTTGCCCGACCGTTCCGGCCTCTCGCTGCTTGACGACCTCAAGCGCGACGCTGGCGCCCGCCACATCCCCATCCACGTCGTCTCGGCGTCTGAGAACGCCGAGACCGCGCTGGCGCTGGGCGCGGTCGGCTATCTCCTGAAACCGGTGCGCCGCGAAGACCTGCTGGGCGCTTTGAGGAAGCTGGAGCAGCGGCTGGAGAACCCATTGCGCCGGGTGCTGATCGTCGAGGACGATGCCGTCCAGCGCGAGGCGGTGGCCAAGCTATTGGCGGCCGACGACGTCGTGATCGAGACGGCGGGCGACGCTCAGGAATGTCTGCAAAAGCTGAAAGGCCAGACCTACGATTGCATGGTGCTCGATCTCGCGCTGCCCGATTCCTCCGGCTTCGCGCTTTTGGAGACGCTGAGCCGCGAAGACGCCTTCTCGTTTCCTCCTGTCATCGTCTACACCGGGCGCGATCTGTCGGCGCAGGAGGAGCAGCAGCTTCGCCGCTATTCCCATTCCATCATCATCAAGGGCGCCAAATCGCCCGAGCGTCTGCTCGATGAAGTCACGCTGTTTCTGCATCAGGTGGTGGCGGGGCTTTCGCCCGAGCAGCAGACCCTGTTGCGGCGCGCGCAGGCCCGCGACGAGGCGCTGGAGGGCAAGCGCGTGCTGGTGGTTGAGGACGACGTGAGAAACATTTACGCTCTCAGCAGCGTTCTGGAGCCGCGCGGCGTCAAGGTGCAGATCGCGCGCAACGGACGCGAGGCGGTCGAGGCGGCGGGCAAGGCCGCCGGCGGCGAGGCCCCCGCTATCGACCTCGTGCTGATGGACGTGATGATGCCCGAAATGGACGGCCTGACGGCGACGAGGGAAATCCGCAAGGACCCGCGGCTCCGGAAACTTCCGATCCTGATGCTAACCGCCAAGGCCATGCCCGACGATCAGGAGACCTGTCTGGAGGCGGGCGCCAGCGATTATATGGCCAAGCCTCTCGACGTCGACCGGCTCTTGTCGTTGGTTCGCGTCTGGATGCCGCGCTAACCCCATGGCCGGAGACGTCGAGGACATCGAGATCAAGCTGCTGCTGGAGGCGCTGCACCAGAGCTATCATTATGATTTTCGGGGCTATGCGATGGCCTCGCTGACGCGGCGGCTGCGCACAGCGCGCGAGCGGCTGGGTTTCGCCACTATCTCGGCGATGCAGGAGCGGCTGTTGCGCGACCCTGCCTTTCTCCCGCAATTGCTGGATTACTTGACCGTGCAGGTCAGCGATCTGTTTCGCGACCCCGCCTATTTCCTCACCTTGCGCGAAACCGTGCTGCCGCATTTGCGCACCTATCCCTCGCTAAAGCTGTGGATCGCGGGCTGCGGCGCCGGCGAGGAGCTTTATTCCTTTGTGCTGATGTTTCGCGAAGAGGGTTTGGAAGAGCGCACCTTGTTCTACGCCACCGACATCAACCCCGCCGCGCTCGCCAGAGCGCAGGCCGGCGTCTACGACCTCCAGCGCTTTCAACTGTTCACCGAAAATCACCGGCGCGCGGGCGGCAAATCCTCGCTGTCGGATTATTACACCGCCGCCTATGGCGCGGCGGCCTTCGACAAGAGCCTGCGCAGCAACGTCGTGTTCTCCGACCACTCGCTCGCCACCGACGCGGTGTTCTCCGAGATGCAACTGATCTCGTGCCGCAATGTGCTGATCTATTTCGATCCCGCCTTGCAGGGCCGGGCGCTCGGCCTGTTCCGGGATTCGCTGGCGCCGCGCGGGTTTCTCGGTCTTGGCGCGCGCGAAACCCTGCGCTTCAGCGCGCACGCCGACGATTTCGAGGAATTCGCGCGCGACGAGCGCATCTATCGCCTGAAGGCGCGCCGATGACCCGCTTGCGCGCCGTCGTCGTGGGCGCTTCGGCGGGGGCCATCGAGGCTTTGCGGTCGATCCTGCCGGGACTGCCCGCCGATTTTCCCGCTCCCGTTCTGGTGGTCGTCCACGTGCCGCCCGACCGCCGAAGCCTGATCGCGCAAGTCCTGCAACCCCATTGTGCGCTGGCTTTGCGAGAGGCCGAGGACAAAGAGCCGGCCCTGCCCGGCACGGTCTATTTCGCCCCGCCCGATTATCATCTCTTGGTTGAGCGCGACGGGCGTCTGTCCCTCTCGAGCGAGGCGCCGGTCCTGTTCTCGCGCCCGTCCATCGACGTGTTGTTCGAGACGGCGGCGGAGGCTTTTGGCGCGGCGACGGCGGCTGTGGTGCTGTCGGGCGCCAGCAGCGACGGCGCGCTCGGCGCGGCGCGGATCGCTCGCGCGGGCGGCGCCGTGTTCGTGCAGACGCCCGAGACGGCGGCGGCGACAGCGATGCCGCGCGCCGCGCTCAATGCCTGCCCCGGCGCGCTGGCGCTGACGCCCTCGCACATCGCCCAGGTTTTGCTACAAGCGGTCTTGAAATGACAACGCCCGTAAGTGTCCTGCTCGTCGATGATCTCGACGCCAATCTCATCGCCCTGGAAGCCCTGCTGCAACGCGACGGCCTCGTGTTGCTGAAGGCGCGCAGCGGCGAGGAGGCGCTGGAATTGCTGTTGCGCCACGATGTCGCGCTGGCTTTGGTCGACGTGCAGATGCCCGCGATGGACGGGTTCGAACTCGCTGAGTTGATGCGCGGCGCCGAGCGCACCCGGCGCGTGCCGATCATCTTCGTCACCGCCGGCGCTGCCGACTGGCGGCGGCGCTTTCGCGGCTATGAGGCGGGCGCCGTGGATTTTCTCTCCAAGCCCATCGAGCCCGACGTCCTGCGCTCCAAGACTCATGTATTTATCGAACTGGAGCGCCAACGCCAGCAGATCGCTGAGCAGAACGAGGAGCTGAAAAGTTACGCGCAAGCCCTGCAGGAAGCCGACCGGCGCAAGGACGAGTTCCTCGCCATTCTCGCGCACGAATTGCGTAACCCGCTCGCCCCGCTCGCCAACGGCCTGAGCGCGCTCGCCGCTGCGCCCGACGCGCAGAAGGCGGCGAGCCTGCGCGCGATGATGGAGCGCCAACTCAACCATCTGGTGAGGTTGATTGACGATCTTATGGACGTCTCGCGCATCAGTCGCGGCAAGATCGAACTGCGCCGAAGCGAGATCGATTTGGCGCAAGTCGCGCAACAGGCGATTGAACTCAGCCAGCCGATGCTCGACGCTGGACGCCATCACTTTCAATTCGACAAGGCCGACGAGCCCGTGATCGTCGAAGCCGACGCCACGCGGCTTGCGCAAGTGCTGAGCAATCTCATCAACAACGCCGCCAAATACACCCCGCCCGGCGGCCAGATCGCGCTGAGCCTGAGCCGCGAGGGCGACACGGCCGTGGCGCAAGTCAGCGATAACGGCGTCGGCATCGCGCCGGACATGCTGGGGCGCGTGTTCGGCATGTTCACGCAGGTCGATCCCCACGCCGAGAACGCGCGCAGCGGGCTGGGCATCGGTTTGGCGCTGGCGCAGCGGCTGGTGGAGATGCACGGCGGCGAGATCGCGGCGACGAGCGAAGGGGTGGGGCGCGGCGCGACCTTCACGGTGCGGCTGCCAATGCACAAGGCGACGACCTTGGCGCCAAGTCCGGAGGCGCCGTCAGACAAGCCCGCCGCAGCGCTACGAGTGATGGTGGTCGACGACAATGCCGACGTCGCCGAGACGATGGGTTGGTTGCTGGAGGCGATTGGCCATGGTTACGAGATCGTCCACGACGGCCGCCTCGTGGTGGAGGCGGCCGGAAAGTTCCAACCTGACGTAATCCTGCTGGACCTCGGACTTCCGGTGATGGACGGCTTCGCCGTCTGCCGCGCTTTGCGCAGCGACCCGCGCTTCCAGAAGACCGCGATCATCGCGCAAACCGGTTCGGGCCAGGACAGCGACCGCGAGAAGACGGCGCGCGCGGGTTTCGATTTTCACCTTGTGAAGCCAGTGAGCCTGGATCAGCTGGAGGCGGCGATCACGCAGGCGGCTAAGCTGAAGGCATTGTAGCCGAGTTCTCCAGAACGCGGTCGCCGCGCGAAACGCGTTCTGGAGAACGCGTCTACCAGCGCCGCCTCGTCCCGACACCAACGCGCATCAAAACACGAACGCAACGCCGGCGCCCTCCGCCGGCACGATCCCGCGCCAAACAAGCTGCGGCGCAGGTCGTTTCTCCCCAAAGGCCGGCGAAACCCAGCCGCGCCGCGAGGAGACGTCGCCGCAGACCACGCCGACCTCGCCGGGGGCGGAGAAGCGGATGCGCAACAGCGTCCAGCCGCCGCGCCCAATGCGCCAGTCGAGCCCCTCGCCATCCACCGTCAGGCCCGGAGCGACCTGAAAGCCGCAGGTCGCCTCAAGCGCGCAGGGGCCGCCAATCAAACTGTCCGTCAGCGCGAAACCCGAGGCGGTCGCACGCAGCTCACGCTGGTGGTTGACGCCATAGCGGCGGCGATAGCCGTCGTGGACGGCGGCGAGGCGCCAGTCGGCGCCGGTTTCGGCGGCCACGAGCCGCGTCCTGGCGGGCGGACCCCAGTTGAACGGCCCCCAGATCGGGCTCTGGTCGCGCCCGTCCAGACATAGCGTGTTGTGCGCCGCCGTGCAGCGAAACGCGTCGCGCCATGCGCCGCCCGAATGATAGAGATAAGTGCCGGCGTCAACCAGAATGTCGTCGTCGTCGAGCGACAACAAAATCGCGTTGGCGTCGGCGTGGCCATGTGCGGCGATGCTGAGATAGCCCAGCGGCCCGTGATCGAAGGTCAGCCGCATCGCGCGCCCGGCGCGGCGCTCGCGCACGACCGTGTACCCGCCTACTTCAAACACCTTGACCCCTTCCGGGGCAGGCGGGGCGGCGCGCGGCGGCCAGTAGACATCGCGCAAGGTCGGCGAACGCGCACAGGGAGGGCGAAGCTCGCCGGACCCGGCGGCTTGCGCGACCGCCGCCACATAGTTGGTCTCCGCACCCAGCGTCAGCACGCGGCCCTCGTCGTCGTCGCCGATATTTGGAACGCGGCCCGCTGCGTCGGCCATCCAGGCGATCCAGCCGGCGAAGGCGTCGATGCGCGCGCGTAAACCCAGGCTCAACGGCTTGCGCCCGCGCGCGCGCAGGAACAGATCGGCGGTCAACAGCATCTCGACGGTGAAGGCGGCGTAGGTCGGAGATTGCTCGGCGCCGACGCCGTCGGCATAAATTTGTTTGATCGCCTCCGCCTCAAGAACCGCGCGGGAGCGCGAGCCGTCGCCGAGATCCGGCAACAGCATCTCGATGACAAGTTCGCCCAGCGCCTCGGCGATCACATGATTGTTAGCCGAGGAATGGCGCGACGGAAAACGCCGCAGCGCATCGTGATGCGCGCGCAAAATCTGCTCGGCGAAGCCCAACGTCTGCGGCTTGATCGCCCGGCCCGCCCAGCCGACGGCGAAGGCGATCGACACCGCCCGCAACGCGATCTCGATCCCGCTCGCCCACGCCACGCCCCGAAACGGCGGGTTGGCCTCGCGCCAGCTCGTCAGCGCCGCGTCGAGGGAGGCGGGATCGGCGCCGTTCAGCGCAACGTCGGCGGCAAGCACGGGCAGGAATTGCAGGCGGTTGAACTCCCAAACATGCTTGACGTCGCGCCCCTGTTCGTCGTGACGCCACGCAATGTCGAAACTGAAGCCGTCCGGCCACAATGTCGCGGTGACGGGATCGCGCCGCCAGGCCTCGGCGGGAAACGACGGGTCCGGCGGCCAGACGGCGCCGAGCGCAGAATAGCCGCCGGCGCGAAGCGCCGCCGCCGCCCGGCGCACCGCCGGCGCCAGCGCCACGCTACGAAAGCGTAACGGCTCGTAAAGGGCGAACAGAGGCCCGAGCGTTCGCTGCGCAGGATAGGCTTGCCAATCCGGTTGGCGCCGCCGAAGCGCGCGTCGCGCCAGCGCCTCCTGAACGCGATGCAGAACCTCGGCTGGCGCCATGCGGGCCAGCCGACGCCATCGCCAACGCCAGAGCGGCGCGTAGGACGGCGCTTGGCCGGGGAGCAGGGGCGCGGCCGGCGACGGGACGGTAGGGACTTCACGGGATACTTGTTTTGAGACTTGCATGGATTGCAAGATGAAATTTATTTTATCCACAATCAATATAAAAATTTTTATTGCAAGTCGGATGACGTTGCGTTAACCATAATTTCCGTCGTCGCATCCCGCGTCGCGTCTTCCTTCCCCTCATGTGAGAACAGGCGATGAAGCTTGCCGTCTTCGGGCTGGGCACAGTTGAGTTCACCCCGCGCCGGCAAGCGGTCGCCCGCAGCGGCTTGGCCGGGCGGCATGTGCTGATGATCGTCGAGAACCTGCCCGTCCCGTTCGACCGCCGTGTCTGGCAGGAGGCGCGCTCGCTCAAGGCTCAGGGCGCCCGGGTGACGATCATCTGCCCGAAGGCGCCTGGCTACGAGGCGGCGCGCGAGGAGGTCGACGGCGTCGAAATCCTGCGCCATGCGGCGCCCGCCGAGGGGAGCGGCGCGCTGGGTTATCTGCGCGAATATTCCGCCGCGCTGTGGCGCGAGACCGCGCTGGCGTGGCGGGTGTTTTTGACGCGCGGCTTCGACGCGATGCACATCTGCAATCCACCGGACCTGATCTTCCTCGTCGCGCTCCCCTTCAAACTGTTTGGCGTCAGGATCGTGTTCGACCATCACGATATATGCCCTGAACTCTACGAAGCGAAGTTCGGGCGGCGCGATGGGTTCTGGTGGTTGCTGGGGATCGTCGAGCGGTGCACCTACGCCGTCGCCGACGTCGCTCTGTCAACCAACGACAGTTATCGTGCGATTGCGCTTTCGCGGGGCGGCAAATGCCGCGAGGATGTGTTCGTCGTGCGCTCCGGCCCCGATCTCGACGTTCTGCGCCCCGCGCCGCCCGACCCGCGCTGGCGACGCGGCAAGACGCATCTGATCGGCTATGTCGGCGTGATGGGCGATCAGGAAGGCATCGATCTGTTGTTGCGGGCGATGGCCCATCTGGTGTTCGACCTCAATCGAACCGACGTGTTTCTTGCGCTCGCCGGCGCCGGCACCAGCCTGCCCGGGCTCAAAGCGATGGCGCGCGACCTCGGGCTCGAGGACAACGTGGAATTTCTCGGACGCATCTCCAACGCCGACTTGTGCGAAATGCTGTCCACCGCCGACATCTGCGTCAATCCCGACCGCGTCAATACGATGAACGACCTTTCGACCATGAACAAGATCATGGAATACATGGCCTTCGCCAAGCCAATGGTTCAGTTCGACGTTCGCGAGGGCCGCGTCTCGGCGGGCGAGGCGTCGCTTTACGCGCGCGCCAACGACGTGATCGATTTTGCAACCAAGATCGCCGAGTTGCTGGAGGACCCCGAGCGCCGCGCCTTGATGGGCGCGCTTGGGCGCGAGCGCGTGGAGACGGGCCTGTGCTGGCGCGCGCAGGTCCCCTCGCTGGTGGCGGCCTACGAACGCGCGCTCAACCGGGGCTAGTCGATCAGCTCTTGATTTGAACGGGCGCGCGGCCCTGTAGCCCCGATCTCCAGATCGGGGCGTTTCGCGCCCAACGCGGTCATGAGACCGCCTCTACAGACTTTTCTGGCCGACAAGCCGGAATACGGCGACCTCGCGCGAAATGTTCTTGAGTTCGTTGAACTGCACGGGCTCGAAACGAAACTCCGGCAAGCCGAACACTTCGTCGCGCACGGCCGAGGACACCAAAATCCCGCCGGGCGAGGCGAGCGACTGGATGCGCGTGGCGATGTTGACCGTCTCGCCAAACAGATTGCCTGACGGCGTCACCAGCACGTCGCCATAGTCGATACCGACCCGGAACTCCATGCGGCGCAGCGGATCGAGCGGCGCATTGAAGGCGGCGAGCTTGGCCAGGAACGACCCGGCGGCGCGCACCGCTCCCGCCGCCTCCTCAAACAGCAGCAGCGCCGCGTCGCCCGCGACATTCTCGATGCGTCCACCCTCGACTTCACTTTCCTTGCGGATCACCTCCAGCGACTGCTCGAACAGCCGCGCCGCGCCCGCAACATCCTGCTCGACCAGGCGCGAATAGGCGACGACGTCGCAATGCATGATCGCATAAGCGCGCTGGTCGCCGTAGCGGCGGGGCTGCGTCGGCGTCTCGTCGCTGGCGCCATCGAACAATTGCACCCGGAACGCGACGCCCTCGGCGATCTCGATGCGATCGCCCGTCTTCAGCGAACGCGCCTCGACGATCGGCAATCCGTTGACCAGCGTCGGATTGGTGGAGCTGCCGTGCGCAATCATCAGGTCGCGGCCGGACCAGTAGAGTTCGCAATGGTGGCGCGAAACATTGGGGTGGCTGACGCCGATCTGACAATCGGAGCCACGCCCGACCAGGGTGCGGCCGAGCGAAAGCAGGTAGAACTCCTGGCGAAACCAGGGATGGGTCTCGACGGGAACAAGGAGCCCCCCTGAGGGAGTCGGAATTTCCGTCGTCGACACCTGAACCCGCTCCACCGACCGCGCTCCTGCTGGCCAACTTGCCATGAAATCTGCCAAAAGAGAAAGCCTGCTCCGCGAATGGACGCCGGACCCTTTCGGGTTTGGTAAAAGGTGTGGCTTGGGAGAGCGTTAGAGGTGAGTCTCAGTCCCGAAATGCTGGCCGCGCCAAAGACGGAACGCTATCGAATTATGTCTTTTTTGGGGCGCGGCGCCACCAGCCTGGTTTATAAAGCGCAGGATCTCGAAAAGAACATGAGCGTCGCGCTGAAAACGATTCGTTTTCAGGAGCAAGAAGAGATTTATCGGATCAAGCAGGAATTTCGCTTCTTTCGTGACTTCTACCACCAAAATCTGGTGCTCTTCTACGATCTGCACGTAGAGGACAGAAGCTGCTTCTTCACGATGGAGTTCGTCGAGGGCGCCGATTTCGTCCGCCATGCGGCGGGCGATCCGGGCAAGCAGCGCGACGGTTTCGCCCAGCTCGTCGAGGCCATCGCCGCCGTCCACGACACCGGACGTCTGCATCGCGACCTGAAGCCCGCCAATGTCATCGTGGAGCCGAGCGGACGCGTGGTGCTGCTCGATTTCGGTCTCGCCTATGAGGCGCAAGGCTCGATTCGCGGCGAGACGCAATGGCTTGGCGGCACGCCCGCCTATATGGCGCCCGAGCAGACGCGCGGCGAGGCGGCGCGGCGGGCCAGCGATCTCTACGGCATGGGCGTCATCCTCTACGAAACCCTGACCGGCCGCCTGCCCTATTCCGAGGTCGCGGCCGTTCACCGCCACGAGGCGCAGAAAACCCAGCCGCCGCACCCGCTGTCGCTGCGTCCCGACGCGCCCGCCGATCTCGCCGATCTCACTATGCGCCTGCTCGCGTTCGATCCCGAGGCGCGGCCCTCGCTCGCCGACATCAGGCGCATCCTGAGCGTCGAGCCCGCGCACGCGACCGCCGCCGCCTCCCCCGACCCCAGGCGGGCGCCCTTCGTGGGACGCGCGGTCGAGTTGGCTCAGCTCAAATACGCCTGGGTGCGCGCGCTGGACGGGCGGCGCGTCGCCGTCCACATCAAGGGCGTGTCGGGCGTCGGCAAGACGACGCTGATCGAACGGTTTCTGGACGAAGCCAAGCTCAACGACGCCGCCTTCGTCATCCATTCGCGCTGTCACCCGCAAGAATCCGTGCGCTACAACGCGCTCGACGCGCTGGTCGACCAGTTGAGCCGCCATCTTGCGCGTGAGCGGCCCGAGCGGCTGAAGGCGCTGACGCCCGACGATCTGCCGGCGCTGCTGACGATGTTCCCGGTGCTGGCGCGCATCGCCTGGCCGTTCGGCGACGAGCCGCCAGACCTGCCCAACGACCCCAGAGCCCTCGCCCGGCTCGGCATGAAGGCGCTGGGTCAGCTCGTCGGGCGCATCGCCCAGCGCCGGCCGATCGCGATCTGGATCGACGACCTGCAATGGAGCGATTCCGGCAGCCTGCCGATCCTCGACGCGCTCGGCCAGGCGGCTGGCGAGGGCCGGCCGATCCTGACGATCCTCTCCTATCGCAGCGACCTGGCGACGCCCGGCTCCGTCGCCGCCGAACTCGAGGCGCGCGACGTCGGCGAAGGCGTCGAGGTCGAGCGCATGGAGCTGGCGCCTCTCAAATCAAGCGAAGTGCTCGATCTGATGGCGGAGCTTTCGGGGGGCGCGCCGGACCCGGAATTTGCGCGCGCGGTGGCCGAGCAATCGTCGGGACTGCCGTTCTTCGTGTTGCAATTCGCCGCCGAACGCAGCGCCAGCGGCGAAGCGCCCACGCACCGTCTGGCGCGCCGGCTCGCGGCCCTGCCGGCGCAACAGCCGCTCGTGCTGGAAATCGTCTCCGTCGCCGCGCGGCCTATGGAGGAGGCCGCGCTGCTGCGCATCCTCGGCCGGCTCTCGGCGGGTGCGCGCGACGTGTATCGTCTGCTCAACCAGAACCTGCTGCGCCGCGCCGAGGCGCGCGGACGCGGCGCCATCGAGACCTATCACGACATGATCCGCGTCGCGGTGCTGGGCGCCCTGGGCGTCGAGGTGAAACGTCAGCGCCACCGCGCCATCGCGGAGACTCTCGCGGCGGAGCCGGAGCAGGACCATGCGGTGCTGGTCGAGCATTTTCTGGGCGCGGGCGAAAACGATCAAGCCTGCGGCCACGCCATCCTCGCTGGCCGGGAGGCGCGTGAGCGTCTGCTTTTCTCCCAGGCGGTCGAGTTCTTCGCGCTAGCGGCGCGGCTGCGCGATCCGCTCGCCGACGGGGCGAAGCTGGGCATCGAATACGCTGAGGCGCTGGCGGACGCGGGACGCTGGACGGAGGCGGCGGACATGTACGCCGCCGCTGCGCGTGTGTGCGCCGACGATCCGACGCGCGCCTCGCAACTGCTTGATCGCGCGGCCGCGCAGATGCTCTATTGCGGGCGCCTGAACGAAGGTTACGCCGCCTATCGCGAATTGTTCGCTGGCCTTGGCCTGGAATTCCCCACAACTCACCGCCAGGCGCGACGGATGTCGCAGGTCAATCGGTTCGCGTTGACCGTTGGCGCGCATCGATTCGCGCGCCGCCCCCAACCAGCGGATCGCGTCGCCACGCTCGCCCGTCTCGACACGATGCGCGCGGCGATCAAGGGCTTCGTCATGCTCGACTACGTCGTCGGCGACGCCATCTTCACAAGTTTCCTGCGCGAGGCGACAGCGGAAGGCGAGCCTACCCGGCTTGCTAACGGCCTCGCGCTGGAAGCAACGGCGTCAGCCGCCTACGGCCGGCGCTGGAGCTTGCGTCGCGCCGATAATCTGCTGCGCCGGGTCGACGAGCTTTCGCGCGACATTAGCGATCCCTACGAGCAGATGGGGCTCATAACCCCTCGCATCGGGGTCGCCTGGCATAGTGGCCGTTGGAGCGAGGCGATTGCGATTGCGAACGAGCGGCTGGCGCGGCATCAGCGCGAGCGCGAGCGCTTCGAATACGATATCACGATTACCGCCGGATTGCTCATCGCCGCGCTGGCGTTTTCAGGCGATCTCAGGGCGTGCAAAGAGGTGTTGCAGGAGCAGATCGAGGGCGCAGAGGCGCGCGGCGTCGATAACTTGTTTTTCAACCTCACCTACCCCGTTTATGTCCAACTCGCCGACGACGAGCCTCAGACCGCGCTGGGATTCGCCGACGCCGTCGAGCCGCAACTGCCCGACGACCGCTTCACCTCGCTGCATTGGGGGCATTATTTTACGTCGGTGAACGCGCTCGTCTATGCGGGGCGGGGCTGGGAGGCGTTCGCGCTGGTAGAGCGGCGCTGGCCTCTGATCGTCGCAGCGGGTTTCCCTCAACTGGGCTTTCTGGGCGTTCAAACGCGGGAGGTCCGCGCGCGCGCGGCTCTCGCGGCGGCGCGCGCCGGCAAGCCGCCCAAGGACCTGAGCCGCTGGAGCGTCAAGGGATTGCTCGCCGACGCCGAGGCGAACGCCCGCGCCATCGCGCGGCTCGACGCGCTGCCGTTCGCGCAGCCCACCACCGACGCGATCCGCTCGGGCGTTGCGCGCCTTCGCGGTGACGAGGCGGGCGCGCGACGGCTGTGCGAGCAGGCGGCGGCGGGCTATCAGGCGGCGGACATGAAAGCCTACGCCGCCGCCGCGCGCGCGGGCGCAGGCGGATCGCTGGAGCCGCTCGTGCAAATGGGCGTCAAACGGCCCGACCGCTACGCCGACTTCCTCATTTTCGCGCTCTAACTCGCGTAAGCGCTGGACTAGTCCGTGCAAATACGCAAACGTTTCCCTGCGTCCGATCGACCGGGGAGCGTCGGCTGAGCGATGGCCTGCTAAACGTCTATCTCGACCGCGTTCGGCAAATCACGCTGGACGAGATCGAGACGATTCTGCCGCGCTCGGCGCGCGGCGCGGGCGGCCTTTACGACCTGATGCGCGACTATCCGCTGCGCTACGGCAAGTCGCTGCGGCCCGCCATCGCGGTCGCCGCCTGCCGCGCCTTTGGCGGCCCGCTGGAGGGCGTCGCGGCGACGGCGGCGACGCTGGAATTGTTCCACAACGCCTTCCTGATCCACGACGACATCGAGGATCAATCTTATCTGCGCCGCGACGAGGAGACGCTCAACCGCAAGCACGGCGTCGCCGCCGCGATCAACGTCGGCGACGCGATGCTCGCCGCCACCATGCCGCCGCTGCTGGGCAACATCGGCCGCATTGGGCTGGGGCGCTCGCTTCGCATTCTGCGCATCGTCGAGCGCATGGCGCGCGAGAGCGCGGAAGGCCAGATGCTGGAGCTGACCTGGATCTCTCAGAACGCCTGGGACCAGCGCGACCGCGATTATGTGCGGCTCGTCCACAAGAAGACCGGCTGGTATTCGTTCATCGCGCCCGCGCTTGCCGGCGCGGTCATCGCGGGGCTTTCGGACGCGCAGGCGGAAAGTTTCGCGCGCGCGTTTGTTTGTCTGGGCGTCGCGTTCCAGATTCAGGACGACGTGCTAAATTTGGCCGCCGAGCGCGACGGCTATGGCAAGGATTTCTGGGGCGATCTTTGGGAAGGCAAGCATACGCTGATCCTGATGGAGGCGCTGCGCCGGGCCGACGATAGCGAGCGCGTGCGGGCGCTCGGCGTGCTGGCGCGCCCGCACCCTGGCGTCGGCGGCCTGGCCGCCGCGCGCGCAAAACTCGACGAGCTTCGGGCGCAAAAGAAAATCAGCAAGGCCGCTTATGAGGACCTGCTGCGCTCCGCGTTTGGCGACGGCCCGGCGCCAAAAGAATATGCCGACATCGTCTTCCTCCGCGATTTGGTCGAGCGCACGGGGGCGCTCGATTATGCGCGCCGCGTCGCGGTGCGCCACGCGCGCCGCGCGCAACGCGAGATCGCGCGCCGGGTCGCGCCGCTGCCGGACTCGGAGCACAAATTGTTTCTGCTGGGCCTCGGCGATTTCGCCGTCGACCGCGCAAGCTAGGGGAGGCGCGTTTGTATATGAAGCCCGACGAGGACGCCCGCCCCGGCGAGGCGATCTCCACGCTGATCGAGGCGCTGAAGAGGCTCGGCGAGAGCGAAGGCGCTGCGCCTTTTAAAGACGCGCCGACTTTGGTTGAAGGATTGCTGAAGGGCGGTCAGAAGGCCGCCGACCCCGCCGCCGCGATCTACGCCGCATTGCGCGACGGCCTCGCGAAGTTCGAACGCGACGCCCGCCGCCACGCCGAATTCGTGGAGCGACTGATTGCCCCGAAGGCCGAGGCCGTCAAGGCCGCCGCCGCCAAGCCGTATCAGGAGACGCTGTATCTGCAAGGCGCGGCGGGCGCACGCACCGCCGGGCGTTTCCGCGCATTCAACCGGCGCGACAAGCGCGTTTCGGTGGCGACGCTGTCGCGGCCGTTCACGCAAAGCGGCAAGCCCGCGCCGGAGGCCCCCGCGCTGACCGTTCGGCCCGGCGCGTTCTATCTGGACCCCGGCGAAGCGCGCATGGTGGCGGTGGAGGCCGAATTGCCCGGTCCCGGCCGCTATGAAACCTGCATCGATCTGACGATGGACGATGCCGTCGCGCTGAAACTGTGGATCGAGATCGATGTCTATTCCTGACGACGGCCTGCCCTGCGTCGCGTTTGACGATCCCCAACAGGCGCCGCAACTGCTGTTGCAGTTGCAGACGTCGGCGTTCAAACATCCGTTCGCGGCGCAGGCCCTGTTCTCGGCGCTTGTCGCCGAGGGCCGCGCCTTCGCGCAGACGCCCGAGGGGCAGGCGTGGCGCGACAAGCTCGTCGGCTCCGAGCTTTTGCACCGCGCGCGGATCGCGCTGGACCTGCCGGGCTTCTCCAACCTGGGCCACGGGGAACCGGGATCGTTGCCGACCAATTATGTCGATGCGCTGTTCAGCCTGGCTGGCGAGCGCCAGTCCGGCGACCTCGCCGAAGCGTTGTTTAGATGGGGGCGCGATGACGCCTGACCGCGAGCCCCGGCTGACGCGCACCCGCGACGGCGAAGATCTCGCGCTCATCGGCTTGGGCGCGCTCGCCTGGCTCGACCGTTTCGCGGCGGCGGTCGAGCCGCCGGCGCCAGCGCCTTTCGCGGCGGATGAGAGATTGGTTGATGCGGCGCTGGGGGTGCTGTCGCTGCGCCGAAGCCTGCATCGCTGGGCGGGGCAAGCCGCCGCCGAGACCGCGCCGGCCCCGTCGCCGCGCGCCCACGGCGGCGTCGAGGGTTTGTTGCGATGAACGCGCACGCGCTCCCGCACCCGCCGCTGACGAGGGTCGATTACTGGCGCGCCTCGCCGCAGGCCGAAGATTTGGCCCCCGGATACAAGGAATGGAGCCATTTCAGCGTCCTGGCGCCGGACTTCGATCTGATCTTCAACCTGAGTTTCGTGCGCGACGCCCACTCAAACAGCGCCACGGCGCGGTTGCTCGTGTTGTTTGGCGACGATCAGGACCGCTGGGACGGCGAATTCGCGGCTATTGCGCTCAAGGACGTTCGCATCTCGCCGGGAAGTTCCGACGCGACGCTCGGCCCCGCCTCGGCGCGGTTGGCGGGCGGGCGCTACCGCATCGAGGCCGATCTGCCCAAACGCGACCTGTATCTGGCTTTCGACCTGGAGCCGCAGGC
>Ga0209698_10001288_pt1 | contig 29020 bp, 19 predicted proteins | sample LitLauG_LLR_2012_FD_187203 | JGI IMG/M metagenome (GOLD analysis project Ga0209698, IMG submission 187203) | Freshwater sediment microbial communities from Pennsylvania, USA - Little Laurel Run_MetaG_LLR_2012 (SPAdes) (version 2) | ecosystem: Environmental > Aquatic > Freshwater > Creek >... | reverse complement strand
CACGCGGGCCAAGCAGGATCGCGCCGGCGAAGGCGGCAAGGCGAAGTATCTGCCGCTGCTTGTCCACGGCGACGCGGCCTTTGCGGGGCAAGGCATCACCGCTGAGACGCTGAACTATGCCGACCTCGGCGGCTATACCGTCGGCGGCACGATTCACGTCATCGTAAACAATCTGGTCGGATTCACGACCAACGCGCGCGAGGAGCATTCCTCCCGTTTCTCAGCGCAACTGGCGCGGCGGCAGCCGATTCCGATTTTCCACGTCAACGGTGAAGATGTGGACGCCGTCCTTCGCATCATGCGCATGGCCACCGAATACCGCTACCAGTTCGGGACGGACGTGGTGGTCGACCTGATCGGCTACCGGCGCCACGGCCACAGCGAAGTCGATGATCCCACCGTCACCCAGCCGCTGATGTACAAGGCGATCAAAGAGCATCCGCCGCTGTGGGAGATTTACGCGAAGAAGGTTGGCGTCGAAAACATCGCCGAGCGCGTCGCGGCGATCAAGAGCGTATTCGAAACGGCGCAAAAGAACGCGGCCCTCATCACCAAGAAGCCGCTTCTGCGCGAACTTCCAAAATATTGGGATAGCTACTTTGGAGGGCGATACCACGCAGAGTATGAAGTTCCAACGGGCGTCCCGCAAGAGGGGCTGGCGGAATTGACTGGGCGCCTGACTACCCATCCGGAAGGTTTCCACATCCATCCCAAGGTGAAGAAGTTGCTCGAGCAGCGCGTCGAGATGGGCACCGGGAAGAAGCCTCTCGATTACGGCATGGCCGAGGCTCTGGCGTTTGCCAGTCTGGTGAAGCAGGGAATTCCCGTGCGCCTGAGCGGTCAGGACGCCCGGCGCGCCACCTTCAACCAGCGTCATTCGGTGCTGATTGATACCGAGGACGAAACGGAATATGTCCCGCTGCGAAACATCGCTCCCAACCAGGCGGCGTGCGATATCTACAACTCGACTCTCTCCGAAGCCGCGGTCATGGGCTTTGAGTACGGCTACAGCCGTGACTATCCGGAAGCACTGGTGTTGTGGGAAGCCCAGTTCGGCGATTTCGCCAACGTGGCGCAGGCTGTGATCGATCAGTTCGTCGCCGCGGGCGAGGACAAGTGGGGACTGCTCTCCGGCCTGGTGCTGTTGCTGCCGCACGGCTATGAAGGACAAGGCCCGGAGCACTCCAGCGCGCGCATCGAGCGTTTTCTGCAACTGGCGGCGCGCGACAACATCCAGATCTGCCAGCCGTCCAATGCCGGGCAGTACTTCCACCTGCTGCGCCGGCAGGCGATACGGACTTGGAGAAAGCCGCTGATCGTGTTTACCCCTAAGAGCATGCTGCGGCATCCCGACGCGCTCTCACCGCTCGAAGATCTTACGCATCAGCGTTTCCTCCCGGTCATCCCCGATACCGAGGCCACCGACGCCAAGCGCATTCTGATCTGCACCGGGAAAATCGGGCATGAACTGCGCATGGAGCGGAAGAAGCGCAATGACACTAGTACAGCCATTGTGTTTCTGGAGCAGATGTACCCGTTCCCCGAGGCGGAACTGGCGGCGGAATTGGATCGTCACAGCACGGCTCGCGACATCGTCTGGGTGCAGGAAGAGCCGTCGAATATGGGGCCGCTGTTCTATATGCTGCCGCGGTTGCGGCGCATTGCGCAGGAGCGCCCTGTGCTATCGGTAAAACGATCGGGGAGTCCGAGTCCGGCGACGGGATCGGCCAAGGCGCACGAGGTCGAGCAGAAAACCCTGCTGACGCTTGCATTCACAACCCAGGGGTAGTTGTTCGGGAAGGACGGGCGAGGGCCCCCGTCGCTCCATCCTGCGAATGACAAACAAAAAGCCCAGGATCGATCCCGGGCTTTCTTTATTCGAGATGACAAACTGGCTAGGGCCAGCGCTTGGCAGCATCTTCCCAGCCCGCTGCACGTGCCGGCGGAGCTGTCGAGGTGGCGACGACCGGAGGGGGAATCCGCATCGGCTGTTGGGGCGGGGTAGCCGTCAGAGTTGGTTTCGGTGTTTCGCCCGATAGTTCTTTCTCCTCGGAAAGCAACGGTGCGGCAACCCGCAATGCTTCCACTTCTTTTTCCAACCGAGTCAGTTCGAGCTCTTTCTGTCTCAAAACTTCATACACATTTTTCATGCTTGGGCACCTGTGGTCTCGCAACGAGCGGATAACCGCAATGTATGGTTCCTACCCTCGATTTGTCAAGAAAAACAGGCACTCGCGAGTTCACGACGTCTATCGAAATACAACAATCACCACCAGGACGCCCAGAACCAGGACCACGATCGCCAGTAGATTCACATGGTTGGCGAGCCACGACTCCTTCGGGGACTCTGACATGTCCCGGAACGACGGCATAGAACCCAGTCCCACGCGTTCTGCCGAGGCAGACGGTTTGCTTTCCCTTCGCTCGCAATCCAGGCAGTAAGTTCTACCTTCCGACACCGGGAACCCGCAGGCCACACACTTCCGCACCCGCCGCATAGCCTCCGGCACCGGAGCCGCCTGGACCGGACCGGGTGGGTCTTCCAGCAGTCCGGCTACGACCGATTCGGAAGGGGCGCATCCTCCAACCGGAGGGGCCTCAACCTTTACCACCACTGCCTCCTCCTCAGATTCCCGATCTGGTTTCGGGTCAATCTTCGGCTCCTCTTCGGCAGTTTCTGCCCCATCGTCTCCCACTCCCGCGGGAGCGGCAACCGCTTCCGCCGTTTCGACGCGTGGCTCCGGCGTCTTCGTGCCTCGCGCCGCGATGCTGGCACGCGTGGCGCCGGCAGCCGGACCGGGTGGGCCTTCTGCCAGGTCGAGCGCGGTCAAGGTCAGGTCTGCCATGCGCTCCAGGGCGCTCAAATCGCGCTCCTCGAAGGCGTAGGCGTGGTCGGAAAACAGTTCGAACAGCCCGCGAATCTCGCCACTCGCTCGCAACAGCGGCATCACCACAATGGAGGCAATTCCCATCTGGCGGCAAGTTTCCAGGTTCACACGCGCATCATTTTCCGCGTTGTCGCAGCGCAACAGCTGGCGCCGGGCAATGCTCTCACCGGTCAGCCCTGAGCGCACCTGCAACCGGGCTCCCACCGGAGGGGCAGACGTCCCCGCACTCGCCCGGCAAACCATCTCTTCCCCGCTCGGCAGCGCCAGGGCAGCCCCCGTCGCGCCCGTGATGTATTGCGCGCGCTCCACCAGCAACTGCAATGCAGCCTCCAGTTCCTGCTCTCCGAGAGACTGCCCGCCGTTGGGATGGTCAACGGAACCAGCAGGCTCAGCGGGAGTGGTGGTACCGCCCTCGGCTTTTTCCGCCGGAAATGGAGTGTCGGGTTGAACAGATCCCTGCATGTGGGAAACACACTACCACTCCGCGGTTGAACCGGTGCAGCGTGGCAGAAAAGGCCTGATCCGAGTCTCGCCTTCAAGACTTCGGCTGTCAAGCATACTGAAAATGGAAGGGGTTACCGCGACTTATCTTCTTTGTGGCGCAGCCAATCGATGAACATCTGCTCAATCGGCTTGTCATACGACATCAGCAGGTGCCGGACACTGCGTCCGCTGACGAAGTGGCACACTTCTTCCGCCAAGTTCTTGGCGTGATCGCCCGCGCGTTCGAGCGACTGGGTCATGAAGATGACTTGCAGGCTGGCATGGTGCGCGATGTTCTCCGGATTCTCGATGTGCCGCAGGAAAATCAGGTTCCGCAACCGGTCCATTTCCGCATCCGCCCGCAGCACGTCGATCGCTTTCTTCACGTCCCGTTGCGAGAACGAATGCGCTACGTCGGCCAGCATTTTTTCCAGGATGGTCGCCATCTGCGTCAGGTCGCGCGCATCCTGCGAATCAAGCCGGGCCCCTGCCGCCTGCGCGCTGGTCGCAAAACTCAGCAGCAGGTCCCCGATACGCTCTAGCCCGATCACCACTTTCATGCACGCCAGCAACTGGCGCGTCTCGGCTTCCGGCACACGGGTAATGATTGCGGTGACACCCGAGTCCACTTCCAGATCGATGGCGTCGAGATCTTTCTCAAACTTTCGAATGGCATTCAGGTGCGACATCGATCCGGTGGCAATTCCCTCCGCCGCAGTGGCTGCTGCTTCCCGCGCCAATTCGCAGGCTTCCACGGTTCTCTTTACCAAGTCGGAGTAGGACGGATCCGGAGAGGGCAACTTGACGACCGTGCTCATATAGGCACTACATCCTTTGGGTGCTCAGAACCGCTCCCATGAGCGCTGGAGCAAGGTTGCAGATTTGCACACCAACCTACCTTAAGAATAACTCCTTCGACGGGTTAAAGGGTTAAAGGGTCGTGAATTTTACACTTTCTTAACTTCGCCGATGATTCCAGGTGAGGGATGGGCTGACGCCGGCAGCGTAAATAGAAATGCGGAGCCGTGGTTCAGTTCGCTCTCCGCCCGGATCGTCCCCTCGTGCGCCAGCATAATATGCTTGGCGATGGCCAGTCCCAGCCCCGTGCCACCCGATTCCCGTGAGCGCGCTTTATCCACGCGGTAGAACCGCTCGAACAGCCGCGGCAGGTGCTCGGAAGAAATCCCGGGCCCAAAGTCCCTCACATAGAACTCAATCCCGCCGGCTACCTCGCGCGCTCCCAGAACCACTCGCTTCCCCGCCGCGGCGTACTTCAGGGCATTCTCAATGAGGTTCGAAAAAACCTGGTGGATCGCCTCCCGGTCGGCCTTCACGCTCTTGTCCGCCACCCCATTCTCCTTCTGCAGATCCAGCTCATACGAGCGCGCTACCTCGCGGAAACTTTCGAGCGCGTCCTCCAGCAGTTCCTCGGCGCTCACGTCCTGAATGTCGAACCGCTGCTCGCCTGATTCCACGCGGGCGAGGGTCAGCAAGTCCTCGGTCAAGCGCGCCATTCGGGCCGCGTTCTTGCGAATAATTTCCAGAAAATCCCGGACGTGGTTGTCTTCGGCCGGCTGGTCCAGCAGCGTCTCGGTGTACCCCTGAATGGAGGTTAGCGGAGTTCGCAATTCGTGGGAAACGTTGGCGATGAAATCGCGCCGTGTCTTCTCCATGCGCTCGGTCTCGGTCAGATCGCGCAATACGGCGACCGCTCCCCCTCCCGGCATGGGCGCCGCAGTCACATCCAGCGTCCGCCCGGGTGTAATCGTGTTTGAACGCGCGGAAGTTACCACCTGCTCGCGCGCGGCGCGCTGAATTGCGGCCAGAAAATCGGGGTCGCGGACGTTATCCACCAGGGGCACATTCAGCCGCGGAGCATGCAGCAGCAGCCGGTCCATGCGGCGATTCGCCCATTGCACGCGCCCATCCGCGCCCACCGCGATCACCGCGTCCTGCATGCTGTTGAGCAGCGTTTCCAATTCGCGCTGGCTGGTCTGCACTCGGGCGAAACTCTCTTCCACGCCGCGCGCCGTCTTATCCAGCGCGGACGCCACCTGCCCTATCTCGTCCCCGGAAGTCGAGGCGATTCTCGCGGTCAAGTCTCCGGCTGCCACATGCTCGGCAAACGTGACAATCCGCCGCAGACGGCGCGCCACATACCGAGCCGCGGCTGCCGCCACAATCAGCGCGAATGCGAACGCGGCCAGCGATCCCCAGAACAGCGCCTTCGCGAGCTGACGATTTGCGGTCTCGATCTCCGACAACGGATACGCCAGCCGCACCGCGCCTCCGGAAACGGGCGCTGCGACGTACAAGAAAGGAATACTCAGGGTGTGGCTCCGGCGTTCATCCACCCCCACCTGCCCGCCCAGAGCGGCCACGAACTCCTTCCGCCGCGCATGGTTTTCCATCGTGCTGGGATCGGCCTCGGAATCAGCCAGCACCTTGCCGGTTGGATCAATCACCGTGGCCCGGGCCCCCGCCGCCTGTCCTTCCTGCGCCGTGACATCAGCCAGGGAATGCTGCCGGTCCGCCTCCACGCGGTAGGCAAACATCAGCGTTTTCTGCCGGAGATTGCGTTCGATCTGCTCGTGCAGCGTCTGTTCCCAAGTCCTGTGCACCGTCAGCTGCAGAGTGATTGCGGTTACACAAATCACCAGCAGGAACACCAGCATCAGTTTGAGGAAGATGCGGCTTCTCAACGCGTGACCTCGAAGCGGTAGCCGGCCCCGCGCACCGTCTTCAGATAGCGCGGATTCTCCGGATCAGGTTCGATTTTCTCCCTGATCCGCCGCACATATACGTCCACCGAGCGCGGCGTCACATAGGCGGTATCGCGCCACACCGAATCGAGCAACTGATCCCGCGTAAAGACGCGTCCGGTATGCCGCATGAAGTAATCGAGCAGCCGGAACTCGGTAGCCGTGGTCGGCACCGCTTTCCCGCGGACCGTTAAGGTCATCGCCGCGGGATCGATCTGAATCTCGTCTACCTTCGTGGGCAACGGCGGCAGCGGACGCTCAAATCGCCGCATCACTGCTTTCACGCGAGCCACAAGTTCACGCGGACTGAACGGCTTGGGAATGTAATCGTCAGCTCCCAGCTCCAACCCCAGAACGCGATCGGCTTCGCTGCTCTTGGCCGTCAGAAAAATGACCGGCACCGACGACAGGTGCACCGAATTCCGGATCTGGCGGCACAGTTCGAGCCCATCCTTTCCCGGAACCATGATGTCCAGCAAAAACAGCGACGGGCGTTGCCGTTCCGCGTCGAGCATCACCAGGTTGCCGGTCGAATAGAGACGCACGTTGAAGCCGGCAGTCTCCAGGTGATGGCGCACCAGGCGGGAAATATCCGGATCGTCTTCCACAACGAAGATGGTCGGTTTCACGGCGTCCATTGTAGCTGGGTGGCTTGTGGATTCGAAATGCTGGCCATCCGTAGAGACGGGGCTTGCCCCGTCTCCCGCGCTCCCCGCGACCCTCTCCCAACGTAACCTTGTCGCAAAACCGCCGTAACGATACCGTGGCCCAAAGGCGTAATCAAAGGGTCGTATTCGTCCGATCGGTGAGGAGATGCGCACGTCGTGGGGTCTCTCCCGCCGCGCCAAACATGTCTATGAACCAAAAGATCGCATCGCTATCGCTGTGTCTCGCACTCTTGGCCGCGCCCGCCGCCAGCTCCGACCACTCTACGACCGCAGAAGTATGGTCGCCTGAACTCCGGTCGGAGATGACCATTCGGAAAACCGTTCAGGAAATCCGCCTCGGCTTCCATGTCTCGTCCCAGAATGGGCGCCCCGTTCCAGAGTTGCAGCCCGGTCAGTTCTCCGTTTTCGAAGACGGCCACCCGGTCACCGGGGTCACTGGTTTCTATGCGGACCAGAACCTCCCCCTCCGCCTCGTACTCATGATTGACGCCAGCGATTCCATGACCCGTGGGTTTGCGTCCGAGCGAAAAGCGGCCGCCGACTTCCTCGAAAATGTGGTTCGTCCGGGCGTGGACCAGAGCGCCGTCGCCGCTTTCTCAACCCGTGCTTCCATCCAGCTCGGCGAAAACGCTTCTGCCCCGGAAAAGCTGCGCCTGATCGAAGACCTGCATTCCTCGGGCCTGACCGCCCTGTTTGACTCGATCCGGGAAGCCACCGCCCGCATCCGTGCGTATGATCGCGGGACGACACTGACGCGCCGCGTGCTGGTGCTGCTCAGCGATGGTGATGATAACTACAGCCTGCATTCGCGTCAGGACGCGATCACGGCCGCTCAACAATCCGACGTCGCCATTTATGCCATCGCTCCCCACGACCCAAAACACCCGGAGCCCGGGGACGCGAATCTCGAAGAACTCGCTGCCGCGACCGGCGGACGCGTCTTCTACCTCAAGAAATACGAACAGTCGCCCGCGGCCTTCGCCCAGATCGAACGCGAAATCCGTTCCGAGTACGCCGTCACCTTCCATCCCGAGGGCCAGGTGTGCGGCTTCCACAGCGTTCGCGTCGAGCCCACAGACAGCAGCCTGCACGCCCGCTCCCGCGAGGGGTTCTATGGAGACTGTTCGTAGGAAGAGTTGATCGCTCGCAGTTCGGAGTTCGTGCAGGCCTCCCCCAAGGCGCAACCGTCGCGGCCTCCGGACGGCGAAACCGCGCTCGACTTACCAGATCCAGCACTGATGTTCATAGCCGCGAAGCGGCGCCAGAATGCAGCCCACACCGCAAGGTGTGGGTTCCACGCAGGAGACAAGCGAGCCCCTGGAAGGGCGAAAGAATAGCTGTGACACAGACTCCGGAGGGTTCTCACGCCCTCTGCTATCTCCTGACTACTTCAACGCCATCCCCGCCTCGGCCGAAAAATCCATCGCCACAAACTCTTTCCGCAGGAACTTCGGAAAGGCTGCGGCCGCGATCATGGCGGCGTTGTCAGTAGATAGCGATCGCGAGGGAAAGAAAACCGGCAGGCCCTGCATTTCGGCTTCGCGCTCAAAGGTTGCCCGCAATTCCTGGTTCGCCGCCACGCCGCCGCTTACGAACAGAGTCTGAACGTCATATTCCTGAGCAGCAGCCAGCGTCTTTGTAACCAGATCTTCCACCATGGACCGCTGAAACGAAGCCACCAGCCCGAGCGTCTGCCGATCGCAGAGTTTGAGATAATCTTCGACCGTTACCTTCTGCTGGCTCGCCAGCGCCTGGCGCCGCACCACGATCGACGCCGCCAGATCCTCAGTCTCAACGTACCGCAACACCGCCGTCTTGATTCCGCTGTAAGAAAAATCGAAGCGGGCCCCATCGGAGCGCGGAAGGTTGCGGTCGCGCCGATCACGATGTTTGATCTGCGAAGTCTGAAACTTCACCGCGTGCGGATCGCCGTGAGGCGCAAGCCGGTCAATGATCGGCCCGCCCGGATAACCAAGTCCCAACAGCTTGGCCACTTTATCGAACGCTTCTCCGGCAGCGTCGTCGCGCGTGCGCCCAATGTTTTCGTAAGTCCAGCAGTCTTCCTCTCTCCGGGCCAGATACAGGTGCGTGTGTCCGCCCGAAACCACCAGCGCGAGCACCGGGAACTGAAGACCCGCCTCTCCCGTCTGCCGCTGTTCCAGCAGCACCGCGTGAATGTGGCCCTCCAGATGGTTGACGGCAATCAACGGCTTCTCCAAAGCAAAAGCCAGCGCCTTGGCAAAACTGATCCCGACCAGCAGCGCGCCTGCCAGCCCCGGCCCCTGCGTGACCGCCAGCGCATCGACCGACTCGTAAGTCTGCCCAGCCTCGGCCATAGCCTGCCGCACCACCGGAACAATCGCGCGCAGGTGCTCGCGCGACGCAAGTTCCGGAACCACTCCCCCGTAAGGCTGGTGCGTGGCGATCTGCGAGGCCACCACGTTGGACAGGATCTGCTGCCCCGAGCGCACCACCGCCGCCCCCGTCTCATCACAGGAGCTTTCGATACCGAGAATGCACGCGTCAGGCATAATGAGGCGGTCGCTAGTTGCGAGTCGCTAGGTGCTAGCTCCTAGCAGGCTGCGGAAGAGTCGGTTTCGTATCAGGGCATTGCTTTAGCGATGCCACAACTCGTTCAGTTTCATCCGCCCTTTAGGGGCTGACGCTGCATTTCGACTTTTTCCGCACCCTTGTTTCAAAAATCGGGTTCGGGCACGGCTCGGTTTTGGGAAGGGCACGGCTTTAGCCGTGCCGCCAAGATCCACCAGAGCCCGGGCTTTAGCCCCTGAGGGCCGGGGTCTTAGCCTTCTTAGTAGACTTTTGAAACTGGTTCTAGTCTAGACCATTAGAAACTTTGCGGCCGAAAAACGCGCCGTTGCGATGCCTGAACACGGAATGCCGACCGCTGCCCACCAACACGCCACCGAAATCGTCCGCACGCTGCGCGCCCACGGCCACCAGGCCTACCTCGCCGGCGGGTGCGTGCGCGATCTGCTGCTCGGGCGCGAACCGTCCGACTACGACGTGGCCACCGAAGCCACACCCCAGCAGGTGATGGAGATTTTCCCGCAGACCTTCGCCGTCGGCGCGCAATTCGGTGTCGTGCTCGTGCCCTTCGCAGCCGCGCCGCCGACGGGCGAGGACGCCCGTCTCTCCACGAATAAAGAAGGCCGGGGCAATGTCGTGGAGGTTGCCACCTTCCGCTCCGACATCGGCTACTCTGACGGCCGCCATCCCGACGAAGTCCGCTTCAGCCGAGACCCCCGCGAGGACGTCGAGCGCCGCGACTTCACCATCAACGGCATGCTGCTCGACCCCGTCACCAATGAAGTGCTCGACTATGTCGGCGGGCGCGCGGACCTCAAAGCCGGAATCGTCCGCGCCATCGGCCAGCCCGAGCGGCGTTTCGCGGAAGACAAGCTGCGCATGCTGCGGGCAGTGCGCTTTGCCGCGCGTTTCGAATACAAGATTGACCCAGCCACGCTGGCAGCCATGCAGAAGCTGGCACCGCAGATTCACCAGGTGTCGCGCGAGCGGGTGCGCGAAGAACTGACCAAGATGCTCATCGAAGGCCGCGCACAACGTGCGTTCCAGTTGCTCGATGAGAGCAAGTTGCTGCCGCAGGTATTGCCGGAAATTTCAGCGATGAAGGGAGTCGAGCAGCCGCCGCAGTTTCATCCCGAAGGCGACGTCTTCGTCCACACGCTGCTGCTGCTCGAAAAACTTCCCGCGGGCTGTTCGAAGACGCTGGCCTGGGGCGCGCTCTTGCACGATGTCGGCAAGCCGCCGACGTTCCGCGTCGCTCCGGACCGCATCCGTTTTGACGGCCACGTGGACGTGGGCGTGAAGATGGCCGCGGAGATTTGCCGCCGCTTGCGCTTTTCGAACGATGAGACCGATCAGATTCTCGCGCTGGTCGACAATCACATGCGTTTCGCCGACCTGCAGCGCATGAAAGAATCGACCCTGAAAAAATTCTTGCGCTTGCCCGGCTTCGACGAGCACCTCGAACTGCATCGCATCGACTGCCTCTCCAGCAACGGGATCGTGGAATCGTATGAGTACGCCCGCGAAAAGTTACGGGCTATTCCGCCGGAAGCGATCCGCCCCACGCCTCTCATCACTGGCCGCGATCTGATTGAAGCAGGCTATGAGCCCGGCCCACGATTCAAAGAGGTGTTGGCGGCGGTAGAAGATGCTCAACTGGAGGGGCGACTCACGTCACGCGAGGCGGCGATGGAGTACGTGCGTCGCGAATTTCCCGTGTAGGGCGGACACTCCTGTCCGCCTCCTGTCCCTGGCCACAAGAGCCGTGGTTCCACAAGCCGCCAGCGCCGTGTACAATCCCGTCGCTATGCTTCGGAGAAACAGCGGGTTGAAGTCCCCTTCGGTTTCCGCTCTGCTGCTCGTCCTGACGCCGCTTCTTTTCGCCGACGCGCCCACGATTCAGATTCCCCGCGTTGACAATCCTCCCGTCCTCTCCGACTTCGAAACCATGCATCCACCCGCGTCCGTTGCCGGCCGCATGCTGAAAGTCTCCGGGTTCATCGCGCGCGAACCCGCCGACGGCGCCACACCGACGCAGGATACCGACGTATACCTCGCCTACGACCAGCACAATCTGTATGCCGTGTTCGTCTGCTGGGACAAGGAACCGGACAAGATCCGCGCCCGCATGAACCGCCGGGACGACATCTTCTCCGACGATTCCGCCGAGATCATGATCGACACCTTCAACGATGCGCGCCGCGGTTATACCTTCGCTGCCAATCCGTTGGGCATCCAATGGGACGCGTTATGGACCGAAGGTTCGATCGCGAACGGTCTTCCGGCTGATTACAGCGGCTTCGACTCGTCCTTCGACACCGTGTGGCGCTCGGATGCCCGCCTCACGGGCCAGGGCTACGTCGTGCTGATGGCGATTCCTTTGAAGAGCCTGCGCTTCTCGAGCGACGAGCAGCAGCAGTGGCGCATCATCCTGAACCGTAGCATCCCACGCACCAATGAGAACCTGTTCTGGCCGCGCATTACCAACCGCATTCAAGGTCGCTTCAACCAGGCTGCTACCGCGACCGGGATCGAGCACATTTCCCCAGGACGCAATATCCAGCTCATCCCCTACGGTCTGTTCCGCGGTTTTCGCGACATTGACCAGCGCGACCCGACTGATCCTTTCTTTGAGGGCCGCACTTTACAACCCGAGGTCGGCCTTGACGCCAAGTTCATCCTGCACGACAGCTTCGTCCTCGACGCCACCGTCAATCCCGACTTCAGCCAGGTCGAATCCGACCAACCCCAGATCACGGTCAACCAGCGGTTTGCGGTTCTCTTTCCGGAGAAGCGCCCGTTCTTTCTGGAGAACAGCAACTTCTTCACCACGCCCATCGATCTCGTTTTCACCCGCGACATTGGTCATCCAGAGTTTGGCCTGCGCCTCACCGGAAAATCCGGTCCCTGGGCGGTGGGCGTTCTGGCCAGTGACGATCGCGCTCCCGGCGAGGCCCTTCCTCCCACGGATCCGCACAGCGGAGACCGGGCTACGTTCACCATCGCCCGCGTGAGCCACGACATTTTCCAGCAGTCCACCGTCGGCGCCATCTACACCGACCGCGAATTCGCCGGCGGCTACAACCGCGTGGGCGGCGCCGACACCAACCTTAAACTCAACGAGAACTGGCGCATGCAGGGCCAGGCGGTGGCCAGTTCCACGTTTGACGCATTGGCCCGCACGCACTCCTCCGGTCCCGCCTTCCGGGTTGTGCTGGACCGCTCCGGCCGTCAGTTCAACCTTGAATCCCGCAACATTTATTACAGCCCCGGCTTCGTAACCGATGCGGGCTTCGTGAACCGGGTGGATCAAGCCGGTCAAGCCATCGATGCCAGTTACTATTTCCGCCCGGAAGGCAAATTTCTGATTTCCTGGGGCCCTACGCTGGAGGAAGCCGTGCTCTTGGATCATCGGGGCACCGCTCTCGAATATCTTGTCTTCCCTGGTCTCCGCGTAGACATGGCGCGTAGCACCTACGTCAATTTCCATCCCTTTGTCTACGATGACGTCCACCTTCGCCCTGTGGATTACAGCCTCCTCTCGCGAGTCACTGCCTATCCTGAGAAATCCTGGGCAATCGAAGCCGGAACCAGCTGGTTCAAGCTGTTTGACTTCGGCACCGTATTCGGCTCGGGCGACGGCGTGAACTACAACCCCGCCGCCGGGCATGCCCCCGCTTTCAGCCATGAGGACCAGGGAAACTTTAACCTCACCTTCCACGCTGCCAGCCGTCTGCGCGTCGACAACACTTACCTGCTGGAGCACGTCCGGGAACGCGACCGCCACTTGACCGCCGTCACCAACCACATCTTTCGCAGCAAGTGGAACTACCAGTTCACGCGCGAACTATCCGCCCGCGTGATTTTGCAGTACACCTCGGTCCTGTCGAATCCAGCCATCAGTTCGCTGTCCCCGACCAAGAACTTCAATGTCGACTTCCTCATCACCTACCTGGTCCATCCCGGCACTGCGATTTATGTCGGCTATAACAGCGATCTGGCGAACCTGAACCGCAACCTGGCCGTCGACTCAACCGGCACAATCCTCACCACGCCCCACGGCTACCTGAACGACAGCCGCCAGTTCTTCGTGAAGGCATCGTATCTGTTTCGGTTTTGAGAGGCCATCTCAAGAATGGTTTTGGGAAGGGCACGGCTTCCAGCCGTGCCGCTTCGGACCGCCAAACACGCGGGCTTTAGCCCCTGAGGCCCGGCAGTTTACGCCTTTGGTTCATTATGAGATAGCTTCTGACAGCTGGAGAAGAGAACGGCTTCAGTCCTACCGTCGCAGATGGGTTGGTGTTCCATCATCTTGTGACGCACGTCCTTGACAACAATATCAATTGGATAAATCATTGGGATCGAGCAATAGCTCATCTGGCCGAGGGGGCTCACCGCCGTCACAACCCTTCGAGGAGACCCGAAAGTGCGGCTCTTTGATATCAGAGTGTGCCAGTCAGCCCGAAATGTGTGTGCGTGAGAACTACTCTGCCGCAACATCGGTGGAACAGAATCTGCGAGACACCAGCCCCGGAGGGGCGCTACAGGTTAGCCCAGGACGTAAGTCCTGGGTACAGTGGGAAATCGGACGGAGTCCCGGAGGGACGACACAAGTTCTCACGCACACAACTAAATCCGCTGCTTCCATCGCCGAATCGGGGGCGATTCTCACCCTCTAACTCCTTATTCCGGAATATTTTACATATAAGTCCTCTCGAATCTATATTTTGGAGTGTTTTGACCACCTATCTCCATGATTCCAAAAGACCGGGGGGAGGGGGGTACCCACCGTACTAACTGGTTAATACAGCCGGAGTAACCGGACAGGCAAAGCCTTCGGCTTTTCGCGGGCGAGGGCGCCCGCGCCACACTGAGTCGACCTAGTTACGCAATAGGCCTCTGCAGATCGAGTTCGGGTGAGCCGGCCTTCCTCAGTTGTTTGTTCAACTCCGGTACGTCTTTGGATTTGAGTTGATCCCACGCTGACAGTTGCTCGTTGAGCGCTTTCTCCAAGTCCGTGAAGGTGGCGCTTTGTTGACTTGTGGGCGGAGCGTCGGCGTTATCCAACCCGCTGAGTAACATGTTGAAGCCGGTATTCAGACGGGCCAGGGTGCGGCCATCGGGAGTGCTGAGGAAGCCGGCGCCGTAGCCTCCCTCCTCGCCTTCGAGGGCCGCGAGTTTCGCTTCCAGGCTGGCGGCCTGCGCACTCGCTTTCCCGCTGGATGCTGCTTGCAGTTGCTTGCGCAGGCTGCGGATTTGCTGCACGGCTTCATAGTCGCGGTGGAGGGCGTCGGCGATCTTGCGGTCGAGATCGAAGAGCGAGCGCAAGTCCTCGGCTGAGACTTTGACGCGCGGGTCCATGCGAATTTCGAGCGACTGCGTATAAGTCTTCCCATCGGCCGTCAGGTTGACGGTGTACTTGCCCGGCAAGGCTGCAGCCCCGAGCGGGTAGAGCGGCGTGTCGTGAAAAATGGCCGAGATCGGGAAATCGCGGCTCAGAACCTCGGGCGCAGGATAGCTCAGATCCCACACGAAGCGATGCATGCCCGCCGCGGTTGAGACCGTGCGTGCCGGGCGCACCCAATACATGGGGACGTTGAAGTCTTTCGGATTCACCGGCTGCGGCTTGTCGGCGCTGGAGAAAGCTCGAACAGGCTTTCCGTCGGCATCCACGATCTCAATGGTGACCGGGCTCGACATATCAGACTTCAGCCAGAAGTCGATCATGGCGCCGTCGGGCGGATTCTGGCCGGCCGGTTCCTCGGGAGGCAGCGGCGTATCGGTGTTGTTGTTGCGGCGGACGCGGTAGGTTAGTTGCGGAGCAAACAGGTGCGCGGTTGCCGTGCCCCACTGCCCGCCGAGTTGGCGAAGGGGCGTGACGTTATCCAGGATCCAGAACGACCGGCCATGCGTGCCGACCACGATATCGTCCTTGTGGATGACCAGGTCGCGAATCGACGTCGCAGGCAGGTTCAGTTTCAGCGACTGCCAGTGTTCGCCGTCGTCCCAGGAGACGTACACCGAACGCTCGGTACCGGCGTAGAGCATCTTTTTGCGCACCGGGTCTTCGCGGACTGTGTTCACGGGCTCGTTCTCAGGCAAACCATTCACAATCTTCTGCCAGGTGTGACCGCTGTCGTGAGTGCGGTAGACATGAGGATGCAAGTCGTCGAGCCGGAACCGGTTCACCGCCGCGTACGCGCTGGCGTTATCGAAGCGCGAAGCATCCATCTGCGCAACTTTGCTCCACGGCGTCAGGTCGGGAGGCGTCACGTTATGCCAGTTCTGGCCGCCATCGCGGGTGACGTGGATCAGACCATCGTCGGTGCCAACCCAGATGGTTTGTGCGTCTTTCGGCGAAGGCGCGATCGAATAGATCACGCCCCGATGCTTGCCCTTCGCGGGATCGGATTCTACGAAAGGCCCGAGGCTCGCGGGTACGCCGGGGTCCTCGCGCGTCAAGTCCGGACTGTTTTCCTGCCAGGTGATTCCTCCGTCGCGCGTTGAGAACAGCACATTCGATCCCAGGTAGAGCACACGGGGATCGGCGGGAGAAAACAGCAGCGGCGCGGTGCGGTTGAAACGGTACTTGCCCGTCCTCAACACTACCGGAGAAACGTCGCGCGTCTGGCCGGTGGTGACATCGAATACCGTGGCCTTGCCGCCATAGATCAGATTCGGATGCAGCGGGTCGGGCGCGACGTAGCCGTATTCCTCGGTGCCCACCGTGGTCCAGTCGCGGAAGGTGATTTCGCCGAAGTCGCTGCGGCTGGCTGTGCCGACGGAACCGCTTTCCTGCTGGCCGCCGTAGACCCAGTACGGGAACTGGCTGTCGGTGATGACGTGGTAGAACTGCGCGGTGGGCTGGTTGTACCAGGAACTCCAGGTCTTCCCGCCGTTGACGCTGATGGTGGCACCCTGGTCCACGGCGAGGGCGATGATGTCGGGATTGTCGGGATTGATCCAGATGGTGTGATAGTCGTCGCCGCCGGGCGCGCCTTTGATGGCAGTGAAGTTCTTGCCGGCATCGGTGGACTTGTAGGTCGAAGTGTTGGCGACGTAGATCACGTCTTTATTTGCCGGATCCACGCGCACGCAGCCAAAATCGTCGCCGCGGCCCCACACACGCTCTTCATGATTCACCTGCTGCCAGCTTTCGCCCGCGTCGTCGGAGCGGTAGATGCCGCTGGCGTTCTTTGCATTCGTCTTGGTTGTGTTAACCCAGGCATACATGCGGTTGGGATCGCTGGGAGAGATGGCGGGGCCGATCCGGCCGAGGCCCTCGGCTTCACCCGGCAGTCCTCTGGTGAGTTGCCGCCAGGTGTTACCGCCGTCGGTGGATTTGTAGAGACCGCTGCCAGGGCCGTTGTAGCCGCCGCCGGTCGACCACGGTGGACGGCGCGACGCCCAGAGGCTGGCAAAGATTACGTGCGCATTGCGGGGATCGAAGACGAGATCCATGGCGCCGACGTTTTGATCCTTGTAGAGAACTTTCTTCCAAGTCTGGCCGCCGTCGAGCGAGCGGAAGACGCCGCGCTCGGCATTCGGACCGTAGGGATGCCCGAGGGCAGCCACGAAAAGGCGATCCGGGTCTTTGGGATCGACGATGACGGAGCTGATCTGTTGCGCATCGCGCAGACCAAGATGCTCCCAGGTATGGCCGGCATCGGTAGATTTGTAAATGCCGTCGCCCACAGAGAGATCGGGGCGGCGAAGACCTTCGCCGCTGCCGACGTAGATGACATCGGGATTCGAGGGAGCGATGGCGAGCGCGCCGATTGAGCCAGTCGGCTGATCGTCGAAGATGGGGTTCCAAGTGCGGCCAGCATCGGTCGTCTTCCAGACTCCACCGTTGTTGGGAGCCATGTAGAAGACGTTGGGCTGGCTGGGAATGCCGGAGATCGCTACCGTCCGACCGGCGCGGAAGGGGCCGATGGAGCGCCAGTGAAACTCCTGATAGAGAGTGGGGTCAAAAGGCTGGGCGGAGACGAACAGGGCGAAAGCGGAAATTGCGAGCGGAGAAAACACCAGCTTCGAAAATCGAATCTTCAAAGGAGTGGCCTCGTAAGCAGATCAGGATAAACCAGTGTGGGAAGAAATGGGGAGCGATTCGGAGTGTTTCCAGGTTGGAAGCGGGCAGCCCGCTTACTTCGGCAGCGGGCGGCGGCGCTGGGCATGCAGGATCAGCGATCCGCTGATGCCGAAGCATATTACCGCGGCGAAGGCGGACACCTCGAGGGTTCGCGGAGTCATGCCGAGGTAATCGGCGAAAAACGAAAACAGGGCGCAGAGGACGCCCAGAATATTGAGCCAGAGCGGAGAGGAAACGCTGGGCAAGTCTTTGCGGAAGCGCAGTTGGAGGAGGATGGCTGCCAAGCCAATCGCCGTTACCACGACCAGCGCCCACGGACTGGAGAACGCGCGAGGCTTGGTGTAGATGACCACGAGGGCAAGCGCCAAAATCAGCAAGCCCGATGCGATTACGGTCCACCGGCGAGCGCCGGCGGAGCCAATACTGTTCAAAGGAGCGATCTCCCCGCCTTTCGGCGCAGGCCTATTGTATCCCGGGAGGTCTGGGTTGCTGCCGCTCAGGCGCTGCCGGGCATCCATTCGGCGGGGCGATTCTCTCCGTGGGAAACAGCATAAAGAACGAGTTCCACGCGGGTGGAGATACCGAGTTTGTCGAAGATGCGGAGCAGATACTTCTTGATGGTGTGCTCGCTGAGTCCGAGTTCGCCGGCAACTCCCCGGTTGCTCAAGCCGTCGGCGACGAGCGCAACAACCTGTTCCTCGCGGGGCGTGAGCAGTAAACGGCCGGTGGCGCTGACCACCCGCAGGGTAGGCACTTCCGACAGGGCATCCAGCACGTAGCGCATTTGGTGGCTGCTGATCCAGATCTGTCCCTGGGAGACGCAGGTAATGCACTTGCACAGCGTCCGGAACGGAGCGTGGTTGAAAAGGAACAGCCCCCTGGCGCCGGCGCGGAGCGCATTCACCACCATCTCGCGATCGTCGCGTTCGACCAGCAAGACGGGGGCCGTTTTGGGATAGGAGACGCGCAGCCAGCGCAGCATGCTGAGATCGGGCAAATTACTGCTTGCAACCAAGATGACATCGACATGGTTCGACTGCATGAAACCATGAACGGCGGCCGCTTCGAGAGCCACCGCGGCGACGTGGAGATCTCGTCGAGCCCGCAACGCTCGGGTCAGCAGTTGAGATTGGATGGGACTGGAATCCGCCACCAACACCTGGATTGGTTCTGTCGCGATGAGACAGGGTTTCTTGGAGGGTTTTACGAGCGGGGTATTCATTGAGCCATCATGCCCCAAAAGACGACGGACCGGCTGTAGGCCTGATCACACAGGTTTAGTGATGAATCGGGCAAACATGCCCACCTTCGTAGGTCCACTTCTGTGGACTGCCGTTTGGGCAGTTTTGTAGTCCCAAGAGGCGGGGATTGATCAGGAAACCCACGCCGATAGCCCCGATCATCGAGTTTGCACGGTTTCTGAGTAGCCGGAACGAGCCATCTACCGGGGTGGACTGTACTTCCCAAGTCTTGTTGTTCCCTGCACACACCGATTAAGGTCCGATCAGCAGCTCAGTCGCTCGAGCTGAAGTTCACCGTTCTGAGCAGCGGTGAGAGTCCGGAGATGAAACTGATAACGCAATACGTCGCTTTGGGAGCTGCATGCTTGCTCAGCCTGCAGCTAGCCGTGGTCGTCGTCGCGCAGCAGTCAGTTCCGTCACTTGTTCCCACACTCTGGTCGTCTGCTCCGCCCACCGGCAAGTTCGCGGGGGCGGAGAGCTCGCAGAGCCAGGACGGGTCCAGAACGGAAAACTCTACTCGGGGAGAGACCACACAACCCGGAAAAGCGGGTGGCACGGGAGATCCTGCCCTCGGAGGGGAACGCCATCCGCTGTACCGGCTTTCAAAATCAGACGAAGTCGATGTGACTTTCACGTTTTCTCCCGACTTTAACCAGAGTCTGACGGTACAGCCGGATGGCTATGTCGCCCTTAAGGGAGCCGGAACGCTGTTTGCCGAAGGACTCACGATTCCTGGCCTTCAGCAGGCCATTGCCTCCCGATATCGAGGAGTTCTGCATGAGCCGGAGATTACTGTCACGCTGAAAAATTTTGAGAAGCCGTACTTTCTCGCTTCCGGTGAAGTGGCCCGGCCGGGGAAGTATGAATTGCGCGGAGACCTGACCGTGAATGAAGCAGTGGCGATTGCGGGCGGATTTACGCAGCAGGCCCGGCATTCACAGGTCGTGCTGTTCCGGCGAATCTCGGCGGATGTGGCCGAGTCCCATGTGATTGACGTGAAGAAGATGCTGGATTCCCGGGACTTGCGGGAGGACTGGCATGTTCGGCCGGGCGATTTTGTTTTCGTACCACAAAGCCGGATCTCGAAGATCCGGAAGTATGTTCCGGCCAGTTCGATGAGCTGGTATATGAACCCGTTGCAGTTTTGAAGGAAAGGAGCTGCAGACCTCAGCGATCGCAGTACCGAAAATCCGGCGAGTCCCCCGAGCCCGCCGATCGTGACCGCCTGCCACACCAGCCATGTCCGCGGGATTGATCCGAAATTCGTGCGCCACGCCCTCCCCCACTTTGCGCGAATTGGCAGCCACATTGTTCGGGCACTCCCGGCTGATGATCATTTCATTTGTGGTCATTCTGCTGGGCGCGATGGCTTATGTGTTCGTCACACCGAGGTATGAATCCCATTTCAAGATCCTGGTGCGGCGAGGACGTTTGGACCCGATCGTTTCTCCGCGGCCAGCCAGCGCGGTGGATTTCACCCGGCCTGAGATCACTGAAGAGGAACTCAATTCTGAAGTCGACCTTCTGCGCGATCCAGACCTTCTGAAGCAAGTTGTGCAAACCGCTGGACTCGTTCCGCAGGAGACTTCGGGATCCAGAGAGACAGCCGAGGTGGAACGCGCGGCTCGCAAGCTGACACAACGCCTGAGCGTAGAAGGGCTGAAAAAGTCGAACCTCATTCAGGTGAGTTATCGGGACACGGATCCAGAAAGGGCGGCCCGGATCTTGAGAGCGCTCTCTTCGCTCTACGTACGGAAGCACACGAGTCTTCATCGGCCGTCGGGCGAAATCGAATTCTTCGAGCAACAAACCGAGCAATCCAGGGAAAGGCTGCGTCAGTCTGAAGCACAGTTAGTGCAGTTCACCAATGCCCGGGGCGTGGCCTCGGCGGCGCTGGAACGCGATATTGCGCTGCAGAAGCTGGGGGAGGCGGAAGCGGCCTACCGCCAGATGAACCAGGATTCTGTGGAGAACGAGCACAGGGTCAAAGCGCTGCGCGAGCAACTCACGTCGTTCCCATCCCGCTCGGTCACGGCCAAGCGCTGGGCTGACAATCCCGAACTTCTCCAGAAGATGAAGTCACGCCTTCTGGAGCTTCAACTAAAGCGCATCGAACTCCTGACTCGTTATGAGCCCTCTTACCGGTTGATACAGGAGATGGACCATCAAATCGCAGAAACCAGGGCGGCGATTGCTGCCGAGGCCCTCACGCCGGTGCACGACGAAACCACCGACAAAGATTCCAACTACGAGTGGGCACGCCTGGAGTTGGAGAAGGCTGAAGTGCAATCGGGCAGCCTGCGCGCGCGGCAATCGGACGCTGTCACTCAGATTGAATCTCTCCGCAAGGTCGCCCAGCAGATGCAGTCGGACTCGGTGGATCAGCAAGGCTTGATGAGGACGGCGAAGGCGGAGGAGGACAGCTACCTCCTCTATTTGCGCAAACGGGAAGAAGCACGGATTGGAGACGCGCTCGACGAGCGGCAGATCCTGAATGTGGCGGTCGTGGAGCCGCCTGCCGCCCCCGCCCTGCCCATGCATTCCGCGCTGCTCTATTTCTTCCTCGCTTTCGGCCTGGCCCTGCCAATCAGCGTTGGCGCGGCTTTCACCGCCGAGTATTTCGACCCCACGATCCGGACTCCCGACGAAGCGCGTGGCCTGCTCGGGGTCCCGGTGCTGGCCTGGCTGCCGGAAAGCGAGTCTGGGGTGAGCACTCCTGACATGTCCCCGATCGGACGGCCCAAGTCGGTGGTTCAATGAGCAAGCCGGTCTCAATCCTGGACGAATTGCCGCGCTCAACTGCGATCCCGGAGGAAATCCGCAACGAACCAGTCCGACGCGCCTCATCGCCGCGGGATGAACAGATCCAGGCACTGGCGGATCAACTCTTCTTCCGGCTGGAATCAGTCCCGGTGCGCTACGTCGGCTTTGCTGCTCCCGAACCTTCGGCGGAAACGGCACAGCTATGCTTTGATGTCGCCCTTGCTTTGGCTGAGGAAGGCCGATATGACGTTGGGCTGATCGATGCCAATCCCGGCACAGTTCCGTTGCAGACGCAACTGGATGTCCCGCCCCCTCTGCGTGCAGAGACCACGTGGCCAATTGCACCGCGGCTGTGGCTGGTTCCGCGCCAGATCTGGTTGCCTTCAGGCGAGGAACGCATCCCGGAGCGACGTTTTCTGCGGCTGCGGGAGCTAACGAAGGAATTCGATTTTGCCATTCTGTACTGTCCCTCTGTCTTCTGGCTAACCACCAGAGTTGGACGCGCGTGCGACGGGCTGGTGCTGGTTTTAACGGCCAACAAAACGCGCCGTCTGGTGGCGGCGCAGATGAAAGATCTGCTGCGTGATGCACAAGTCCCCCTGCTCGGAACCGTTCTCACGGAACGTCGTTTCCCGGTACCGGAGGCCCTCTACCGAAAGCTGTGAGTTTATGACAGATGTGACTGCACACGAACTGTGGACCGAACCAAGCAGTCCTACGTCCCAATACGCGCGCATGATCCCGGGTACGTCGGCGCTGGCGCTGCATCGAGCGGCAGCGGCCACTGAGTCTTCAGATGGTCAAGCATCCGAGAGTGAAATCTCTGCCCGAGCGCTGCATCGGCCCGCCCAGGCGCGAACCCTGGCTCGCCTCCTGCTGCCCCAACCCATCGCAGACCCGTTCGCCCTTTATCAGTTGGTCGTCGCTGATTTGAGCGTCCTGGTGATGGCGTGTGGGATGCCGCTGCTGATCTCTCCCGCCTTGGGCCTTCCACCGACCTGCATTCCCGTTTACGCAGTACTGGTAACACTCTTCGGCTTCAGCGAAGGGCTCTACCAATGCAGGGAGGAACCGCGCATAGCCCGAATGGGGCCCCTTCTTGCCAGGTCCGCCGTGCTGGCCATGGTTCTGGTTTTCATCGCTGCGCAGGTCGAATTGCCGCCGCAGGCCATGCTGACCACCTTGACGACTAGCCTGGCGGGGTTGCTGCTCTGGCGGTACTCGAGGCAACAGGCGCGGGAGCGGTGGGCACGAGATTCGGAACCGCGCAACGTGTTGATCGTCGGGGGTGGGCCGGTCGCTTGCTCCATTGCCCGGGCTCTGCGCGCTGACCCTCTGCGGCACATCCTGGTCCGGGGATTCCTGGCGGACGATGTTCCGCTTTCCCCGGCAGTGTTAGGACGGATCGAAGATCTGGACTGGCTAGCGCGAGCACAATTCATCGATGAAGTCATTCTGGCCCTGCCGGATGAGCCCGTGCGCACGCGGGAAGCTGCCGACATCGCGCTGCAAAATCACTTGGACATTCGCGCGGTTCCCGATCTGCCCGCGGATTTCTGGCTTGACGCGGCCGTCGATCGAATCGGCGACGTGCCGGTCGTCACCTTGCATCGCGAGCCGTTGCCAAGCGCTGCCTTGTTTCTGAAGCGCGTCCTGGACGTGGCAGGGGCAGCGCTCGGGCTGGCGCTGGCGAGTCCCCTCATGGCGCTGATCGCCGTGCTGATCCGGCTCGACTCGCCGGGGCCTGTCGTTTACTCGGCAGAGCGCGTGGGCGCCAAGGGCCGCCGTTTCCGTTGTTTCAAGTTTCGCTCGATGGTAACGGATGCTGATCGCCTCAAAGAAAAGTTGCGGGACCGCAACCAGCGGCAGGGCCCGATTTTTAAAATCGACGATGACCCAAGAATCACGCGCATCGGACGCATCCTCCGCCGCTATAGCCTGGATGAACTGCCGCAGCTGTGGAACGTAGTGCGCGGCGAGATGAGCCTGGTCGGCCCGCGCCCTCATCCGGTGGACGACGTCAACCGCTACGAACTCCATCACTACCGTCGCCTGGACGTGAAGCCTGGCATCACTGGTCTCTGGCAGATTACGGCGCGCAGTTGTCCGTCGTTTGAACTCAACATGCACCTGGATCTCACCTACATTGAAACCTGGAGTCTCCTGCTCGACTTTCGCATCCTGGCGAGCACGGTGCGAGTCCTATTCGCACCGGAAGGGGCCTGATTCCTTCTTATGAGCAGCCAGGCCAGAAGTTGGGATGAAGCGGAAAGCCCGCTTTGGCTGGTCACAGGGTGGTTGCTTCGGCCTCTTTATCTGGGACTGGCGTTCCCGTCGCTTCTCTATCTGGCGGCGATGACAATCTTCTTGTTTCGTCCGCCGGACCTGTTTTCGTATTACGCGGATCGGATCACATTCGGCCTGCTGGTTTTTTTTGTCCTGCTGCGGACGATGGCGCTTCGTGAGAGGTTTCCATTCGTCGCAGGCGTTAGCCTGCCCATGATTGCGCTGACAGCGCTGGCGGGAATGCGGGCTCTCCGCGAGCCATTCGATGCGCAGGCATGGAGCATCATCGCCAGCAAGTTCATCGTTCCTTTTGTCTTGTTCCACCTGGCCATCCTCGTTTTTCGAGGGGCTTCGGAGCAGCGCCACTTTAGAATCTTTGTCACTCTTGCGCTCGGGTATCTCGTGTTCACGGCGATCGCCTTCCTGCTGGATGCGCGCTCGTTGATCTTCCCACGCTTCATTCTCGACGAGAGTATGGGCTTTCACCCGGAGCGCGCTCGGGGCCCGTTTCTGCAGGCGGTGGCCAACGGAGTCTCTCTCAACCTGCTTGGAGTTCTGGCGGTAGCTCTTGCGGGCAGGCACAAGACGGTGGTTCTACTGCTCTGGCTGGTACTACCGCTGGCGGTGCTGGCGACCATGACGCGAGCCGTGTGGATCTCATTTGCCGTCTCTGCAATTGTTCTCGGTTTCCGTCTGATCAAACGACGCTGGCACTGGGCCTGCATCGCGCTGGTAATTGCTGGTTTGCTGGCCGGGTTGTCGATGGGAACGGGTAGCCGCTCCTTAAAAACCACGCTTTGGGATCGGACCAGCGAGCGAGGCCCGGTGGATGCGCGCACAGCCGTTTACCACGCCGGATGGTCCATGTTTCAGGAGCGGCCATTCACCGGGTGGCCCGCCAGCAGCATGTACTCCGAGCTCGCGCGCCGCATGGAAGGCTACCATCTTCACGCCTTTTACGTTCACAACACTTACCTGGCTTTGCTGGTTGAGTTTGGGGTTCCGGGACTGGCCGTTTACACGGTGCTTTTCTTCAACCTCTTCCGGCTCTCCCGGCGCGGGATGCCGGGAGAATCAGGCCCGGTCGCTGAGTTGCGCAAGGTCTGGCCCATCCTTCTGGTGGTTTACCTCTTTAACGCCTTTTTCGTGGACATGGCGTACCAGTTCGTGATCGGGCTCATGTTCACGGCTGGCGGCATGTTGTGCTCCTCGGAGGCCGTTGCTTGACCACCGTTGCCTACATCGCAAACGAGTTTCCTTCCGCTCTTGAGCCGTACGTAAAGGACGAAATCGGCGAACTGCGACGGCGCGGAGCCCACGTTGTCTGCTGCAGTGGCAAGAGGGTCGCGCCGCAAGGACTCAGCGACACGGACCGGTCGTTCCGGGATGAAACGCGCTACTTCCAACCACTCTCTGACAAGGAACTGATGCGCGCCACGCGGCGCCTTGCGTCCAGCCGCCCAGCACTCTGGCAATTCCTGAAACCGATACTTTGGGATTGTGGTGTCTCTCCAACCAAACGCCTGCGCGTTCTGGCTCACACGGTGATGGGCGCCGCCATGGCGGAAGAGTTAGCGCCGCTCGGAGTCGAACACATCCACGCACATCACGGATACTTCGCTTCCTGGATGGCGCTGGTGGCGGCGCGCCTGCTCGGAATCGGCTTCAGCTTTACACTGCACGGCTCCGATCTGCTGCAGCGCGCCGATTTGATGGCCGCCAAACTGCACGCCTGCCAGTTCTGCGTCACGGTGTCGGAGTTCAATCGCAACTACGTCCTCGAACACTACCCGTCAACGCCCGGATCGAAAGTAATCGTCCAGCGCCTCGGAGTGGACTGCGCCGTCCCGAGCCCGGCACGCTCCAGTCAACGGCGAGGCCCGTTCTGTCTCCTTTCCGTCGGACGACTTCATCGCGTGAAGAACTATTCGCTCCTGATTCAGGCTTGCGCTGCTCTGCACAACGAGGGACTCGATATGGTCTGCTGGATCGTCGGAGAAGGCCCGGAACGGCCGGCTCTGGAGCGCCAAATCAAGGCCTTGGGCCTTCAGGACCGCGTTTACCTGCCCGGCTACGTACCCCAGGTTCATCTGTCCGCCTATTACCGCAATGCCGACCTCGTCGTGCTGACCAGCCTGAGTGAAGGCATCCCGGTGGTTCTGATGGAGGCCATGGTACGCGAAAAACTTGTGCTGGCTCCCGCGATCACCGGGATTCCGGAGCTCGTCGAACACGGCCGTACAGGATTTTTCTACGAGCCGGGCTCGCTCTCCGATTTTCTTCGCCGCGCGCGATGGATTCTTGGCAACCAGGATTCGCTTGCGGAAATCCCCCGCGCCGCAGCCGCCCACGTCGCCCGTTTCTACAACCGTCAACGAAATCTCCGCAGCTTTGCGGACCAGTTCCTGACTCGCATCCCGAAAGATGTCACTGATCATGCGCATCCTCTATTGCAACAAGTACGATTATCCGTTTAGCGGGACAGAAGCATACCTGTTCGCGCTTATCCGCCAGATGAATGATCGCGGCCACGCAACCGCTCTCTTCAGCATGGACCATGGCCGTCCCGCGGCCTTCGAAGGCCGCAGCTACCGGATTCCGTACCTTGATTTTAAGGACCCCGACGCCGGTTTCCTGAAGAAGGCGCGCATGGCGGCGCACGCTCTTTACTCAACTTCAGCGCGCCGCGCCATGCGCGCCTGCCTCGACAACTATGGCCCCGACGTGGCCCACATCCGTGGAATCTATCATCACTTGTCGCCCTCCATCCTGCGGGAACTGAAGCAGCAGGGCGTCCCAGTGATTTATCACCTGAACGACTTCAAGATTCTTTGCCCCACGTACAACCTGGTGGCCGACGGCCACGCCTGCGAGTCATGCAGCGGTGGTTCATACTTCCACGCACTGACGAAGGGGTGCTACAGCGGCCCGCGTTCTAGCGCCGCCGTTCTTGCCGCCGAAGCCTACTTGCACAGATGGTTGCGGACTTACGAACGCTGCGTGGACCTGTTCCTGGCGCCCAGCGAGTTTGTGCGGGACAAATTGATTGCCGCCGGATACGCCAAAGAACGCATCGAAGTCCTGCCGCATTTCCAGGCTCTGCCGGCGGAACAACGGCTCTTGCCCAGTGAGGGGTACGTGCTTTACTTCGGCCGACTCTCCCCGGAAAAAGGCGTGGACGAACTTCTCTGCGCCATGGTGCGCTTGCCGCATGTCCCTTTGGTCATCGCTGGCGACGGCCCCGAGCGTGTCCGCTTGGAGTCGCTGGCACGCGAATTGAACTTGGGCAATGTCCTGTTCGCGGGCACGGTCCATGGCGTACAGCTGGAGAAGTTGGTCGCCGAATGCAAGTTTTCCGTGTTCCCATCTCACGCGTATGAAACGCTGGGAAAATCCATACTGGAGTCGTATGCCTGGGGACGCCCGGTTGTCGCCTCAGACCTGGGCTCGCGCCGTGAACTCGTAGAGCACGGAGCAACCGGACTGCTTTATCGACCGGAAGATCGCGAAGAACTCACGCACTCCATCGGATTTCTCTTCGAACGAAATGACCTGGCGATGAAAATGGGTGCCGCGGCTCGCCACCGGTTGCGCGAGAAGCACGATCCCAGCCGGCACATGGATGCGCTGCTCGCAATCTACTCCCGTCTGGCACCACACCCAAAGATTCTGAACTTTCCGGCAGCCGTCAAGAGTCCGCAAACGGGGAAGCGCATTCGGGTTGCCTTCATCGGGGGGCGGGGCGTGGTTTCCAAGTACAGCGGCGTCGAGTCCTATTACGAGCAGGTTGGGCAAGAACTGGCCCGCCTCGGACACGAAGTCACGGTTTACTGCCGGAGCTACTTCACTCCACCGATGAGCGAACACAACGGTATGCGCGTGCGCCGCCTTCCTACCATCCACTCGAAGCACCTGGAGACTGTGGTGCACACTTTTCTGAGCACACTGCACGCAATGTTTTCAGACTACGACATTGTCCACTACCACTGTCTCGGGCCGGCGTTATTTTCCTTTCTTCCGCGCCTGGCTGGCAAGAAAACGGTCGTCACCGTGCAAGGCCTCGACTGGCAACGCCGCAAATGGAGATGGATTGCATCTCACATCCTTCGACTGGGAGAAATTGCGGCCGTGACTCTGCCCAACGCCACCATGGTCGTCTCCCACACACTGCAGCAGTATTATTGGCAACGGTACCAGCGCCAGACGACCTACATCCCAAACGGCGCGGCTCAGGTCAGGCGCTGCACACCCCGACAATTGACCAAATGGGGGCTGGAGCCGGATCACTACATTCTGTTCCTCGGAAGATTTTCACCGGAAAAGAACTGTCATCTCTTGATCGACGCCTTTGAGCACATCCGGACGGACATGAAACTGGTGCTGGCCGGCGGATCGAGCCACTCCGACGCATACGTGAAAAGCTTGCGGCGCCATCAATCTGAACAGATTCGCTTTTTGCCCTGGACCTCGGGAGCCGATCTGGAAGAACTGCTCTCCAACGCCGCTCTGTTCGTGCTTCCCTCGGACCTGGAAGGCCTGTCGTTGGCCCTTCTCGATGCCATGGCTGCCGGCGTCTGCGTGCTGACCAGTGACATTCCCGAGAACGATGAAGTGGTCGCTGACACCGGGTTCACCTTCCATCGCGGGGACCAGACGGATCTGGAACGCATGCTAGACCTGCTGGTCCGGAATCCCGACCTTCGGCGCCGCTCCGCCAGCCGCTCTCAGAAACGTATCCAGAGCGAACACGCATGGCCCGCCCTCGCCCGCGCCATCGAAACGTCCTACCACGAAGTACTTGGCTGGGAACCTGAGACAGCCATGGTGCATTCTGGTGCGTGCGAATCCCCAACCGAATCTGTGCATTAAGCCGTGTCTGCCATTAACGGATGCGGAGCCTGCACCGATTCGCATGAACAGGTTCTGCGCAAGAAAGGTGTGACGGAAGAAGCGATCCTCGCAGCCGTCCGCCTGGGGTCGGTGGTTCACGGCCTGGCAACCGTGTTCGACGCTGAGTCCGTTGCAGCGATGCAGCCGGTAGGTGTCTGACCAGGGACGAGGCTTGAGAGCAGCCGGGATGCGACTGTTCGTCAGTTCAGTCTGAAGTCGACGGCGATCGTGGTCTCGACTTCCAGTGGTTTGCCGCCGGCCTGATAGGGCTCGAATTTCCAGGACTGCACGGCATCGGCCGCGGACTGCACCAGTAAGTCGGCTCCGCTAACCGCGCGCACCCGCCTAACCGTTCCATCTGCGCCAATCACGGCGTCCAGAACGACCAGCCCCTGTTTCC
>Ga0209698_10001287_pt1 | contig 29021 bp, 26 predicted proteins | sample LitLauG_LLR_2012_FD_187203 | JGI IMG/M metagenome (GOLD analysis project Ga0209698, IMG submission 187203) | Freshwater sediment microbial communities from Pennsylvania, USA - Little Laurel Run_MetaG_LLR_2012 (SPAdes) (version 2) | ecosystem: Environmental > Aquatic > Freshwater > Creek >... | reverse complement strand
GCGATCTGGCTGAGGAACGCCGGCGTGATCACCAACGCGTTCGACGGCGTGGCGATGTTCAGACTCTGCTGGGCGAAGGTAGCGTTCAACGTCAAGGTGCCGTCGCCGTATTTGCCGTCGGGTGTGGTGATGGCCAACTTGGCGGCGGTGGCCACCGAGCCGTTCATCGTGACGGCCAACTTGTAGGTCCCCGGCGCCGTCTTCAGGGCCGTCACCGTGGACGGGGACGTGGTCGCCGACTTCACGATCGCGGCCAGGGCCTTCTGCAACGAGGCGAAGGTGCCGGTCTGCGTGAAGCCCGTCGAGGTCGTGGTCGTGGGCTGGTTGGCGAAGAAGGTCACCAATGCGTCGACGAGCATCACGTCATTGACCGCCGTCGAGTTCTTCGACGCCTTGATGTGCAAGGTGGAGGACTCGTACTTGGTGATCAGCGAGTGGGGGAACTCGAACCAGCGACTGCCCAGGATCAGGTTGACCGGGGCCAACTTGGCCGCCGTGAGGCCCAATCCCTGGATGTTGGCCAGCGAGGAGATGTTGACGTTGAGGTACTCGTTGGAGTGGACGTTCACGATGGTCAACACCTTCTGGGTGCCGTTGAACACGACGATCTCGCTCTTGGCCGTGTTGAGCGACGAGGCCAACGGCGCCGAGGTGGTGCCCTGGTAGTTGATGTCGAAGGTCAAGGGCTTGATGATCTTGATCACCTTGGCCAGGGAGGGGTTCCTCACGAAGAGGTTGGCACTCAGGTGCACCTGGAGGTACTGGCTGGCACCCAGGGTGGCGTTGGTGTCGGAGAGGGCCACCGGAACGCTGCAGGCGGAGAGCCCGAGGGACGCCGCGGCCACCACTGCCATCATCTTGCCGTTTCGAACCTTCACCGCGAATCTCCTCGTCCTCATGGGTGCTTCGTCGCGCGGCCCGTTTCGAGGACGCGTGACACCCAATCTACTGGTCGCTTCGCCGTGCGAATCCTTAGCGTCGTTACAGTTGCGTTGCCGAAGAGACGATGATGACGTCCAGGGTGCGCGGTCCGTGCACGCCCTCGATACGCTCGAGTTCGATGTCCGAGGTGGCCGAGGGCCCCGAGATCCAGGTCTGGGTCGAATCCGCCGCCAGGCGTGCGACGCCCTCGGGGACCACTTCGACGATCTGTTCATCGAAGATCACCACGATGAGATGGTCGGGGATCAAGGAGAGCGCCCGCCGACCCTGGTAGCGACCAGAGTCCAGCACGATGGTGCCCGTCTGCGCGACGGCCACCGCGCAGCCCGAGACGGTCGAGTCGATATCGTCGAGGTCGCCGACTGACAACGGGGGTTCGTCACGGCGGACACGCGCGACGAGTGAGTCGGTCCACGCGAGTGGCAGGTCCGCCGGCACCGCGACGGTGGAACTGCCGTGGGCCACCAGCAACTGGTCGATGGTCGCCGAGAGCCCGGCGGCGTCACACTCCACCACGTGAGCGCGGTAGTCGATCAGCCGGTCCTTCAGTAGTTCGCGGCGCCCGAGGGCGTCCAACGTGCCCCGGGTGCGGTACTCGCGGGTGGTCGATAGGGAGGTCTGGTGCGCGTGGTCGCCCAGCGCCGTGGTGATGGAGCTCAACACACCCTCGCGACCGACGAGGTCCTGGCCGACGTGTCCCGGTCGGGCGTCGTGCACGGCACCGTGGTGGTGCACGAGCGCCGCGTCGCGTCGTGACGGAGTGGGCGTGTCGACACCGCCGTCGGGCCGGTTCTGGGCGAACCAGGTGCGAAACGACGTCGCGGGCGGCACGGGCGCGTCGCGCGACGCGCTCCACTTGTTGAGCGGCGGCGGCAAGAAGCGCAGCGTCCTCAGTGGAAGTCGTCCGACGAGACCGCCGAGAGCGACGACGCGCGTAAAGAGGCGCGCGGAGGAGAAGCCCTTCTCCAGCACCTTCATGGCCTGGAGCTCGGGGTCGTGGGGGTGCTCGCGTCGCTTCTCGTCGACCACTTCGGAGCGCAGGCGCACGAGGATCTTGGGGATGTCGATCTTGACCGGGCACGCGACGTAGCACGCGCCGCAGAGCGAGGAGGCGTAGGGCAGGGAGTTCTCGAGAGGCGTGCGCTCGCCGCGACGCAGTTGGGGGACGAGGACGGCGCCGATGGGCCCGGGGTAGGGAGTGCCGTACGTGTGCCCACCGGTGCGTTCGTAGACCGGGCAGACGTTGAGACACGCCGAGCAGCGAATGCATCGCAACACGTCGCGACCGGTGTCCTCGGCGAGCGCCGAGCTGCGGCCGTTATCGATGAGGACCAGGTGGAAGTTGGAGGGGCCATTGCCCGGAGTCGCTCCGGTGAAGATCGAGGTATAGGGGTTCATCCGCTCGCCGGTCGACGAGCGCGGCAGCAACTGCATGAAGACCTCGAGGCTTTGCCAGTTGGGCAGGACCTTCTCGATTCCGACGACCGAGATCAGCGTCTCGGGCAGCGTCAAGCACATGCGGCCATTTCCTTCGGACTCGACTACGACGAGCGACCCGGTGTCGGCGATGACGAAGTTCGCCCCGGAGATGGCGACCTTGGCCGAGAGGAAACGTTGGCGCAGGTGCGCGCGGGCCGCCGCGGCCAGGGCCGCTGGGTCGTTGGTCAACCCTTCGGGAGCGGGGAGTCCCGACTTGCCCATCTCGTCGATGAAGATCTGTCGTATCTGCGAACGGTTCTTGTGGATCGCGGGCACCAGGATGTGCGAGGGCAAGTCGTCGCCCAGTTGGACGATTAATTCGGCGAGGTCCGTCTCGTAGGCGGTGATGCCGTGGCGTTCGAGCGCGACGTTGAGCTCGATCTCGGCGGTGGCCATGGACTTGACCTTGACGACCGAGTCGACGCCGGTCGCTTGCACCAGGGCGACCACGATGTCGTTGGCCTCCTCGGCGTCGCGGGCCCAGTGCACCACGCCACCGTGAGCGACGACGTTCTCCTCGAGCTGCGCGCACAACTCGTCGAGGTGGTCGAGTGCGTAGTCCTTGATCGCGGCGCCAGCGCTGCGCAATTCCTCCCAGTCGTCGAGCTCGCCGACGACCTTGAGGCGCTTGTTACGGATCGTGGTCGTCGCGTGGGCCAGATTGGCGCGCAGCTGCGCGTCGGCCAGCGCCGCCTTGGCGAGGGTGGGGAAGGGTAGTTCGGTGTCGAAGACCTTAGACACGGCGGGAGCCTTCGCGGCTGGCCAGGATCTCGGCCATGTGCATCATCGTCAGTCCGCTGTGCGCGCGAGAGGCGAGACCGCCGATGTGGGTGAGGCACGAGTTGTCCAGGGCGCAGAGCACGTCGGCGCCGGTCGCGCGCACGTGGGCCAACTTGTCCTGGCCCATGGCGACCGAGGTGTCAGCGTTCTTGATCGAGAACATTCCCCCGAAACCGCAGCACGCGTCCTCCTGGGGGACCTCGACCAATGTGAGACCCTCCACGTGGCGTAGGAGTCGCTTGGGGGCCTCGTCGAGGCCCAACACGCGCAGTGAGTGGCACGTCGGGTGGTAAGCGACCGTGTGATGGAAACTCGCGCCCACGTCGGTGACCTGGAGCACGTCGGTCAAGAACTCCGAGAACTCGTACGTGCGTCGACCGACCTCTTCGAGGTCGTCAGCGAGGGCCTCGTTGCCGAGTGAGCGAGCGGAGGTCGCGTAGAGTTCGCGCACCGTGCCCACGCACGATGCCGAGGGAGAGACGATGACGTCGTAGTCATTGAAGACGTCGCGAAAGCGTTGGGCCAGGTGCAGGCCCTCCTGTCGGTATCCGGCGTTCAGGTGCATCTGTCCACAACAGGTCTGCTGGGTCGGGAAGACGATCTCGTGGCCGAGGCGCTCGAGCACCTCCACCACGGCACGAGGGGTATCGGGAAAGAGGCCGTCGTTGACGCAGGTGATGAAGAGGGCAACTCTCATCGCTGGTGACCTCCTCGAGTGCCGGGGACCGCGACACTCTGACAATATCTATCAATCACCGACGGTGCCCCCCTGAGTGCGATCCACGATTTTAACGTTTCAGTCATTGTACCGAGGAGGAGCCTTTCGTGCCGGCGCGCCACCTGGCCCCTCGGAGCCACTCGCGTGTTGCCCGACGTCATCGCGCAGGGATCCGCCACGACGGCGTGTAGTTTGGCCCAAGGTATCCACCGATTCGAAAGAGGACTCACTCGTTGAGCGATCGTGAGATAGGCCAGACGTCCAGTTCGCACCGGTCGCGCCGTGTGGCGCTGGTCACGGTGTGTCTCATCATGTTCTTGACCTTCATGGACATGACCATCGTGTCGGTCGCGCTCGGCAGCGTGCAGTCGACGCTGCACGCCGGCGTCACGCAGTTGCAGTGGGTGGTGAACGGCTACGGCCTCACCTTCGCCGCCTTCATGCTGTTGGGTGGGACGCTCGGGGACCGGATCGGGCGAAAGAGGGTGATGCTGCTCGGTCTCGCGCTCTTCGCACTGGGGTCCCTCGTCGGCGCCCTGGCGGCGAACCCTGACGTCTTGATCGGCGCGCGGGTCGTGATGGGCGTGGGCGCGGCGGCGTCAGAGCCCGGCACCTTGTCGGTACTGCGACAGATGTATCCCGAGCCGCACCTGCGCGCCAGGGCGATCGGCACGTGGGCGGCGGTCTCGGGTCTGGCCCTCGCGTTCGGACCGGTGATCGGCGGATTGCTGGTGGCCCTGGACGACTGGCGCGGCGTGTTCTGGTTTAACGCGGTGGCGTCGGTGCTCGTGATTGTCCTCGCCCTGCGAAGTGTACCCGAATCCTCCAGTCCCCAAGCCAATCATCTGGACGTCGGGGGATTCGTCCTGGGTGCGTTGGGCTTGAGCGCGTTGACCTTCGCGGTGATCTTGGGCGAGACCGACGGGTACCGCTCGTCGTGGGTCATCGCCCTGTTCCTCGTCGGCGTGGTGTCGCTGGTCGTCTTCGTGCGCCGGGAACGTCGAGCCCGCTCGCCCCTGCTCGACCTCAAGTACTTCCGCTCGCCCCGGTTCAGCGGCGCGATGGCGGTCGCCTTCATCTTGTACTTCTCGATCTTCTCGATCTTCTTCTTCACCGCCCTCTACCTGACCGCAGTGCTCGGTTACGCACCCGAGCGCGTCGCGCTGGAGTTCGTGCCCATGGCCTCGGCGATGATCCTGGCCGCCGTCTTCGCGGGACGGCGCGTGGCGAGGGTCGGGCCCCGCGCGCCGATGGCCGAAGGCTGCGTCATGGCCGGAGCCGGCGTGCTGCTGTCGGCACTGCTGCTGAAGTCGGCCACTCCCTCGTTGTGGTTGATGGCGACCCTCGCGCTCGCGGGCTACGGCTTCGGCGCCAGTGTGGTGCCGATGACCTCGGTGACCTTGAGCGAAGTGCCGCCGGAGCGCTCGGGCATGGCCGCGTCGGCGACCAATACGAGTCGCGAACTGGGTTCGGTCTTCGGCGTCGCCGTGTTGGGGGCCCTCGTGAACGCCCAATTGACGGGCGCGCTCACCCAGAGACTTCGCGAACTCAAGATCCCGACGAACTTCTTCGCCACCATCATCTCCGCGGTCGAGACCGGGACGGTGCCCACGGGGGTGGGGGCCAGCCACGGCACCGGTAACGCGATCGAGGACCACGTCATCGAAGCGGTCTACGGAGCCTTTCGCACCGGACTCGAGCAGTCCCTCGTCGTCGCCGGGGTCGGGATGTTCATCGCGGCGATCATCGCGGTGCGCACGCTCGGGCCCCTGTCCACGTCGATCGGCTACACCGAGGGCTTCGAGATCTAGCGTGTCCGGCGGTTGCCAAGAAGTGCCGGCAGGTAACCCCTAGCGCCGACGCTGGTGATGGGCTAAAAATTGTCATAGACCGATGCAGCAAAGGAGTCGTCCATGCGCCGTTCGTTCCGCACAACTCTCATAGGAGTCGTGGCCTTGGGTGCCGCCGCGACGTTCGCGTTGCCGGCCTCCGCCTCGTCGACGACCCCCTCCGCCCCCAAGTCAGTCCACGCCGTCGGCGCTAGTGCCGCGGCGACCGTCACGTGGACGAAGCCGTCGAGCTCGGGCGCCTCGCCGATCACGAAGTACGTCGTGACCTCGTCGCCGTCGAAGAAGACCTGCACGACCACCAAATTGTCGTGCACGGTGTCGGGGTTGAAGGACGCCACCTCCTACAGTTTCAGCGTCGTCGCGTACAACAAGTCGGGCGCGGGCGCCCGCTCGGCCGCGTCGAACAAGGTAACGCCCAAGGCAGTGGCCACGCGCACCTTGGTGGTGACGCCTTCGACCGGACTCACCAACGGCGAGACGGTCAAGGTGTCGGGCTCGGGATTCACCCCTCACGACTCGGTCTTCATCCTGGAGTGTCTCGCCAATGCCACGGGTGAGAGCGGCTGTGCCATCACCGGCATCCCTACACCGATCTCGATATCGGCCACCGGGACCCTTCCCACGACCACGTTCAAGGTCGCGACGGGAAAGATCGGCACCGGCACCTGTGGGACCACGGCGGCCAACGCCGACGCGTGCGCCATCAGCGTCGGGAACGCCTCCGGTGGCGACACCATGGGAGCGCCCATCAAGTTCAAGCCGTAGCGGACCCCGATCAGCATCGGGTCCGCCGGTCACTAGTGAACGGCGCGCGTCGTCTCGCTCGAGGGAGTTGCGTCGGTTGGACGCGTCGTCGATGTCACGTCGTCGATGTCACGGTGCTGCGGAGAATCAACGACGGGACGCTCACGTGGGACGAGGCCGTGGGGTAGGGGGTGACTCAGGGGTTCCCCTGATGGTGGGCATCACGGTGTCCTCCTAACGTGATGTCGCGGCCCCGGCGAAAGTCGCTGCCGCACCGTCACCGTCAAGGGAGTGGACGTGGTCACAGTCAGTCAATCGCATTCGCGCGGCGACTCGGTCGCTCGCAATCGCTGGCTCGTCCACGTGTCGCTGATCATCGGATTCCTCGGCGCGGCGCTCTCGCCGATCTTCCTCTCGCGTCGCTACCTCGGTCATTCGGGGACGACGGATCACGCGATCATCAGCGTGATCGTGATGGTCCTCGTTCTCGGACACCTCTACCAACGTCGTCGTACCGTGAAGCGGCTCCTCGCGCGCCTCGGGGGTCGCCGCGAGTCAACGGGTCGACGATCGCTCCAGGCTCAGTCCGACCTGGTCCTGTGGATTCTCACGCTGAACGCGATGGCGTCGGGCGTCGCGGATTACCTCGCCGGGCACCCGATCTACCTGCCGATACACGGCGTCGTGATCCTCCAGAAGTGGCACGCCGTGTCAGTCCTGGCGCTACTGGTCTACGTCATTGTCCACGTGGTCCGCCGTCGCAAGCGGTTGCGGATCTCTCACATTTCATGATTCGCCACGTCGAACCTACGGCGTTGGGCGTTGGGCGTTGGGCGTCGGGTTCGTTGGGTGCCACCTGCGACGGGATATTCTTCGCCCTAGCCACCCGCCACTCGACCGGAGGACGACGCATGGAACTGTCCGAGCGCGCCACGCAGATCCAACCATTCCACGCGATGGCCTTCGGCGACCGCGCCGCGGAGCTGGAGCGTCGTGGCGAGCACGTGGTGAGACTCTGTCTAGGTGAGCCTGACTTCGGCGCACCTCCCGCGGTACGCGCCGCGATGGTCGAGGCAATGGATGGTCGGCCTCTCGCGTACACCTCGGCCTCGGGCCAGAGCGAGTTGCGTCAGGCGATCGCCGATTTCTATCGTGATCGCCACGGCGTGTCGGTCGAGCCCTCGCGCATCGTCGTGACGTCGGGTGCGTCGTCCGCGCTGCTCCTAGCGGTCGCCGCCACCGTCGGCCCTGGCAGCGACGTCATAATGGCGGACCCGTCGTATCCCTGTAATCGTCAATTGGTCCAATCCTTCGGCGCCTCGGTCGTCTCGGTACCGACGTCGCCATCGACGCGGTTTCAACTGACGAGTTCACTGGTCGACAACGCGTGGACCAGTGACACTCGAGCGGTGATGATGGCGTCGCCCTCGAACCCCACTGGAACGACGATCCCCTACGACGAACTCGCGCGGATCTGTGAACTGGTCCGTGGCCGTGGTGCCTGGCGCATCGTCGACGAGATCTACCTCAATCTCACTGACCACGATGACCAGGGGGGCTCTCCCCGGAGTGTGCTGAGCACCGACCCGGATGCCATCGTGATCAACAGCTTCTCCAAGTACTTCGGCATGACGGGCTGGCGCCTCGGGTGGTGCGTGATTCCCGAAGTCCTCGTGTCACCTATCGAACGCCTGGCGATGAATTTCTTCCTGTGCGCGTCGACTCCGGCCCAGCACGCGGCGCTGGCGTGCTTCTTGGATGAGTCGTTGACTCTCTGCGAAGAACGGCGTCTCGAGCTACTCACTCGTCGGACTCTCGTGCTCGACGAACTCTCACGAATCGGCCTTTCGGTGCCGGCAGTCCCGAATGGCGCCTTCTACGTCTATTTCGACGTCAGTGCGACCGGTCTGGACTCGTGGACCTTTTGTGAACGCGCCCTTCACGACGCTCACGTCGCCCTGACCCCCGGGGTCGATTTTGGACCCCACGACGGACACCGCTTCGTCCGCCTTTCCTACACCGCGTCGTTCGACGACGTGCGAGAGGGAATGGCCCGTCTCGCGACCTTCGTGGAGAGTCTTTGATGGCTCCACGCATGTCATGAGTGAATCGCTCGCGACGGTCAGTTGCATTTGCGGCCCCGGGCAGAGTGGACGTCGCGGATTATCATCTCCGGGCCGATGTTGTCGTCCTAGACGTCGCTCGGAGGTTCCGCATCGCGCTGAGGGAACCTTGGAGAATTGTGGGTCCTATCATTCGACAATGGTGAGTTGTTCGCCAAGTACTGAGCATCGAGGAGACGATGAATGACTGACACCAGTCGCGAACCCATTCGACTATTGGTATTCGCCGCATCATTACAAGCCAAGTCCCTCAACGCCAAACTGGCGACACTGGCGGCGCGCGTGATCGAGGAGCACCAGGGCGTCGTCCAGCTCGCGTCCATGAAGGACTTCGACTGCCCGTCGTTCGACGCTGACGTCGAGGAGGCGAACGGACTTCCCGACGGCGCAGAACGATTCCGTGCTTCCTTGGAGTCATCCAACGCCTTCGTCATTTGCTCGCCCGAGTACAACGCCTCGATGCCCGGCGTCCTGAAGAACGTCATCGATTGGGTCTCGCGGTATCGGCCCCAGCCGTTCAACGAAAAGCACGGACTGCTCATGTCGGCGTCGCCCTCGATGATTGGTGGGAACCGTGGCTTATGGTCACTTCGTGTACCACTGGAACACCTGGGAGCCAGGGTCTATCCCGATATGTTCTCGCTCGCCCAAGCTCACAACGCCATCGGCGACGACGGGCGAATTGTCAATCAGGAGTTGAACAGTCGCTTCGAGTCCAACATCGTCAATTTCATGGATCTGGTCGAAGCGGCGACGCATTACCCGTGCGTCAAGCATGCGTGGGTGGAGTACCTCGGTTCGAATCCCGACCCCTTGTTCGATCGCGTGGATTCCGTTTCCTCGAACTAAGCCTCCACATCATTGGTGGCAACGCGGATCGCGTCGAGCAGCCGTCGACACAATTGAACGTCACCAGTCGACGTTGGTTTATCGACAGAAGTTCGCGCCAATCATCCGCACGCGCCGTGAACGTGCGCAGCAGCCTCGTGCGGTGACGTGCTTCTGGACATCGGCTGAGATCTCCTCGCCTTCAGTGGACCCGTGGCATTAGTCGCGTGTCTCGATCACCTTTCGCTACTTCACCGACAAGATCATCGACGCGAGTTCGTCCTTGCGGAATCCCTGCTCGCGAGCCAGTGAGACGAGCTCATTCACCTTCGTCAGCAGGGCACTGCGCGCCGGAGTCCCGACGACGCGAATTCCCCGTCCTCTCGTGAAATCAAGGACGCCCTCGTCGCGCAACACGTGGAGTGCGCGGATGACCGTGTTCTTGTTCACTCCGAGAATCGCGGCAAGGTCGACCGCGGGCGGTAGTCGCTCTCCTTCGGCCGCCTCGCCGTCGGCAATCGCACGACGAATTTCGGCGGCCACCTGAAGATGGAGTGCGGTTGGCTCGCTGCGGTTGACTTCCGATAATGTCATAGAACTAAAATCGATAGTATCATCCCTGGAGATTCCAGATGCCGCATGGTACTGTTTCATACAGCACCATCCGAGAAGGGACAGATGAGCCTCGACTATTCCGCAGCGACGGTTGGCACACCACCCCCGACCCAGGACCTCATCCCGGAAGCGAGATCCCACGCGCGCCGACGCCACGTGGCCCAAGCGTTGCTGGGCGTGCTGGTGCTCGTCATTTCGACAACTTCTTCGTTGGTGATCCTCGACAGGTCGGGTAGGACCTCACCCTCCACAACCAAAGTCTCCCCGGCGGCGTGGGCCGCCGCGAAGGCGACGTGCGACCACGAGAATCTCTCGTACTACGGTGGCACGCCCCATCTCTACGGGGCGTATCCCACGACCGTTCGCCTGGCACTCAACTGGCCGACGAGGCTGTATCCCAGTAATGCGTCCGCCACTCCGACGACCATTCACTCCGGTACTCAGACGGTCACGCGTTCGAACGACGGCTGGCCGCCTGGATTCAACACGTCACGTCCAGCCGACATCTGCATCTTCACGGGACACTTCTCGTACCGATATCCTTCGATGCAAGGGCTAAGCCCTGTCCAGCACGCCAAAGTCCTTTTCGTGTACCTGATGGACATCCCTCCTATGACCTTCAGCAGCGCGTCAATCACGCCCCTCAATTCGATTCCAAGTCGACCAGTGCCGGTGGCGGTGTCAACTCCGTAGGAGGTGCGGAAATTTTGGCAACCACTGGACGGTCGCATGCGTTGGCCTCCTTCAAGTTGCCGTCGAAGAGGGGTGCAGCAGTGGACTTCGCGGAGACAGCCAAAGAGTCATCACCGAACGACAAAGATGGTGAAGTTTCCGCACAAGGGCGTTGACTTTGCTTGCGTGGTACCGCGACCGTGGGGACCGGCGAGCGTGAAGGCTCACCAATTACCTTGTGGTGGCCCGGTCTCAATCCAAAGCCCTGCGGATGAGAAGGTACGTGCGAATCGTTGTTGAGCGTGGGCATCGTCGGGTGCGTCTCTCGACTTCAGGACTACGAGTCGTTCTCGATTCGTGGCTCTGCAGATATACGAGGCCGAAAGTGGATTCTCCCCGGTTACCAGGACCCGAGGTGCTGGAACACCTCGGCGTCGCCGGAGGAGAGCACGAGCCTCCAATGGCGATCCTTGAGAAGGTACGTGCTCAATGCGCTGGAGCGATTCCACAGCACCCATTGGACGTCCCAGTGGCGAAAGACCGTATCGGGTTCAACGTCGAGCGACGACACATTGACGTAAGTGGAGAGAATACCCGTACCGAAGTAGAGGTCGGTCCTTCCGTCGACGAACACAGGCACCCCGAGGTGGATCAGATAGTCGTTCCACCAGTAAGTCGAAAAGACGTTGCCGTGTTGCCGCTGGACGAACGCGGCAGCGGCGACCGGCATGTCGTTCTCACTCTGACCTTGCGCCGGCGCGCCGGCAGCGATATGAGGACCCGCGACCAGCGCAGCGGCGAGGGCGATTGCGATCGGAAGGCTCAGGATTGATGGTCGAATCGACTCTTTTCGCAGGGGTGTTGCCCGACTCAACACAGCGCACCAAGCGAGCACGAGATACGGAAGGAAACGAACCGCGTGCAGTGTCGCGATAAGCAGTGCGACGGCGATGACGACATCTTCGAGCGCCAGTGGACTATCCGAGATCCCGAGCGCGCCGATCAGCCACAGCAGCGGTCCCACCACGAGGAAAAGTACGAGCAATCCATGAAAGTTTGGCGACTGCCATTCTTGGATGAGCGATGTGAGCTCCGTCGAGGAGCCCACGTGAAACGCGTAGTCGACCAGGGCGACACCATGGGGATTAACGAAGGTCGCTCCGATTGAAATCGCCGCCGTTGCCGCAATGGGGCGTATCGGAAGACGCCGCGAAACCCGAAGTCGGCCCGGGAATTCGGGGAGGACCGACCAGAGCACTTCAAGACCCAACACGCCGAGACCGAGCAAGAAACTGCCATGCACGTTTGCCCAGACGAGGAGCAATGGTGGTAACGCGATGAGCCAGCGCGTGCGTCCGCGTGCGAGCGACAACAAGAGAAGCTCGGCGGCGAACAACATGTAGCTCGGATCCTGCGGTCGCGCGGCGAGACCCTCCACCAAGCCGACTGCCGCGAGAACTGACAGCGCCGCAACCCACAGCCACGCTGCCCCCGCCCGCCGCCATGTCGCCACGCCGAGGAGCACTGCCGCACTACAGCTACCCGCAGAGACCAACCAGAAGCTCCCTGCGCCGAAAGTGCGGACCAGCCACGCGAGCGCGACTTCGTAGCCCCATTCGTCGGCAAGCCAGTGATGACCGGCCACGGTGTAGGAGAACACGTCGGATCGGATGACACTGTGGTGATCGAGCATCCAGACGCCTGCCGCCCAGTGGAAATAGACGTCACCCGAGAGCCCGACGTGCATGATCTGATGGAAGAGCGCCGCACACGCTCCGATGATCACGATGATCGCTGGATGGAATCGAAGTCGCGTTCCTACGAATCGGTTCGCGCCGTTGGCCCGAGAACGCTCATGCGCGACCGAACTGGCGCCGGACTCGTCGATCGCGTCGGCGCTCATCTCAAGCAATGTTTACAGTAATCCGATCCGTAAGTCAAGGAACACCGTGGCGACAAGGTCGCAGGGCGACACTGCGAGGAACACCACCCAATGGAGAACCATGACCTCGACCCTCTCGCGCCTAATGTCTGTGTGACGCAGTTGGCCGACGCGCCGGTGCCCACCGATGCGATCCGGACAGCTCCGCCGGATCGGAGGACATCGCCATGACGCCACGCCGCGCCCAGATCACTAGGCGCAGCGGCGCGCTCGATCGTTGGATTGGCGATGCCTCACACCCTCCCCCGCGGCTCGGCCGTAGCGACTGGGGAATCGACGAGCTGATCGTCGCGCTGCGTTGGACCGGCTTCTCGCTCTCGGTGCTCACAATGATCGCGTCCGCACCTTCGCGAAGGGACATCATCGCCGCCTCGATGCTGCTCGTCTACTCCATCCTTCGCACGCTCTGGCCAGTTCACCTTGGACGCACGGCTCGGCGGACGCTGATCGAGGTCACGCTTGACGCCTTCCTCGGCGCTGGCCTTGTGGGATGGACCGGGCTCGCCGCATCGCCGTTCTTGTTGAACCTCGGAGCGAGCCTCCTCGTCGCCGGACTCGGAATCGGTGTCGCGGTCGCCATGCTGGCGCCGGCCACAGCAGGCGTCGCCGTGCTCGCTTCGTGGACGGTCGGAGGCTTTGATGCCTCGGACCGATACGCGGCCGCCCAACGTGGTGGCTTGCTCGCACTCATTTGCCTACTCGGTGCCTATAGCCGATGGTTACTTCGGCCCGCGCACGATGAATCGGTCGCAGAACTCGAGCGTCTCCGAAGTCTGAGTGAGGTCAATAATCTCCTGCTCGAGTTGCACGCACGCGCGGCGTCACTGCCGGGTTCGGTCAGCCTGCGCGGCGTGCTCACTCAGACAGTGTCGCGGCTGCGCGATCTGCTGCAACCTCAGCTTGTCGCACTTTTCTTGCGCGACCCAACTGGCGAACGCAGTGCGAGCTTCTGGGGGGTCGCGGTCGCCGAGGGCGTGAAACTACCTGAATCACTTTCGGACGAAGAGCTTCCGACGGTCCTTCGCGAGGCCGCGCGCTCTCTCGGTCCCGTGCGACGCGAGCGATTCGAGCCTGGAGAGGGACTCGGCGCGGGAACCAGCTCGGGGCTGTACATCCCACTTTGGGCGCGTGAATCCCTCGTCGGACTGCTGGCAATCGAGCGCCTTGAGAACAGTCCCCCGTTTAGCGAACTTGATGTCAACGTCGTAGCTGATGTCGCCCAGCATGCCGGTCTCGCAATTGACAATGCGCGGTGGTTTCGACGATTGCGCACGCTCGGCGCGGATGAGGAGAGGGGTCGCATCGCGCGCGATCTGCACGACCGCGCCGGTCAGGCACTCGCTTTCGTCGCACTTTCGCTCGACCGCGTCGGGGCCGAAGTCGGCGCCGACCACTATCTAGTCCCGATCCCGGAGCTTCGCTCAGAACTCGCGTCGCTCGCAGCGGAAGTACGTCTCGTCTCGGCAGAGATCCGAGAGAAGCTCTCGGACTTGCGGATGGAAACGTCCGAGGATCTCGATATCGAGGCCGCGATCACGAGCCTCTTGACTCGCGTCGAGGAGCGCTCAGGCGTGTCGACCGTCTTCGAGCACACGAGCTCACGCCGACTCGGGCCGATCGTCGAACGCGAAGCCTGGCTGATTGCCCAAGAGGCCATCTTGAATGCTGAGCGACACGCCGACGCGCTCACCATTACCGTCCGTTGGCGGTGTGAATCGGGCGGAACCCAACTCGAAGTCGTCGACGACGGAAAGGGGACTGCGACGACCGCACCCCTACGGCGCAACGCGTACGGCATCCTGGGTATGCGTGAACGAGCGGACGCGATCGGCGGGTCACTCGCGATTTCGTCGGTGCCGGGGCAGGGCACCACGGTTCGCCTGCAGATCGAGGCCAAGTGACCGCGCTCCGCGTGCTTCTCGCCGACGACCACACGGTGTTGCGAGACGGGCTACGTCGCTCGCTCGAGGCCTACGGTCTCGATGTCGTTGGCGAAGCCAGCGACGGGGCCGAAGCGGTGGAGCTCGCTGAGCAACTGCTACCCGACGTCGTCTTGATGGACGTTTCCCTCCCTATACAAGACGGCGTCGAGGCAACACGACAGCTCCGAGCACGGGCGCCCGGTGTCGCGGTCGTGATGCTCACCATGTTCGCGGACGGCGCAACGCTGCGCGAGGCCCTTGGAGCAGGGGCGGTCGGCTACCTCGTCAAGGACTGCACCACCGCCGAGATTGTTGACACCGTGTCGGCCGTGGCTGCTGGCGAGACCGTGCTGTCCGCAGAATTGGCAAAGTCCTTTCTCGCCGCTGACAAGGGACGTGGCACGACGGACCACGCGCTGACCCGTCGGGAAGTCGAAGTCCTTCGAATTCTCGCTACGGGCGCTTCGACGTCACAGGTGGCATCCGAGCTCTATATCAGTGCGAAAACCGTGAAGAACCACCTCGCCCACATCTATAAGAAGCTCGACGCAATGGATCGCACCCAGGCCGTCCTCCAGGCGGTGCGCCTCGGTATCGTGCGCTTGACGTAGTCCTTAGGCCACCAAGTGCGGCGAATTCAGCCAGAAACTCCCAAAAAATGATTCGAACGGCCCATGGACACCTCGCCCCGGTCCGAGCACACTGGTCGAGAACCCGCCTGCGCGGGACCACTGGCCCCCCACCCGGGTGGCCTTTCTTATAACAGAAGGAAAGCCACATGAGACAGTTAATGATCTTGCAGACGATGCTCACCGGATGGTTCCGTGACGTTGTCGACCGCGCGGACGAAACGGGTGCGAGCCTCGTCGAGTACGCCCTCCTCCTCGCCCTCATCGCAGTCGTCGCGATCGGCGCCCTCGTGTTCCTCGGCCACTCAGTCAGCAACCAGCTGAATAACGTCGCGAATACGATTAACAGCGCTCCGTAGCCCGTCGCCACTATCGGTGCCCCTCGAGGCGCCGATAGTGGCTCGATTCAGCGCGTTTTTATCGGATCACGGAAAAGTCCGGATTACCAGGTCGTCCATATCTCATGCACGGCAAATCTACGAAAGGCATCAGCATATGTTCAAACAGCGGAAGTCTCTGAGAAAGAGGGCGGGGTCGGGGCAACCTGCCCGGCGCCTTCGCGTCGGGTTCACCAACCGCGACGAAACTGGTGCGAGCTTGGTCGAGTACGCCCTCCTCCTCGCCCTCATTGCGGTCGTCGCGATCGGCGCACTGGTGTTTCTCGGCCACACAGTAAGCAACACCCTCAACAACGTCGGCAACAGCATCGCGACGGGAGCTGCGGGGGGTGGCGGGGGCACGACCACCACTACACTTGCCAACTCGGCGCCAGCGTTCACATCGTCGGCGAACGTCGGCTTTACCGACGGAACGGCTGGAAGCTTTTCGGTAACCGCAAGCGGCAACCCGGCAGCGGTAATCGCCTGCACCGATTGCACAGGCGGCGGCAGTGCCCTTCCCAATGGGGTGACCTTCACTGGAGGCACGGGCACAGCCACCATCAACGCTTCCACCGGCACCAACGGCGACTGTAGAGCGTTTGTGGGCAACCCCTACACAATTCACCTCACTGCCACCAACAGTGTCTCGACGGTGAATCAATCCGTCACCATTACGATGAGTACTTCTGGTGCGTTCTGCAATAACAATGGCAGTAACTAGCCGACGACTTAAAGGTCGAGCTGCCTAACGTTGAGATATTCGACAAGGGGAGGGGACGTTTTTGCCCCCTCTCCTTGTCGCGCGTTCGGGGACAATGGACCTACCCAGGACCACAGCGAACGAGACGTCGCCAGCGTGGTCTGCCATGCGTTGCTGATGGCGGCGCAGAAGCCGGCAGCGTCGTCGCTTGTAAAAAGTTTCCCTCAGACCTTTCCAACCCACGACCAAGCCTATTGCCCCAATCGGATCATCATCCAAAAGATTCATCCGACTTTGTAGGACCACCATTGAGCAACGGGAGTAGATTGAACTGGCTCGGCGCTCAGTATCACTCGGTATCAGTAGGACTGCGTGCCTGTCACCCTGTACTTCCTGTACCATCCCCCGGTACCCGAAGTCCCTGGGCCCGTCAGGTTCGGCTCGTCAGCCCGATGAGCACGAGGGGACTCTTCGCCGGTTCAGAACGTCGCAACTTCACGGCTCACGTCGCCGGTGGAGAGCGTTGACGACGGCCCACCGTCGGCCTTGAAGAAACGACGAGATACCGACAGCTATTCGCGCGGGCCGACAAGTAGATTCGGCTTCAATGTGACAGGTGGAAAGGTGGTGGCTTATGACTGGCTGGCGGGATCGCCATGTCGGCAATGACACGGACACCCAAGCCGCTTCTTCGCCTGTTGTTCAGGACGATGTCGTCCCAGCCCGAACTCGATGGCACAAGCGTTGGACGATAGTCTCTCGCCCGGCGATCGCTCTAGGGGCGTTGGCCTGGGCCATGGCTGCGTTGATGCCCCATGCAGACGTCCTGCTCTATGCGCACTACGCGTCCCTCGCGCTGCGCTCGCCAGCCCTGCACCTCCTGCCGAAGGAGTACCCGGGTCCGTCGATCGGCCTGTTCCTCCTCCCGAAGCTGCTTCCACTGCCCTACGTGTTGGGCTTCAGCGTCCTCGCCGAACTGGCCCTCTTCTCATTGTTGGTCTCCAGTGATGGGCTTCCTGAGTTGCCCCGCTGGAATCGCCGAGTCATCGTCTATCTCGCGTTGGGCACGTCGGCCGTCCTCGTCGCGCGTTACGACATCGTCCCCGCGATGGCTGTCTTATTGGCGGTAGAACGCGCCCGCACGGGACGTTGGAGCCGGTCCTGGACCTGGGCGGTATTCGGCGGTCTGCTGAAGCTCTTCCCGTTGCTGCTGCTTCCCGGCTTTCTCATCGCCGAGCGCCGCAGCACCGGGCGCTGGGCACTGCGTCGTGTCGGGGCCACCGTCGCGGTCTTCGCGGCAACAGCGGCCGCTCAGATCCTGCGTTCACCTGGGAGTCTTTTCACACCATTCTCCTATGAATTTCACCGCGGATTCGAGATCGAGAGCTTCCCGAGCAGCCTTACCCTTCTGGCGAGTCCTTTTCACGTCCACTGGATCTTCGCCTACGGCGCGATCGAGACGGTGGGCCCACTCCACGGGGTTATCGGGGCGTCGCTCGACGTGCTCATCGTGACGGGATTGGGCTCGATCTGGTGGCTCGCTTCGCGGGGACGCCTCCACATCGAGGCGGTCAGTCTTGCCGTGCTCAGCGTTGCGGTGCTTGGTGACAAGGCGTTCTCTGCGCAGTACTTGATCTGGCTGATTCCCCTCTGGGCGTACTGGGAGCTACGCCTCGGTTGGATCATCGCCGCTTGCCTCACCACCGTCGTGTACCCGTTCTTGTACTTCGAGGCCAACGTCTTCGGGCCGGATCATTACGTTCCAACCGCCGTCGCCGGTCTACGCAATGTGGTCCTGCTGGTGTCGACGCTGTTGTGGCTGCGCGAGCAACTCGCCGCGACCCGAGGTGCGGCTTCGATCTCGGATTCCCTCTCTACGATTGGCCCAAGGGCCACAAGGGCCACAAGGGCCACAAGGGCCACACGGGCCACTCTGGCCCCTCAGGCCAGGCGAGGGCCAGCGTTGTTCGGCGCAACTCGCAACGCGCGCCGAAAGCGCAACTCACGCCTCGGCTCGTCGGCTGAACCCTCAGAGAGGCACCACGGCTAATCCCCGGGCGTCGAGTGGCGAGTCGCGCCGTGCACCAAATGATGGGGCGAACTAGCAGTTCCCCGTTGATCCCGGGGCGCTCCAGCAGAGTTTCGGCGAGGTGGTGGAACTGAAATTGGCCTCCGCGTAGGCCGTCACGCTGACGGAGCCGGAGTTGCCGAGGAGAGAGGGCAACGCCTGACCCGGTATCTCGACCCAGATCGCGGTGTCATTCGAAGTCGAGTGAAGTGCGATGCACGTGGTCGTGCCATTCACTGCTTCGAAGGGGGCGGGCGGAGTGCCACAGGCGTTCCAAGAAATGCTCGCGATATAAGTGTGGGCGACGCTCTTCACAATCGCAATCGCGCTCGCGTCATCGTTCCCGTTGGCGAGTGCAGTCACCCCGGCGAGCGCGGCAGCGTCCGCGGCGTTCTGGGTGTTGAGGTGGCTCTGCGCCGTGTTGCCGAGGTCGACCGCGAGTGCGGCGAATCCGAGCAGCGCGGTAAAGGAGATCGCGAAGATGACGAGTACCGCCCCTTCCTCCGATCTCGCCGTCCCGCCGCCGAGCGAGATCCTCCAGCCGTGCACGGCTCGTTCGCCTATCTCTCGGCTGACCCTACGAATCACAGTGGGCCAAGCCATACGGGTTGTAACTCTGAATCGAGCCACCCGGGTCGCTGTTCAGCGCGGGATCCTCGATGTAGAACTGGCTGTTCGACACGAGTTGCATCGTCGGAAAGAAACCCGTGAAGGACAATGCGGGGACGCTCGCACACACGGTCACCGTGCCGTTTCCGCCGTTTCCGCCGTTTCCGCCGTTTCCGTCATTTCCGCCCGGAGTGATCAATAGCCCGATCTTCATCGTCGACGCGCTCGACGGGTTCGTCCCTACCGGCGTGCCGATCTCATAGGCGATCTCGCAAAACATCCATTCAGTGGACAAGTGGAGCACCGCCGGGTTGTAGTTCTCCGCGGCCTTGAGTGCGGTGCAAGTGCTTTGGGGCGGCTGTCCGGGATCGTCGAGGGCGACGAGTCGCGCAGCATTTTGGACGCTCGCGCGAACCGACGCCCATCCACCGAAGGCCAGGCCGAATTGAATCACCCCAAAGAGAAGGAGCGCGAATAGCGGCACCACGAGCGCAAACTCGACGAGCGCCGCGCCCGACTCATCTTTCCGGGAGCGCTGCACTCGTCGGCGTGCGCTGACCAGACGACCACGGGCGGCGCTCATTTGATGATCGTCTTGTAGATCTCGATCGCCGCGGGACCGATGACCACGACGAACAGGGCCGGCAGCACGCAAAACACCATTGGAAAGAGCATCTTGACAGGAGCCTTCTGCGCCAGCTCCTGAACGTGCTGGCGCTGCGCGATGCGGACATCCTCCGCCTGGGCGTGCAAGATCGCCGCGATCGATACGCCGAATGTGTCCGCCTGGATCAGCGCCATGAGGAAGGAACGAAGCTCGGTGACGTCGGTGCGCTGGTCGATCCCCTCGAGCGCCTCTCGCCGTATGGAGCCGACCCGTACCTCGCCAAGGTAGCGATTGAACTCGTCCGCGAGTGTGCCGGGCATTGCGGCCACCGTGCGGGCCAGGGCCTGTTCAAAACCAAGACCGGCCTCGACGCTGATCAAGAGCAGTTCGAGCATGCCCGGCAGGCTGGTGCGAATCTTCTCTTGTCGTTTGCTGACGCGGTGGTTGAGGAGCGCATCGGGACCGAGGAGGAGCAGGAGGGCAGGAAGCAACGTGGCCAGAAAACCGTAGAACTTGGAAAGGTGGGCGAGTTGGACCAGATAGAACGCGACGGGCACCAACGCGACGGACAGTAGTCGCCCTGCGAGGAAACTCTCGAGGTCGATCTGCTCGGCCTTGCCTGACAGGGTCAAACGATGCCGGACGCTGTCGCGATAGACCGGCGGACAAAGGACCCACGCGGGCTTAGAGACGAGGCGGATCGTGGGCACCACGACTCGCTCGACGAACGAGCGGCGATCGGCGAGCGGCGTCCGTCCTCCGGAGTCGAGACGGGTGCTTTCCGTCGCGATGAGAAGGGTCGCCTTCACCGCGCGACGCGACGCGCGCGCCGCGGCGATCACGGCTGTGGCGAGCAGGAGCGCACCGACGACGGCGGTGACGGTGATCAGCAGCACCTCAGACCTCGATCTTCACGATCCGGAACATCCAGATGAACCCCACGAGCTCGAGGACCCCGGCCCCGAGCACCGCGATCCTGCCCGCACTCGTTTGGAACAGCTCCATGATGTACGCCCGATTCGCGGAATAGATGAAGAGGGCAATCCCGACCGGGAGGAGGCCGAGCACGTACGCGCTGATGCGCCCTTCCGCCGTGAGTGTACGAATCTCGCGACGCATGCGCATCCGCAGTGTCATCGTGTTGGCGAGCACGTCGAGCAACTGGGACAAATTCCCCCCGGTCTCCTGCTGGATCCTCACCGCCATGACTGCCTCGCTGAAGTCCTGGTTGTGAATCCGTTCCGCGGCATCGGCGAGCGCCTCTTCGAGGACCTTTCCGAGTCGGGTCTCTGAGAGCGCCTGCTGCAATTCGCCGCGAGCCGGATCCTTCACCTGCTGAACGACGCCGTCGAGACTTTGCGCGAACGAGAAGCCCGCCCGAAGCGAAGAAGCGGTGAGCTTCAAGATGTCGGGCAATTGCTCAGCGAACTTCCGGGACCGCCGTTTCAGTGCAACCATGAGACCCAACGGAGGAGCCGCAAGGACGAGCACGAGAGCGACGGTTGCACCGATGACGTGACCCAGCAGGGCGCCGATTCCGACGAGGAACACGAGGAAGGCGAGCCAGACGAGGACGAGCTCGCCGGGCTCGATCGCCATTCCCGAGCGGCGCAAGACGAGTTCGAGACGACGACCGAGGGGAATGAATCCCCCTGCACGGCCGAGCGCATTCGAGGCGCGGCGCAGCACCGGTAGCGTGACAACGCCGGTCGATTCCTCGGAGTCGGATTCAACATTCGGGAGTTGCAACTGATACGGCCCGATCAGTCGGGTGAGTCTCATTCTCCTTCGCCTCGCGACGCGAAGGACGAGGTAGGCGGCAAGCGCGACCACCGCGAGGACGATCGCGGCGTCGCCGACCGCACCGACGTGGTGAAGGAAATTGCGAATGTGGGTGCTCACCACGAGAGCTGACCTTGAGAATGAGTTCACCGTGCTCATCGTCGCCCTACTGGGTCGTGCAAGAACCGCTGCGCGTCAAATAGCGTCGAGTCGATCTCGATGCCGCGATCGAGCAACGTCTCACTGAAGCGGGGCCGCAAACCAGTCGCCTTCAATTGACCCAGCAGGTTTCCGTGATCATCGGTCCCCATCGCGAAGTCGAACAAGAAGATGTCCTGGAGAAGTATCACCTCGCCCTCCATCCGACCGACCTCGGTCACGTGCGTCACCCGTCGACTGCCGTCTCTCTGTCGTGAAAGGTGCACGATGAGGTCGAGAGCCGAGGACATTTGATCGCGCACCACGCGCACCGGAAGGTCGAAGCCAGCCATCATCGTCATCGTCTCGACGCGCGACAGCGCGTCGCGGGGGCTGTTTGCGTGGACCGTCGTGAGTGAACCCTCATGTCCGGTGTTCATCGCCTGCAACATGTCGAGAGCCTCGCCCGCGCGACACTCACCGATCAAGATGCGATCAGGTCGCATACGCAGCGAGTTACGGAGCAAGTCGCGTATCGCGACGCCTCCTTTGCCTTCGGTGTTGGGGGGTCGCGCCTCGAGTGAAAGAACGTGTGCTTGTCGCAATTGCAATTCTTTCGCATCCTCGATGGTGATGATGCGCTCGTCGCTCGGGATGAATGACGATAGGACGTTGAGAAGCGTTGTCTTTCCCGTGCTCGTGCCGCCAGAGACGAGAATATTCATCTTTCCCCGCACCGCGGCTTCCAGTAGGCGGGCGACCGGATCGGTGAGAGTTCCGAACCCGATGAGATCCTCGACGGTCAACGCATCGACCGAGAACTTTCGGATCGTGAGATACGGCCCGTCGATGCTGAGCGGCGGGAAGACGGCGTTCACGCGGGATCCATCAGGGAGTCGCGCATCGACCATCGGTGTCGTCTCATCAATATGGCGACCGACTGCCGCGACGATGCGCCCGATGACGTGGCGAAGATGATGCTCATCCAGGAAACGACTCTGTGTGAGCTCGATCCGACCGTTGCGCTCGACAAAGACACGGCCGGGCCCGTTCACCATGACCTCTGTCACGGTCGGGTCCTGCAAGAGACGTTCGATCGGCCCGTGGCCGAGGACGTCGTCGGTGACCTCTCGGGCGAGCTGTGCGCTCTCACTGACCGAGAGCGGGGTCTTGATCGCCTTCAGAGCCTCCTCGACGATGCGCTGCACGCTCGTTCGCAACTGTTCGGAGTTGGCGCCGTTGGAGTAGAAGACGGGTCCGAGACGAGAAATGACCCGCTCGTGGATTCCTTGGCGCAGGCCATCGAGCAGGTTCGCGCGTGCGTCCTCAGCGCTACGAGACTCTTGGAGGCGCTCGTAAAGACTGAGGGTTGGCCCCTTCGCGCCGGGGGGGTCAGGACTCATGTCGTGCCTCCTCGCGCTTGACGAGAATGTCGACGAGCGCGTCAATCCGGCCGGCGAAGCGTGATCGAGGCGAGGCGAGTACCGCCGGCAGCCCCTCATTGACCGACTGGGGGACGAGCGCCTCCGACGGAAGGCTGACCGCGACCTTCATTTGAAGGGCGCGCTCGACCTCCTTCACTCCGAGGTGGACTTTCGAATCCGCTCGGTTCAACACGAGGACGACCTTGTCGAGAGGCAGCTGCAGCAATTCAAACGCCTGCAGGCCGAGACGCGCATTCTTGACCGACGGAACATCCATGCTGACCACGAACGCAACGTCGTCGCTCTCGGAGACGGCTTGGAGCACGATCTCGCTCAAGTGCGGTGCGGTGTCGATGACGACGTGGCTGCACATCCCGCGAAGGACGTCGAGCACCCGCAAGAGGTCCTTCGCATCGATCTGGTCGGCGGCGAGCGGAGTTGTCGGCCCGGCGAGCACGAGTAATTTACTCGCCTCGTGGCGCACCATCAGGCTCGACATGAGCACCTCGTCGAGCTGATCACCAGCGGCTGCAGCGTCCACGATCGTGTTGACCGGCTGGATTCGCAACATCAACGCCACGTCGCCGAACTGCAGATCGAGATCCACCACCGCAACCGGTTTCGTCGAAATGGAGCGCCGGGCTAGCGCGACGGCGGTGTTAACCGCGACGACCGACTTGCCGACTCCACCCTTGGGTGAAAAGACCGTTGTTACCGGCGCCTTCGCGGCCGACCCGACCTTCACAACCGAGGCCTCGTTCAGTCGCCGCTCGAGCCGTGACCATAATTCGTCGACGGCATCGACGAGATCGCTCTCCACGTTCCGCAGATCGATGGCGTCGCTGAAGCCAGCTCGCAGCGCGAGACGCAGCATCGAGGTCGAGGAGCCGTCGACAATGAGCAGCCCGCCAAGGCCGGGGCGGAGCTTCGTTAGCTCTCCGAAGCGACCCATGGTGGTGACGTCGCTCTGCGACGGACCAAGAATCAGCACGGCAATCTCGCTGGTGTCGAGGTCGCGAATTTGATCGATCTCCGAGACCGCCCGTACCACGTAGATAGGTGGCAGCGCCGACTTGAGGCCATCGAGCAGTAAGTGGTCGCGCTCAACGATGATCACCGCCCGTGGCGGACCCACGATATCCATCATGGAGAGGTCCATCCATTTCGCTCGCCCCGCCGCACAGCTCTGGAAGATTCCGACATTCCCCATCCCTTATTTTTTGACAAGCGTCACATTGTGACTAGATTGGTAGACCCTTGTCAATTGGTTGTGAGCCCGATACTGTGACATCATTCAGCGTCGCTTGTGTGATATAAGCGAAAGAGGGCATCCCCGCAGCCATCGTTGACATCGACGATCGACCATACTTCTTTAAATCGTGGGCGTACGCTCTCAGCGGCAACATCCTGATCAAGCCCGTAGAATGCTGTGGGGTTGCTCAGTTTGGCCTTGGCTTGACGCGCGCAGCGAGACTGTTTTCACCAAGTAAGGGCCGGTCGACGGGTGCACTCGTGAGAGATCGATCGAATTCTCCTTACTATCCGAATAAGACATTGTGACCGTCTCGGAGCGGCCGTCCGTGCAGCGACGACCCATTGGAGGCTCCCATGAGGGCGTCACTTTCGCCGCTATTGTCGCAACAAATAGGTCATCCGCGAAGTGGACGGCTCCGAAGGCCGGTGTGACTCATCGGCAAGTGCCTCGATCCCGGCACCTTGAAAGTTGCGCCGAACGGTCCAGCGACGTCCTTCGGCTTACAAATTTGCTGGCCAGAAGAGGTGGTGATTCCAGTGTCACCCACTGAAGTTCAAGCAGGACTTTTCTCTTGGCTAGGCAGTTATCTAGTTCTCTCCCGGCAACGTCGAGATGAAGATCCCACAAGGTGGTGTCCAGATTGAAGCTCAAGTGACGCGACAGTGCCATTAGCCGATTTCCATGTTTGATTGGCGCGCGTCGCCCGAGGCACGGACTCATTAGTTAAAGATGGAATTGAGATTTGGTGGTGTGCCGTACTTGACAGAGAATAAGTTCGACGAACGAAATTGGACGAGTGAATGGAAAATCTAGGTCTCCTTTCCGCTTACGCCAGGGCGAACCCTGCCGGCGAATTCTCACTGACATTCGACGAGTTGGATGTCATCGTCCATGGGCTCCCTCTCGTCGCTCGTCATTCCGCCGACTGGTGGCGAGAAGAAGTCGCGGCACGGCGGGAGCCGTTCATTGATTCCATTTCTCGGTATGTGCCCACACTCGACGTCCTTCGTCAACGAGTGTCGTTCACGCACGTCGACCTACTGGCCTCTGATCACCCCGCGAGGAATCCAGCGGTCGAGCCGCACCCACGACCCATCATGAGCGTGGGCGAATTCTCCCCTCCACCCCCTGAGGGTCCCTTCCCTCCTTCGACGTGGAACCAAAGCCGCGTCGGATTCATTGCCGCTGGTCACCAACGCGACAGTCGTCCCGGGCTCGCGAGTGATTCCTACGACTCGCCGCTATTCAAAGCGCGCAAGCACTACGTCGAACAATCCTGCGACTACTACGCGATTCTCTCGGGCGTCCATCGGCTTCTGTTGCCCAATGACCTAACGATAGGCGGTGACGTCTCTTTGCTTAGAGTTCGTCACTCGGTTCGACGCTTCTGGACCGAGCAGGCCTACTTCTCGATTTTCTATCGAATTTCGCCAGGAACCAAGACAACCATCGAGTTCCACGGATCCCCGCGCCTACGCGGATTTCGGTCTCGTTGATATTCTCCAGAGGATGGGGGTCCGCGTAGAGAGGCCCACCCTCGGCTTCTCCCTGAGTGAACAATATGAGTTCCCCCCCGGCAAACTCTGTTGGTGAGGGAGTAAGGCAAACAGCCTCATCTGCACTCACCGGGTTCTGAGCCGGGGTATCTCCTACGCGCCGATTTCTGGTGGCGTTTCAGTTGACGCTTCATTGGGGTGAGCCATCATGTCAAACTGCTGACAATCGGGTCTTACCTCCCCTCCACGTCCAGTACCGGAGCTTGTCCCCGGCAGGCCTAGTCGGGCCAGGTTGGTGGCCGCGTTGAAGTCGCGGTCAACTACGTGCCCGCAGGAATCACAGGCGAAGGTGCGCTCCGAGAGAGACAGTTTGGCTTTCACTGCCCCACACGATGCGCAGGTCTTTGATGAAGGGTAGAAGCGTGGTGCCTTCACGAGAGTGGATCCGTACCACGCGGTCTTGTACTCGAGTTGGCGGGTGAACTCACCCCACGAGGCGTCGGCGATGTGCTTGGCCAAGGAGTGGTTCTTCAACATGCCCGCCACGTTGAGGTCCTCGATGACGATGACGTCGTAGTTCTTGGCGAGCATCGAAGTGGTCTCGTGGATGAGGTTTCGACGCGAATTGGCCACGCCTGAGTGGACCCTCTGCACCCGGGCGTTGGCCTTCTTCCACCGTTTCGACGGGGCAACACCCTTGCGGGGACCTTGGCGGCGAGAGGCCACGCGCTGCGCGTGGGCGAGCCTCTTCTCGGCGGAGATGGTGTGGCGCGGATTGACAACCATGAGTACCTGTTCACCATCAGGAGTGGCTCCGCTATACAAAGTAGAGACCCCGACGTCGATGCCGATGACCCTCTCCGGCGCCCGCGTGGCCGGCAACGCGCGCTGCACCTCGACGGTGAAGGAGATGAGGAACTTGCCACCGACCTGAGACACGGTGGCCGCCTTGACCTTGCCGGTGCCACGTGCCACGTGCCGGTGCATCTTGCGTGTGGACTCGTAGGTCTTGATGACACCCACGCGAGAGATACGCACGTGATGAGAGTCGTCGAGACGTACCGCAGTCGGCATGAGGCTCACCGACGATCTGCTGGCGCGCTTCTTGCGAGTGGGGAACTTCGCTCGCCCTTTACGCCAGTTGGCAAAGGCCTTGGAGAGGTTGAGGCACGCGTAGTTGTAGGTGGAGGAGTTGTTCTCGCTCCACCACGGGGCGAGCTCGTCGCGGTGTTGGTACCAGAGCTTTTGCAGGTCCAAGTGCGAGACTCCTAAGTAGTCCTGAGCCGCCACGTCGTCGCCCGCCAGCTTCTTGACCCGGTTCTTAGCCCAGTTCTCCTGCACCAGTTCCAACAAGGCGTTGTAGGCAAACCGCGTACCGCCGATGTGGCTGCGCAGCAGGTTGGCCTGCTCGGGCGTGGGGTCCATGGCGAATCGGTACGACTGGGTGACGGTGGCCGGACAAGCGGCAATCTCCTCGGCCACGGGTACCGTCATGGCTTTAGTATCGGTCCTTGGTGTGACGTATTGTCCATACTCCTTCACCAACGGAGTTTGCCGGGGGCGATGAGTTCTATCGGAAGGGACTGGCGATGAGATAGGGATGTGTGATTGCCGTGAGAAATCCCATCGAGTTCTCAACTAGGTAGTAAGCCGTTGGGTTAACCGGCGAACTGGTGCACGTGCCATCGCTGGATAAGGAGACTGGGCTCTGCTTGCACTACTACGACTTCCGTACTATCGTTCGTCCGGAAGGGGGACTCGTGGCCCGGAGCAAAATTGGACGCACGCAGGACGCGACGATTCTGGTGCTCACTAGTTTGGCTGATGGTCCCAAGCACGGCTACGCACTCATCAAGGACATTGAAGCGATGAGTGGTGAGGCAATGGGTCCAGGCACTCTCTACGGGGTCCTCGTTCGCCTGGAACAAGAAGGCCTCGTCGAGCCCCTCGAATCCGAGGACCGCCGCCATCCCTATCGATTGACGGGGGCGGGTGCCGTCGCGCTGCGCGAACGCCTCGAAGCCATCACTCGAGTGGCGAGGATTGGACTCAGAAGGCTCGGGCCGATATGAGATTCGACCCGGTCCGTATCGCTTTGGCTACGCATCCTCGGTGGTGGCGCCGGCGCTACCGCGACGAGGTCGCGACGATCACCGCCGATCTGATCGATGAGGGGAGATCTCGCTGGCGAGTCGCCATCGGGCTCTTCTACGATGCTCTGCGCCAATGGGCCCGAGGACCAGTGCCCGACCTGACGCAGCCACCGGCCGTCCGTCGACAGGTCGCCGCCTCCGTCGCCGCCTTGCCCACTGCTCTGATGATTCCCCTCGTGCTCTACACCACGAGTTATCAGTACTCACGTAACGCCGTCTGGCAGACATTCAATTCTCTGCTACCTACACCCTCGTGGCCGAACCCGCACGCCTTTGATGGTCGGGTTACGAAGATGGTCCTCATCAACGGCATCTTCACCCAAACCTCGATCGGCCCCGTCATTCACGGGTGGATGTCGTGGCCGACCTTTCTCTCGGGAGTTGGGATCTTCTTTGTCGTGGTACTGGCTCTCGTCTCTATTGTCGGACTCCTTACCGTGTACTCCTCCATGGTGGGCGCATTGTTGACACGTGCCAACCACGTTCGCTTCGGTCGAATCATGGCGTGGTCACCGGCCTTGGCAATCGGTTTCATTGTCGGCCTCTACCTCTGGGCGAATTATCTCAATCAGCAGGTCGAGTTCCGCTCGGTCCTGGTGAACGGGCGGATGGTCTCGCGCATGAGCGTTCTTCACCCGCTGCTCGCCCGGGTCGTGAGTGACCTCAACGTGGTCTTCGGGTACGGCACCCTGGCGGGATCACTAGTGGCGTTGGCCTTTCTTGCTTCTCGCGTCAAATTGGATGCAGAGGGGGCTCGACTCCCCGTCGCGCTCAGTCGAGTAGTTGGTCGCATCGCTCCGTTGATGACCCTGGCGTATGCGATGTGGGTCATGGGACTTCGCCTACAAGGAAGCCCCACGTCGAAGGGTCAAGTCATTGTGAGTTATGCCCATAGTGGCTGGTGGCCGGTCACTCTTGGGTGCCTCGCCATTACGTCCGCTCTCTCGCTGCTCGCGTTAGGCGCCGATCCGACTCGAAAGCAGTCCAGCGTGCTGTCAATCGCTCGCAACTAGTACTTCGCAGCGTCGGTTTGGTACCCATAATGGTCGTCTCATAGAAGCAAGTCGCTGAGTGGACTCGAATGCCCAAAATCAACGAATCCTGAACTTTGATTCGATGAAGTGTCAAGACTGGTGTCACTAGAAGTCTGAGCAGACCCAGTGAT
>Ga0209698_10001284_pt1 | contig 29057 bp, 27 predicted proteins | sample LitLauG_LLR_2012_FD_187203 | JGI IMG/M metagenome (GOLD analysis project Ga0209698, IMG submission 187203) | Freshwater sediment microbial communities from Pennsylvania, USA - Little Laurel Run_MetaG_LLR_2012 (SPAdes) (version 2) | ecosystem: Environmental > Aquatic > Freshwater > Creek >... | reverse complement strand
GGCCGTAGTAGGCAGGCACGCCGGCCAGCTGCGCATACGCCAGCGATTGCGGCACGGCAACCAGCGAAACGGTGACCCCGGCGATCAGATCCTGGCGCAACGTCTGACGGCGCGCCAGAAGGTGGTGCCAGAGCGACAAAGCGAGTCGCACGGCGCGCCCCTAGGCGACCGCCTGGTAATACAGATTCTGGGGATGCCTGGCCTGTGCGAAGAAGTCCCAGCGCTCCGCCAGCAGACCGAGGTACTGCAGCAGGCAGGCGGCCGCGTACGCGGCGGTCGACCCGCTCAGGGCGCCCAGCAGGATCAAGGCGATCGGAAGCGGAAACGCCAGCAGCAAGAACGCCCACCGGACCGTGGCGAGCGTGGCGGCACTGCGGCCGTGGAAGAATTCCCGAGTGTTGAACGAGCCGCCCACCGCTCCCTGGCTCTTCTGAACGACCTTCGGATGCCTGACGCCGACGGCGGTCTGGGCCGTCGAACGCGGCCGCAATCGCGCGTTGCGGACCAGCGACCCGAGGCGCGCCACGAAAGCAAGCGCGGTGATGATCATCGCCCACCCGGCAAGGAAGCCGACCAGCTGCGGCGCGGTCCGAGCGGCGAACCAGGTGGCCAAGGTGAATCCGGATGCGCCGCCAAGCAGTATGTAGTTCAGGACCGTCAGCGGCGAGTGCCACTCCCGAAGAAAGGGCAGGCACGCATAGATCATCGCGCTGCAGATGAACAGCAAGAATGCAAACGCGGTGCCGACGGCGCCCAGCACGACGGTGCCGTCTACCAGGCCACCGGAAGGCAGGGTCGCAAGCGTGGGCCTCCAGTCGGTCCAGTGCGCCAGCCCGTATACGAGGACCGTGCCCATGAGTGCCGGCAGCACGATGACTTCGCGCGACAGCCATGAGGTTCGCCAGCGTGCGGCGGCGCGCCAGGCGCGCTCCGGGTGGCCCAGGTGAAAGAAGGAGGCGATCAGCCCGGCTGCCAGCAGCAAGAGGCAGAGCAAGCTTCCGGTTGCGTAGAACGAACGGGCATCGGGCGCGGGCAGCAGGTGGAACAGCGCGTACGCCTGAACCGTGTACAGCGCCAGGAACAGACCCTGGCCGGCACCGATCAGGGTGGTCAGCAGGATCACGGAAAAAGCCGGCCGCATGCCATCAATCCGGAAAAGCCCGCGGGCCGCTTCCGGCACGAAACGCCCCTTTCCCGCTGCGCGGGACCGGGGCGGGCGTGAGAGGCAAGTGGCGCGGGCCGCAGATCATCGTTCGAGGGGTCCTTCGTAAGCGGCTACCAGCCGACCGCGTCCTCGACGGTCGGCCCCGCCGTTCCCGGTTTGGGCAGCTGGGCATCGAGCTTGCGCGGGTTGTCCGAACGCTCCAGTTCGTCCGGGTGAATCCTCAGCTGTGTTTGACGTCGCGGCAGGTAATGGTTGGCCGGATGCGTGCTCCACTCGGGCATCAACTGATAGCCGCCGCTGCCTCGGATCGCCAGCGACACCTCGGAGGCCGGGTCCTGAATGTCCCCGAACAGGCGAGCCGAGGTCGGACACGCCATCACGCAGGCCGGCTTGCGGTCCGATTCCGGCAGGGAGCGGTCGTAGATCCGATCGACGCACAGCGTGCACTTCTTCATCACCTTGTCGTGCTCGTCGAACTCGCGCGCGCCGTAGGGACAGGCCCAGGCGCAGTACTTGCAGCCGATGCACTTGTCGTAGTCGACCAGCACGATCCCGTCCTCCTCGCGTTTGTACGAGGCACCGGTCGGGCAGACTGGAACGCACGGTGGATCCTCGCAATGCAGGCAGGACTTGGGCAGATGCAGGGTTTCGGTCGCCGGGAACTCGCCGATCTCATACGTCTGCACCCGGTTGAAGAAGGTGCCGGTCGGATCGGCGTCGTACGGATTCTGATCGACCAGCGGTCCGGCCGACCCGGACGTGTTCCATTGCTTGCAGCTGGTCACGCAAGCGTGACATCCAACGCACACGTTCAGGTCAATGACCAGGGCAAGCTGGGTCACTTTCGGCCCGCCTTGCCGAAGAGCCCGCCGATGAACGCCAGAACGTCCGGGCGCGGCTTCATCCCCGGGTACGGTTCCAGGGCAGTGAACTGCGGCGAAACATGTTGCGGTTCGCCGCTTTGCGCCCTGTAGATACGCACGCGGACGTCGTACCAGGCCGCCTGGCCCGTGATCGGATCGGAATTGGAAACGCGCTGCCCGTCCCGAGCCTGCAGTTCCTCGCTGATCAGATGATTGAGCAGGAATCCGCGCTCGGATTCGTTGGCCCGGGGCGCGAGGTTCCAGGCTCCGGCCGCCTTGCCGATCGCGTTCCAGGTCCAGACGGTCCCCGGCTCGACCGACTCCGAGTGCCGCGCCATGCAGCGCACCTTGCCCCATGGCGATTCGACCCAGATCCAGTCTCCGTCGTCGATTCCTTGCTTGAGCGCGGTGCGGGTGTTGACGAACAGGTAGTTGTGCGCGTGAATCTGGCGCAACCAGGCGTTCTGCGAATCCCAGGAGTGGTACATCGCCATCGGACGCTGCGTCACCGCGCACAGCGGGTAACGCTGGCGGTCGGTTACCTGGGACTCCAGCGGCTCGTAGAAGAAGGGCAACGGATCGCAATAGGTTTCAACGCGTCGTGCCAGGTGGGGCGGAGGCTTGCGCGTGATGCCCTTGCCCTGCGCCGCGAGGCGGAATTTCTGCAGCACCTCGGAATATACGTGGATCAGGATGGGCTCGGCGTAGCGGGTGATCCGGTTGCGCCGGGACCATTCCAGGTAACCGAGGTTCCAGTTGCGCATGTACTGGTAACTCTTCGGCAGCTCGTAATGAAAGACGCAACCGTTTTGCTGGTACATCTCCCACTGGCGTGGGTTGGGCTCGCCGATCAGCGACTTTTCGCCGCCTTTGCCGCGCCAGCCCGCCAGGAATCCGATGCCGGCACCGGGCTCCGGCTCCCAGTTGACGATGAAGTCGGGGTAGTCGCGAAACTTGCGGTCGCCGGCCCGGGTGACGAATGCCGGCAGCTTGAGACGGGAGCCGAGCTCGATCAGCACTTCCTGAAACGGCTTGCAATCGCCGGTCGGCGGCACAACCGGAATTCGCACCGAATCGACCGGACCTTCGAATTCCGAGATCGGGCGGTCCAGCATCGACATCACGTCGTGTCGTTCGAGGTAGGTCGTATCGGGAAGAATCAGATCCGCGAAGGCCGTCATCTCCGACTGGAACGTGTCGGCCACCACGAGGAACGGGATCTTGTATTCCCCGTCGGCGTGCCGTTCGCGCAGCATGTCGCGAACTGCCGACGTGTTCATCGTCGAGTTCCACGCCATGTTGGCCATGAAGATCATCAGGGTGTCGATCGGGTACGGATCACCGCGCCAGGCATTGGTGATGACGTTGTGCATCAGGCCGTGCACCGACAATGGATATTCCCAGGAAAAGGCCTTGTCGATTCGAACCGGACTGCCGTCGTCGTTGACGAACAGATCGTCCGGATCGGACGGCCAGCCCAGCGCGAGCCCGTCCAGAGGATGATTCGGCTTGACGCCGCGCGAGTCGTTGGGTGTGCGTCCGCAGGGAGGTATCGGCCGCGGATACGGCGCCTTGTGGCGAAAGCCGCCCGGGCGATCGATCGTGCCGAGAATCGACATCAGAATGCCCAGGGCACGGATCGTCTGGAAGCCGTTGGAATGGGCGGCCAGCCCGCGCATCGCGTGAAACGCAACCGGGTTGCCGGTCACGGTTTCGTGCTCGGTGCCCCAGGAATCGGTCCAGGCGATCGGCAGCTCGATGCGCTGGTCGCGTGCCGTCACGCCCATCTCGTGCGCCAGGCGACGGATGGTCGCCGCGTCGATTCCGGTGATCTGAGCCGCCCACTCGGGCGTGTAATCCTTCACTCGCTCCTGCAACAGCTGAAACGCCGGTTTGACAGGCGTGCCGTCGGCGAGCCGGAACTCGCCGAGCAGGAAAGGATTCGCACCCTGGGTATGCGTTCGAACCGGGCAATCGCGGTCACGATCCCACCAGAGCTTGTTCTGCGGGTCGTAGCAGGCCTCCTCCTGCGGCACTTCGGTCCGGATGAACATGCCGAACTCGTCGCTGGCGGGATCACAGTTCACCAGCTGGCCTGCATTGCTGTACTGGACCAGGAAATGCCGGTCGTACAGTCCTCGCGCCAGGATTTCGTGAATCAGTGCGAGCAGCAGGGCACCATCGGTGCCCGGGCGGATCGGCACCCACTCGTCGGCAATCGCCGAGTATCCGGTCCGGACCGGGTTGATGGAAACGAAACGGCCCCCTTCGCGCTTGAACCTGGAAATCGCGATCTTGAGCGGATTGGAATGATGATCCTCGGCGGTTCCGATCATGATGAACAGCTTGGCGCGCGCCAGGTCGGGCCCCCCGAATTCCCAGAAGGATCCGCCGATCGTGTAGATCAAGCCGGCAGCCATGTTGACCGAGCACAGTCCGCCGTGAGCGGCGTAATTCGGCGTGCCGAACTGGCGCGCGAACAGGCCGGTCAAGGCCTGCATCTGATCGCGTCCGGTAAACAGCGCAAACCTTTTCGGATCGCTCGCGCGGATCGCCGCGAGGCGCTCCGCCAGCGTCGTGAGCGCCTCCTCCCAGCTGATCGGCTCGAACTGCCCTGCGCCACGCTCGGCACCGGCGCGCCGTTTCAGCGGAACGAGCAGGCGCGCCGGTGAATACTGCTTCATGATTCCCGACGAACCCTTGGCACAGATGACCCCCCGGTTCAGCGGGTGATCAGGGTTGCCGTCGATGTAACGGACCTCGCCGTCGCGCAGGTGGACGCGGATGCCGCACCGGCACGCGCACATATAGCAGGTCGTCGTGCGGATCTCGGTCTTGGCACCGGGAAGCGGGGGTGTGAAGGGGTCGTGCAGCGGCGGCATTGCGCTCAGGATGGCGCGCCGCGCCGCTGTGGCGCGTCCGCCTTACTCTTTGTCCGGTGAAGTACGTATTAGGCGAAATCGGGCGCCAGTCGTCTATTCCCGTGACGGGGAGTCCGACGATACCCAGATGGGGAGGTCGATCATATTGCAGTGCGGCATCACCCGAACCGGGGCTCGTTTAGAGCCGTGAATCACGTTCTCCGGGCGCACCACGGGAAGCTCGTTTCTTGCACGGTGCACCGCAAGCGAGCACAATGCATAATAACAACAAGAGGGGAATCGTCGCCGCGCCGGGTCAGACGCGCGCAGTGGCTTTAGCCCGGGGGCATACTCAAGGGAAGTCACGATGTTGCAACGTTGCGGTACGCGGCTGCCGCACGAAGACCCCGCTCCGGACCCTGATGGGCATACGTTGAATGCGGATCTGCATGCGCCGATCGAGCGGTTGCTGCGGACTTTGGCGAGCCTGAGTGCGGCGCGCGCAGCGACCGTGCGCACCGTGTTGGCCGATGGCAGTGCGATGGACCTGGTCGCCGCTTCGGGCGCCAGCGCGGCCGCTCGAACCCGCATCGCGCGCACCGCTGCCGATTGCGGAGCGTGCGGTGTCGCGTTGCGCACCGGCGAAGTCCAGGTGGCGGCCGAAGCGTGCGCCTGTGCGCGCGAGTTGTCGGGCGGCGCCGGCAGCGATCATCGGGTGGTTGCAGTCGCGCTGCGGCACAACGAGCAGCCCTGCGGGGTGCTGAGCCTGTTCCTGGACGAGGGTGCGCCCGCGGATCTGGCGCCCGGAGTGCTGGAGTTGCTGCCGGCGCTGGGCGACGTGATCGGCACTGCCATGGAAAACACGCGCCGGACGGACGTCCACGTCCACTCCAGCGTGATGCAGGAGCGGCACATGCTCGCCAACGAGGTGCACGACTCGCTGGCCCAGAACCTCACCTCGATCCGGATGCGCACGTCGCTGCTTCGCGACGCGGTTGCGTCCGAGGACCGGGGCCGTGCGTCGCACTATCTGGAGGAGATCGACGAATCGCTGGCTCTTGCGCAGTCGCGCGTGCGCGAGATCATCACCCAGTTCCGTGCCCAGATGGACGCGCCACGCCTGCTGCCGGCGCTCGAGTTCGCGATCGAGGAACTGCGGGGCGCGAGCGGAATCGAAATCGAACTCGACTGCCAGGTGCGCGAGCCCAGGCTCTCGCCTTACGAGGAAGTGCAGGTCTTTTACATCGCCCGCGAAGCGCTCACCAATGCGCTCAAGCATTCGCAAGCAAGCCGCGTGCGCATTGTGCTGTCCGAGCGGGCGGGCAGCTACGAGTTGCAGGTCGAGGACAACGGCGTCGGTCTGGACAGCGCAAAGGCGGCTGATCACGGCCACTTCGGATTGAGCATCATGCGCGAGCGGGCCCAGCGCATCGGCGGCGTCATCGAACTGCAGCGCTGCGAGCGGGGGGGTACGCGCGTGCGGCTGACGTTCCCCTCCAGTCCTTCAGTCGGCGAGGTTGCCGGATGAGCACTCCTGCGGTCCGTATCGTGCTGGTCGACGACCACCGCCTCTGCCAGAAAGGTCTGGCGGAACTGCTGCAACACAGCGGCTTCACGGTGATCGGAACGGCAGGAAATCCGGAGCAGGCCGAGGCGCTGATCCGGTCACATAAGCCGGACCTGGTGGTGATGGACTTGCGCATGCCGCTGATGGATGGCGTGAGCCTGTTGCGGCAGCTGCGCGCCGAGGGATGCGAGGTCCCTGCCGTCATTCTGACCATGAGCGATTCACCGGACGATCTGGCCAACGCGCTGCGCGCGGGCGTTCGCGGCTATCTGCTGAAGGACATGGACCCGGACGAAATCGTCGATTCGATTCGCCGCGCGAGCAAGGGCGAATTCGTGGTTGCCATGGCGATGGCGGCCAAGCTCGCGCACCTGCTTCAACATGGCGCCGACCCGTCGAAGGAAAGCGCGGCCAAGCTGACCGACCGGGAGCGCCAGATCCTGCAGCATGTGTCCAGCGGCAAGAGCAACAAGGCGATCGCGAAGGTCCTGAACATCAGCCACGACACCGTCAAGCTGCACGTGCGCCATATCCTGGCCAAGCTCAACCTGACCTCGCGCGTCGAGGCCGCGGTGTTCGCGGTCGAGCATCGCGACTCGGCCGCAGAGCGCCCCACGCCTTGAACTCCCGCACGACCGGGCGGCCGTTCATCCGGATCTGGTCGTAGCGTCCCGACGCCACGTCTCGCAATGCGCGCCGAATCGCCGTGCAACCTGGCGCAGCTCGCCGAACTAGCGGCAGCGGTCCAGCGAAACTGCGACCTGATCGACGCTCGATACGCTCGTAACAGCGGGCTTTGCACCTACCTGCTGGGAATGCGCGAGTATTTCCGCTGGGTCACGGGACTGGATCTGGGCGCGACGGCCGAAGCGGGCGCGGTGGGGCGGTGGATCGCGAAGCGCGAACAGCAGTGGGAGGCGTTGCTGGACCTTGGCGCCGATCGGCTGGAACCCCTGCCCGTGGGCGGCGGCCTGGACGCCTACGACGAGGAAGCGGTCAATCGACAGATCGCGGAACATCGGCTGGTTTACGGTGCGGGCATCGGGCGCTTCGGGATGCCGGTGCTGTTTCTTGCGCGACGCGAGTCGCAGGCGTTGCGCGAGGGCATACAGGTCGTGATCGTCGACAGCGAGCTGGCACGAGGATTTGCGGCGCCGCCGGCGGTCAGCCGCGGATCGACCATCGTGGTGCGCCTGGATGCACTTCGGCGCTGGCTGTGGACGCGCGCGGAGGCAAGCGCCGCGCGGGCCCCGGCCGACGCATTCCGCTCCGCCCTGAACGCGTACGGGCCGGGCCGCCGGCTGGAGCAGGCGATCGAATGCATGGCCCGGGGCGAGGCGGAGTCCCTGATTCTTCACGAGCTCGGCGAACTGCGCGCGGGTCATGTCGTCGGTCTGGACTGGGAACGCATGCTGCTGCAGCTGGACGACCGAAGGACCGAGCTGATCGTCCGTGCGGTTCGCGACCTTCTGGCCGATTGCCTGGTCACGCTGCCGGTGCTGCTCGAACGACGCGCAACGGCATCGCTGGACTTCTGGTTCTCCAATTTCGACGGCGTGCGCCGGTCGCTGGCGCCGCAATTGATCGACGCGCGGACCGACGGGAACGGCACGATTGATGCCGATCGTCTTCAAGAGGCGGTCGTCCATGGGCGCGCGCAGTGGACCTCCCTTGCGATCGAGATCGTCGAACGCTGGCGCCAGGGCGGTGCGGAAGGCGTCGCCTCCCTGACGAAGGCGCTGCACCCCGCGTGAGGACGGCCAGGCCGTGTGCGCGACTACAGCGCCTGGCTGACGGTCTGCGCGGGCGCAACGCCGCCACCGGTCAATGCCGCCACCAGTGTCTGCAGGAACCGTTCCGGCCCGGCCGCATGGATGGCGCAGTCGGACAGATCCGCGCAATCCGCAAGCAGGCCCGTCGCGATCGCCTTCGCACCGCTCGCCTGGCTCGGATCCGCGCTCGCCCGATACACGAAATGATCGAGGCTGGAAGCCCACGCGCGGCACTGGTTTGCGAGGTAGTGTCCGTCGCTTCGGGTCGCGAGCCAGTACAGTGCGAGCGATTCAAAGGCGTCCATTGCGATCGCGTGTTCGACCAGGCTCTTGATCGGTCCGAATCCGGTATCGCAGGCAATGAACACCAGGCGCCGTCGACCGCTGTCATCCAGCACGAAGCGACCGGCCGGTCCACGAACGTCCACGGCGTCGCCGGTTCGTACTTTTCCTTCGAACAGCGCGCTGCCCAGAGGCCCGCCGAGTTCCCGCGCAAAATGGAAATGAAGATTGCGTCCGTCGCACGGGCAGCTTGCGATCGGCACCGATTCGGTCAGATCGCCGCAGCAACCCTCCGAACCGAGCGTGGCCGATTGCCCTGCCAGGAAGCGAAGCCGATGCGTGCGCGGGGTCTGCAAGTGCAGCAGCAGGGTTGCGGGGGCCAATTGCTTGATGAGGCGCACCCGGGCGACGATCTCCTGGTACGGGATGTCCTGGGGTCCGGCCGCCTCGAGCGTTTCCACGATCAGGTCGCTGGCGGCCGTGTGGGTGCAAAGCAGCGCGTAACCCTGCTGGATCTCCCGCTCGGAGAGCCGGTAGTCGCCTTTGGCGAGGATCCGCAGTTCGCCTGCGACAACGCGAGCCTTGCACAGGCCGCAGGTGCCGGTTTCACAACCGTATCCGAATTGGACGCCCGCCTTCAGTCCCGCCTGCAGGATCGAGTCGTTGCCTTCGACCGGAAACTGGCGTCCGCTGGGGCGCACCGTGACACGGGCCGTGACCGCTTCGATCATGCTGACTCCTGCTTCCAGGGGTGCCGCCTCGCTGGCGAGAATTGCTTCAGTCTGCCGTCGGGAAATTCGAGCAGTCAGCGCCTGGTCCAGTAATCGGCCTTGTGCGGCAGGACCCAGCGCACACCCCCGCGTGGATTGTCCCGGTCGCCGCGGTAGCGCGGGATCAGGTGGATATGAACGTGAGGGATCGACTGTCCCGCGGCCGGCCCGTCGTTGACGCCTATCGTGTAGGCGTCCGGGTGCAGACGCTCGGTCAGATCCCGGTGGGCCTGGTCGAGCAATTCGTTCATGGCCTGCCGTTCGACGGGGCTGAGCTCGAAGTACGAACCCGCATGACGGCGCGGGACGATCAGGGTATGCCCCGGCGACACCGGGTACGCGTCGTCGACGCCCACCGCCAGCTCGGACTGGAAGCGAACCCTGGATTCGGTGAGCGTGCAAAACGGACAGGCCATCGGGCGTGGGTCTCCGATCGAGAAGCGCGGCGGGCCGGCGCAGGCAGCCGTGAAGTGGCAGCCGCGCCGGCCGCGGTGCGGAAAAAAATCAGGTCGTCTAACCGGACCTCAGCCGGAACCGGCCTGACGTTCGCGCATTCGAGCGGCAACCAGCGAAACGAAACGCAGGGCGCTTTGCGTGCCCGGGTCGCTTGCCAGCCGGAGCAAGCCCAACACACCGCCCGCCGGCGCCGGCTGCTGGGCAAGTTCGCGCTTCGCCGAGCAGGCCGATTCGGCCAGGTCGATCAAGCCGCACTGAACCTCTTCGCGTCCGAGCACATCGATCAGGCGCAGGAATCCCGGGTTGCGCGCCAGCTTGTCGACCAGCGCCGCCAGTTCCGTGGCGACCGTGGCGAGGCGATTCACGATGTCATCGGATAGCGAATCTTCGATTGCGCCCACCAGGCGGACGAAGCCGGCCAGGCGCTCGAGGTCACCGCTTTCGACCAGCCGCGTGATGGTCGGCAAGGCTCGCGTGATCCCGCTGCGATTGACGCGATCAAGCAGGTCCAGGCCGCCGGCCGCGGCCCCCGATATGCGGCCCACAATGTCGTCGGACAGGGTGTCTTCGGCTGCTCCGGCGAGGCGGGCCAGGTCGGCGACGCGCTGCAGGTCGCCATTGCGCACCATTGCCGCGATCGTCGGAAGCGCGTCGCCCACGCCACTGCGGTTGGCACGATCCAGCAGGTCAAGACCGTTGCCGACGGTCGCCGCAAGCCTCGTCACCGTGTCGTCGGTCAGTGCATCCCGCGCACTGGCAACCAGGCCCTCGATTTCGCCGTGAACCGCCGCCGCGGTGTCGCCGCCGGTTTGCTTTGCCTCGGTCATCGGCAGGCTCCTTACAGAAGGCCGCGCGCGCTGGCCCAGTACAACTGGTTGTAGGCCATCTTGAACCAGTGGATCGACTTGGTCGCCGGCTTCGGGTCAGGAGGGTTGTTGTAGTTGAACATCGCGTAGGTGGCCTTGTCCTTGCCCGCCTCGATGAAGCAGAACACCTTGCCGTCATAGTCGCGCACCGGCGAGCCGATCTTGACGATGGCGGCCAGGTTCTCGGCCAGTGCCTCGGCCTCGAAATGGGCGGTCGATCCAGCCTTGCTGATCGGGATGTTGGTGGTGTCGCCGAGCGCAAAAGCGTTCTGACGGCCTTCGATGTTCAGGCGGTTTCGGTCGACCGGAATCCAGCCGCCCTTGCCCAGGTTGTTCTTCTCGATCACTTCCATGCCTCGGTGGCCGGGCACCGCCACCAGCAGGTCGTAGCTGGCCTCGGAACCCTCCTCGCTGAGAACGACCTTCTTGGTCCCGTCGACCGCCTTCATGTTGAACAGCGTCTCGTAGGTGATGCCGCGCTGGTCGAATTCGCCCTGCATCCACTTGCTCACCGGTTCGAGGCTGTGCAGGCGCCCGATCGGATAGGTGTAGTGAAACGACACCTTGTCGGCCAGTCCCCGATCCCGGAAAAAATCGTACAGGCAGAACGTGATCTCGGGCGGAATCATCGGGCACTTGTGCGGCACGCCGACCGCAACGACCACGCGGCCGCCGCGAAACGCGTTGATGGCCTTCCAGAACTTCAGCGCCTCGTCCTCCGTATAGACGTTGATCGAGTTCTCGGCGAAGCCCGGGATTTCCTCCGGCACCGGGCGCGACCCGGTCGCGATCGCGATGAGATCATAGGCGACCGTCTTGCCGCTCTTGGTTTTCACCTGGTTCTTGTCAAGGTGAAATTCCTCGACCGGGTCGACGTGGAACTCGATGCCGGGCTCCAGCAGGCTCGCCTGGTCGCGATACAGGTCGTCGGTTGCCGCGCGCCCGAGCGCAACATACAGCAGCCCGGGCTGGTACATGTGCTTGCTCGATGCCGACAGCATCGTCAATCGGACCTTGTTCGACTTCATTTCGCCGCACAGGCGCCGCGCCAGGTTGTTGGCGAGGATCGTTCCGCCCATGCCGCCGCCGACGATCAGAATCCTCATGGTCTGTCTCCTCGTTTGCGACCGTTATTTTGCCTTGCGTATCACGACGTGCCAGACGCCGCCGGCGTCGGTCGTCGAAACCAGCTGATGCCCCACCTTCCGGATCCATTCAGGAATGTCCGCCGCGGACCCCTGGTCGGTCGAAAGCACCTCGATCTCATCGCCGACCGAAGCCAGCTTGACCGCAGCGATCAGTTCCATCAGTGGCCCGGGGCAGAACGTGCCCCGGGCGTCGATCACCTGCTTTTCTGCCATCGCGATCATCCTTCAGAATGTAAGCAACTGCCCGTCGGCGCTGTCGGCCAGAAACCGGGTCAGGCCGAGCGGGGACGCGAGGAACGATTCGAGCTGCCCGGGCTCGGCACCCAGCACGTCCATCGCCATCGAACACGGGTGAATCCTGGCATCTCCGAGTTCCACTGCGTTCTGCAGCAGTTGCTTGAACGGGGGAACCTTCTTTCCGGCCATGGTACGCCCGAAGCTGCCCTCGGCGGCAGGATGCTCCGAGTTCGACCTGAAGAAGAACTGCAGCGAATTCATCGACAGCAGCACGTGGACCTCGGTGCCGCTGACCGCGGCCACCGAGGCGACCATGGCTGCCATCTGCAAGCGCTCACTGGTTCCGCTTACCACCAGAATGCTGATCTTCGAGGTGCTCATCGGCAGTTCGCCTCCTGTGTCCTGAGTGCGGTGTTCATCTCGGTAGCCGGCCTTGGCGGACGTGTTTGCGACATCTCCTGGTAGTACTGCTGCAGGATCCGCACGACCTCGGGGCGTGAGAACTGGGGTGGAATCGGCTCGCCCTTGGAAAGCATTTCGCGCTGTTTCGTCCCGGAGATCGATAGATGGTGCTCTTCGCCATGCGGGCAGGTCTTGCCAGTCGACATTCCGTCACACTTGTGGCAGTAGAACGTGACGTCGATCTTCAGCGGTTTGCACAGCATCGCGCCGGGCCACAAATCGTCGAAGATCGTTTGCGCGTCGAACGGCCCGTAGTAGCTTCCGACACCCGCATGGTCACGGCCAACCACCAGGTGCGAGCAGCCGAAGTTCTGCCGGATCAGCGCGTGGATCAGCGCCTCACGAGGACCGGCATACCGCATCTCGATCGGATAGCCGGCCTGGATCGCGATGTTCGGTTTGAAGTAGTTGTCGATCATGGCCTGGATCGCCCGCGTCCGGACCTCGGCCGGAATGTCGCCGGCCTTCAATTTGCCCAACACCTGATGGATGAACACACCGTCGGTGACCTCGGCTGCGATTTTCGCCAGGTGCTCGTGGCTGCGGTGCATCGGGTTGCGGGTCTGGAACGCGGCGACCTGCTTCCAGCCGCGCCGCTCGAATTCCGCGCGAGATTCGTCGGGTCTGAGATACAGGCCCTTGTACTTGACCGGGTAATGCCCCTCGGAAAGGGCCATCACGGGGCCGCCGAGGTTGATTTCGCCCTGGGCCATCACCTTCTCGACCCCGGGGTGCTTGGGGTCGTTGGTGCGGAAAACGTGCTTGCATTCAAGAGCGCGGTCGATCGAGTACTTTTCGCGCACCATCATCACGCCGAGCGTTTCCTCGTTCTCGCCATCGAGCAGTGCGATCTCCTCGCCGACTCCCAGCCCGGACGCGACCTCGCCTGAAACGGAAAGGGTGATCGGGATCGGCCAGAAGGTTCCGTTGGGCAGCCGCATATCGACCACCGAACCCTTCCAGTGGTCATAGCCCATGAAGCCGTCCAGTGGCGTGTACGCGCCCATGCCCAGCATGAAAAGATCGGACACCTCGCGAGAACTCAGCCGGATCTTCCTCAAGGACGCGGCACGGGCGACCGCCTGGTTGCGTTGCTCCCAGGGCACCAGCAGCGGCCTGAGATAGCCTCCGCCGTGCGGCGGGACCAATTTCGACATGTGGCGTCTCCTTGCCTGTTCTGTGCGGCGGCCCTGCGCCGGCGCTCTGCTGCTCGCTCGCGTCAGACCGCGCCGGCCTCGCAGCGCGCCTTCGCGATCGCTTCCTGCAACACGCTTTCCCGAGGATTCAGGGTCGGCTCGTTGAACAGCACGTTGCGCAACCAATCGAATCCGAGCTGCATCAGCACCTCGTCGTCGCTTTCCAGATGCCCTCGCATGTCCGGGTCAACCGCGTACCTTTCCAGGAAGCTCGAGCCAAGAACAAAGCGCCGGAACGCATCCAGGTCGGTCGAGACCATCTGGAACACGCGGCGCGTGCGCTCGTCGGGTTCCTTGCCCCACGGCCCGCCCAGTGATCTCCAGGAGGCCAGCTTCATCAGGATGTGCATCCAACCGCGGTTGTGCTCGTCGAAGTCGGCCACCTGCTGCTCGTCGCGGAACCGGGCGACCGTCTGCTCCTGGTCTTCCTCGTGCCCCTTGCAGTGCGGCTCCTTGACCAGGAAGAAGAAATCCTCCGGCGCGTCATGGCCCTTCATCTTTACCGTCGCCAGACCCAGCGGATAATAGCGACAGGCGGCCGGGCGGTCGCGATAGACGCGGCACCCCTGGACCGGATCCAGGAAAACGCAGGGGCTGCGCGGCGCGCCTGCTTCGAGCATCGACAGTCGAAGCACCGGCATCCCGGACGGCTCATGCACGCTTGGCACGCCGTAGCGCGCCGCCACTTCGCCGGGCCTGATCGCCAGATGGCGCCCCAGACGGATCAGGTCGTACGGCGTGAGAATGATGCGTGTGTCATGGCAGCATTCGTTCCAGCAGGATATGCCCCGGTGACAGCGGAAACGGAACGAATCGGAGCTCAGATAGCGGGTCGGCTGAACCGGCTCGGCGCCCGTGTCCCTGATCGCGGCGACGATGGGTACCTCCATGTCGGCCTCGGCGCGCCGGCGTTCGAGCTCTTCCTCGAACTCGGTTCGCTCCTGGGCGGCGATCGGATCGTCGTCCAGGCTCATACCGGGCAGGGCGCGCGAGTCCGGCATGGGATGCTCAGTGCTTGGCCACCACCCCGTAAGTCTTCGGCACCAGGTCCTTGTGCGGCACCTTCTTCAAAGTCCACTGCTTGGTTTCCGGATCGAAGCGGGAATTGACAAAGCACTTCCAGTTCGCGTCGTCCAGATCCGGATGGTCGGCCCGGTAGTAGAAACCCGGATAGCGCGTCTCGGTGCGGAAGGTGATGTGCCGCATGTGCGCTTCGCCGGCCCACAGGCGGTGATAGTTCTCCCAGGCCCGCATCAGTTCATGCAGGTCTTTGGCGCGCATATTGACGCTGTCTTCCTTGAGCATGCCCAGGTAGTGCGCGGCCATCTCGAGAAGTTTGCCGTTGGTCTGGTAATAGGTCGAGACGCCCGCCACGTACTCGTCCATGATCTTCTGCAAGCGCATCTGGAACATGCGCGGCGTGATGTAAAACGGATTCAAGTCCTCCGCGGTCGTCTTGTCCTTGTGCTGCAGGTAGTTGCGTACCGGCCGGTAGATCTCTTCAGTGATGGTCTTGATGTCGGTCTTGAAAGCGGGTTTGAAGTCCTTGTGATCACGGCAGAAGCGAACCATCGACTTGCCGACGATGCGGCCCTCGGCGTGTGAACCCGAGGAGAACTTGTGACCGGAGGCTCCGACGCCGTCGCCGGCGGAAAACAGGCCCTTGACCGTTGTCATCCGGTTGTAGCCCCATTGCCACTCGGGCGGCGCGATGTCCTCGGGGCCGGAGACCCAGATCCCACAGCATCCGGAGTGACTGCCAAGCAGGTAGGGCTCGGTGGGCATCAGCTCCGACGCGGTCTGTTCGGGCCGGATATTCATGCCTGCCCAGACGCCGGCCTGGCCGATGCACATGTCGAGGAAATCCTCCCAGGCTTCGGCTTCGAGATGCTTGACTTCCTTGGGGGTCATGGTGGCCGACAGTTTCGCCATGGCCGTGGGCGTATCCATCAGAATGGGGCCGCGACCGTCCTTCATCTCCTTGAGCATCGCGTGATTGCGCAGACAGCTCGGCATCACGAAGGCCTTGTCGTACGGCGCGTATTGCTTCAGAAGTTCAGCGTGCTTGGCCACGTAGTCCTCGCCGAAGCCGTTGGTCGCCTTCGACTTGAACAGCAGGAACCAGGCTCCGACCGGTCCGTAGCCGTCCTTGAAGCGGGCCGGGACGAAACGGTTTTCCATCATGGTCAGCTCGGCACCCACCTCGGCCGCCATCGCATAGGTCGATCCGGCATTCCAGACCGGATACCAGACCCGCCCCATGCCCTCGCCGGTGGAGCGCGGGCGGAACACGTTGACCGCGCCGCCGGCCACATCCAGGATGGCCTTCGCCTTGAACACGTACAGCTTGTGGTCGCGCACCGAAAAGCCCACGGCGCCGGCGACCTGGTTCGGCTGATTGGCATCCAGCAGGAACTTGACGATGAAGACCCGCTCGAAGATGTTGTCGATTCCGAGCGCCTTCTTGGCCGATTCCGCGACGATGGTCTTGTAGCCTTCGCCGTTGATCATGATCTGCCAGCGCCCGGAGCGCACCGGCTTGCCGCCATCCTTCAGCGGCACGCCTTCGGTGCTCTTGTCCTTCCAGATCGGCAGGCCCCACTCCTCGAACAGGTGAACCGAGTCATCGACGTGGCGGCCCACGTCGAACACCAGGTCGTCGCGCGTGATCCCCATCAAGTCGGCCGAAACGTAGCGGCAGTAATCCTCGGGCGTGTTCTGGCCCAGGTACGTATTGATGGCCGACAGGCCCATCGCGACCGCGCCCGAGCGGTCCATCGCCGCCTTGTCCACCAGCGTGATCTTCACGTCGTCGCCGGCCCAGCGCCGCGCCTCGAACGCCGCGCCGCACGCGGCCATGCCGCCACCGACGATCAAGATGTCGGTTTCGTGCTCGATGATCTGCGGATTGCCAAAGCTTGGTTCACTCATTTTCGAATTCCCGTGGAGTGCGATCGGAGTCGATTGCGGCGCAATGACCTAATGGGCGATCACCGGCAACTGCTTGCCCGGCTCGGTGAACAGGCGTTGATCGCGCAGATCACCCGCTTCCGGCTTGTTGGCGTACGGATTGATCGACCCGACCGCCGTGGTGCGCACCGGAAACTTGAATCGCTTGACCTCGCCGTCGCGGAACTTGATGGTCCACATGATCGCGCTGTCGGTACGCATCGGAATCACCGCACCGCCCATCGGAACCCAGTCGGCGAAGGCGCGCACCTCGATCGCCTGCTGCGGACAGGCCTTGACGCAGCACTGGCATTCCCAGCACTGCTCGGGTTCCTGGTTGTAGGCTTTCATCCTCACGGTGTCGAGCTTCATCAGGTCGTTCGGGCAGATGTACATGCAGGCGGTGACGGTACCTCCCTTGCAACCATCGCATTTTTCCGTGTGTACGAATGTCGGCATTTCATCTCTCCGTGTCGGCTATGGCCCCGGGCCGGTCGGTTCCAGGCATCGCGCCCGCGGTTCCGACCGGCATGCATATTGTCAAGTTGCAACTTTGACCCGGAACCGGACTTGCTCCTTTGATACGCATCAAACGCGTCCCTGTGCTCCATTGCATCAAATCGCGAACGCGTGTACTCGACGAACGAGCGCATACGTCAGGCGCGCCGGCCACGGCGCCCCCAAGACCTTCGGTCAAGCGCGGCGCGATCCTTGCGTCAGCCTCCCGCTTCCTGGGTCGCGAACCAGTTGAGTTGCTGCCGCATTGCAACAACCTCGCCGACCACGATCACCGTGGGCGCTCTCAATCCGGCGTCGATGGCCTGCTGCGCAAGCGTCTCGAGCGTTCCGACCACGACGCGCTGTCCGGGTCGGGTTGCTTCCTGCACGATGGCCGCCGGCGTGTTGCCCGACCGCCCATGTTCGATCAACCGCGCGCACAGCAGCGGCAAGCCCAGCAGACCCATGTAGATCACGACCGTCTGGCCCGGACGCGCCAGCGCCGGCCAATCCAGGTCGATCGATCCGTCTTGCAGATGGCCGGTGACGAACACGCACGCCTGCGCGCAGTCGCGGTGCGTCAGAGGAATACCGGCGTAGGCCGAGGCACCGATCGCCGCGGTGATGCCGGGCACCACCTGGAACGGGATGCCCGCCGCCGACAGCGCCTCGATCTCCTCGCCGCCGCGTCCGAACATGAACGGATCGCCGCCCTTGAGCCGCAGGACCCGATGGCCGCGCCGGGCCAGGTCGATCATCAGCGCGTTGATCGCCTTCTGGCTCATCGCATGGTTGTTGCGACGCTTGCCCACATAGATTCGCTCGGCGCTGGACGGCAGCAGGTCAAGGATCTCGGGTGCGACCAGGTTGTCGAACAGCGCGATCTGCGCCCGCTCGATCAGGCGCAACGCACGCACGGTCAGCAGCTCCGGATCTCCCGGGCCGGTGCCCACGAGCACGACCCGCCCGCCGCTGCCGCACGGCGCCGGTCTGAGCTGGAGTGCCGAATTCATGTCCATCGCGTCGCTCCGATCGGCTCAAGCGCGCCCATCGCTTGATCCGCACGCGTCACAGCCGCCGCCGCAAGCGCTGCCGGCCGAGGCCGGGTGCTGATCGGCGGGCACGAAAATGAAGCGAAATTCGCCAGCCTCGTACTCGACGAAATCGATGGTTGTGCCATGGAGCAGAGCCTGGCTCGGCGCACCGATCAGCAGTTCAATCCCCTCCTGCTCGATGGCCAGATCGCCCGCACGCGGTTCGTCGAAGCCCAGGCCGTAGTCCAGCGTTCCGTCCGGCGTGCGGCGCGCAGCAACGCGCAACGCGAGCCCGGCGGCATCGCTTGCACTTGCCGCAACCAGGATCTGGCGGACGGCGGCTGCCGTCAGAGTGATCATTCGACCAGGCTCCCCTGCTCGTCCGGAACGGACTCGACATGCCGCGATCCGGCAGCGTTGATCGATCTGACGAATTCGACGAAGCGGCGTGTCCAGTCGCAGTCGCCGACCGAACGCAAATGGCTGTACGAGGCGATCAGGTTGTTGCGCAGCACGCCGTCGTGGCGCCCATCGATCCCGTGACCACGAGTCACGCAATAGGCGAATTGCAGATCCGGATCGAGGTTTTCCAGAGACGAATAGTGGAATTCATGCGCGAGGATCCGGGCGCCCGGCGTGGCGCCAACCGACCACCCGGCCGATCCGGTCGGCACCAGTTCGACATAGCCACGGCCCACCGGGCGTGCGTGCATGACCACGTCGGCGCCGATGGCGCCGACCATCTGATGACGCCGCCCGCCGACGGTCAGGCTGCGAGCCAAGTACATCAATCCGCCGCATTCGGCATAGACCGGAAGCCCGGCCTCGACCGCGCCGCGGATCTGCGCCCGCAGCGCGACGTTGGCTTCCAGCTGCGGCGCGGAGGTTTCCGGGAACCCACCGCCGATGAACAGCGCGTCGACCTCGGGCAAGCGTCCGTCGTGCAGCGTGTCGAATGCGACCAGCTCGGCCCCGGCGTCAGCCAGCGCCTCCAGGTCGTCGCTGTAATAGAAGCCGAATGCCCGGTCGCGCGCGATGCCGATGCGCACGCCGGTGCTGCGCCCGCGCGCCGGCGCATGCGGCAGGCTGCAGCCCAGGCTCAAGGGCGCAGCCTGCGCGGCTGCAAGCACGCCAGCGAGGTCGACCTGGGCGGCGACCGCCGCGCCGATGCGCTGGATCAGCGCTTCAACCTGCAAGGCCTCGTTGCTCGGGATCAACCCGAGATGACGTTCGTCGATCGCCACCTGCGGGCTCTCAGGAAGCGCTCCCAGCACCTTGACGTCGGTGTAGTACTCGATCACCGCACGCAGCTTGGCCTCGTGGCGCGCTCCGCCAAGGCGGTTCAGGATGACTCCGGCGATCCGCACGCGCCGGTCAAAGGCCTGATAGCCCAGGATCAGCGGAGCGATGCCGCGCGTCATTCCGCGCGCGTCCAGGACCAGGACCACCGGCAGGTCAAGGCCGACGGCCACGGCGGCATTGCTGTTGCTGCCGTCCAGAGCCAGTCCGTCGTGCAGACCCTTGTTGCCTTCGACCAGCGCCAGATCGCAGTCTGCGGACCTGCGCGCGAACGACGCGAGCATTTCGTCGGTCGCCGTCAGGTACGGATCCAGGTTGTAGCAGGGGCGCCCGCTGGCGCGGGCCAGCCACATCGGGTCGATGTAGTCCGGACCCTTCTTGAAGGTCTGGACCGCGATACCGCGCTGCGACAGCGCGGCGGCCAGGCCGAGCGCGATCGTGGTCTTGCCCGAGGACTTGTGCGCGGCCGACACCAGCAGGCGAGCGGGTCGATCGGCGCCGGGACGGCGCAGGCAGCGTGCGGTTTCAAGCGCGCTCATCGGCTCAATCCTGGGCGGCGGCCAGCGCCGGCTGCGAACCGAAGTCGTCCTGCGGCACGAAACGCAGCGCGCGCACGCCGACTGTCGTGATCAGGAACGCGATGCCGAGGCCGCCGATTCCCAGGGCCACCTCAGGCAGGCTCGGCGCGTACGAGTCGATGGCCCCGTCGAAAAAGCTGCTGCGCGCCGCGTAGCCCGGAAAAATTTCCAGCGGAAAGGCCTGGCCACCGATGATGAACACGTACAGCTGAGCGAACGCGCCGATCAGAACCAGGACCGACGCGGCCACCACAGCCAGCGGCCCGCGGGGCAGTGGACTGAACAGCACCGCCATCGGCGCGACGCCGCCCAGAACCAGATAGCCGCACCAGAACAGCCACGTGTAGATTCCGCTGTCCAGAAGAATGAAGCGCTCGAATGCGACCTGCCGCGCCCAGTACAGGTTGGTCAAGTGATAAACGAGCGTGAAGTACAGGCCGGCGGCGACAAACACGCCCAGCAGCCGCGCCATCCGGGTCTGGATCGGAGGCGGCAGCTGCAATCTGTTCCACGCGTAGATGGCCGACTGCGCAATCAGGAAGACCGCCAGCCCCCAACCGAGCGAAAGCACGATGAACATCGGTGCGAGCAGCGCGGATTGATACGCCTGGCGCGCGACCAGGAAGCCGAATATCGAGCCGGTGCCGGTCGTCAGCACGAAGCGCCAGCCGAGCGCCACCATGCCGAGCGGCTTGGCATAGCGGTTCATCCGCATCTCCATCAGCGCCCACAGGTAGACCGCGACGATCCCGAACATGCCCGAATACAGGAACACGTTCCATGCGAACACCGAGCTGAAGTTGAAGTGGGTCGCAGCCACCACCACGCGCTCGGGCCGTCCCAGGTCAAGCATCAGAACGGCCAGTCCGCCGGCCAGCATGGCCAGCGACAGAAGGCCGGACAGCGGCGCGCGTGCCTTGTAGACCGGCTTGCCGAACACCGAACCGATCGACGCCACGTTCAGCACGCCCGAAGCGGCAACGATCAGGAAGATCGCGAAAACGTGCGGCACGCCCCAGACGATCTGGTTCGACATCCCGGTGATCGCGTGCCCGCCCTGCTCCATCGCGTGCGCCGCCAGCAGCCCCGCTCCGACCAGCAGCGCGCCGGCAGCGATCAGCAGCCAGAAAACGTGCCTTTCGATTCGCGCAAAAGCGCCGGGCGCCATGGGTCAGATTCCCTGGTAGCGCACGCCTGGATCGAGCGCCAGGTCCGCCCGCACCGCGTGTGTCTCGACTTCGCGCATGCGGCGCGCGATCGCGCTGTGCGGATCGTTCAGGTCGCCGAACAGCATCGCCCCATGTTCGGCGTCGGCGCAGGCCTGGACGCAGGCCGGGTTCTGCTCGCGGTCGATCCGGTGCACGCACAGGGTGCAGCCCTCGACGCATCCCTTGCCGCGCGGCACGTCCGGCTTCTGGCCGGTGAGGGATGCATGCACGAACGAGCGCGCCTTGTAGGGGCAGGCCATCATGCAGTAACGGCACCCGATGCATGAGTGGCGGTCCACCAGCACGATGCCGTCGGCACGCTTGAAGGAGGCGCCGGTCGGACACACATCGACGCAGGGCGGATCCGCGCAGTGCTGGCACATCATCGGCAGCGACACCTCGCGGCCGGTGCGGAGCTCTTTCAATTCGACCTTGCGGATCCACTGAGGTCGTTGGCGCAGAGCGACCGCGGAGTCGAGCCCGTTTTCCTGCGAACAGGCGTCCACGCACGCAGTACAGCCGGAGGCGCAGCGATCGGCATCGATCAGCAGACCCCAGCGGACTTGACCTGTTGCCGGCTCGCCGGCGACGCGCGCCTGCGCCAGCTCGATCAGCCGCACTCCGGGCGCGAGCGCCAGGCCCGCGGCGGCCGCAGCGCCGGCGCCGAGCAACGCGCGGCGCGAGGGTTTGGGCGGCAGCGGGCTCATGGAACGGCTTCGCGCGCCAGCCGGGTGCCCGCCGGGCGGATCGACGACTGGTGGCAGTCGAAACAATCGATGCGAACTGCGGCGAAGCTGTGGCAGCCCTGGCAGAACGCCTGATTGCTGCCGATCACCGATCCGGTCTGATGGTCGGCGTGGCAGGCGACGCAGCGGTTCAGGCTGACCTTCATTCCACGCTCGCCGCGGTGCACGGTCCGGTCGCGCTGATGCCTGAGCATGTCCGGGTGCTCCCGGCGCATCTGCTCGGGAGCGGCGACACAGTGCTCGCCCGACTCGATCACGATGCTCGGTTTCGGAGTGCGCCCGGCTTCCTCGGCCGCGGCCGGCACGGCGACAAAACCGGCCACACAGGCGAGCAACGCCAGCGCCAGGCTCCTGCTCGGTCGGCACGCCACTGCGCTCATCGGCATCGCCCGGGGCGGCCTACTCGCCAAGCCCCATCTGGATGTAGCCGGTCGGACACACATCGTGGCAGATGTGGCAGCCGATGCACTTGCTGTAGTCGGTATCGACATACCGGCCCAGCGTCGCTTGTTTCTTCGGAACCTTGAATACCGCCGTCTGCGGGCAGTACACCACGCAGTTGTCGCACTCGAAACACATCCCGCAGCTCATGCAGCGCTTGGCTTCGGCGACCGCATCGGGCTCGGACAGCGCCTCGAGCCGCTCCTCGAAGTTTCCGAGCGCCGACTTCCGGTCCAGCGTCGTGACCTTGCGCCTGAGGCGCGGGGTTTGCGTGAAATGCCCGAGGAACAGTTCCTCGTGCGGAATCACGTAACGGTCGGAGCGATTCTCGAAATTGTGGATGGCCACATCGCTCTTGCTGGTGCCGAGCATCGGCTCGGTGGCGCGGCCGAATTTCTGGCCGGCCTCGACCATCTTGCGGCTCAGATCGAAGGCACGCACATCGATCTTCGGGCGCTTTTCGATCTGCTCGCCGCGCAGCACCCGGTCGATGCCGTCGGCGGCGATCGCACCCTGACCGATCGCCGTCGTCAGAAGGTGCGGTCGAATGACATCGCCTCCGACAAAGGTTCCAGGTTTGCCGGCAACCTGGTAGTTGCGGTCCACGGCGACGGCTCCGCGGCCGTTGTCGAATTCCTCCAGCCCCGTGAAATCGACCGCCTGTCCAATCGCGGACACGATCAGATCGGCTGCGATGTCCTCCTCGGTGCCCTCGATGCGCGTGATCTCGAGCCTGGCACCGACGAATTTCGCCTCGCAGCGCGCCACGCGCAGTGCGCTGGCACGCCCGTCCGGCCCACGGACCAGGGCGACCGGGACCAGGCCGTCGCGGATCTCGATGCCCTCGGCCATCGCCTGCTCGACCTCGTGCCGGTTCGCCTGCATCCTGTCGACCGGGAACACGGAAGTGAGCGTCACATCGCAGCCCTTCTTGGCCGAGACCTCGGCCACGTCGTGCGCCAGCTTCCCCCCGATCGCCTCCTCGAAGTCGGTCGGCCTGGCATGCTCGATGTGGCCCAGGCGTCGCGCCACGGTGGCCACGTCGATCGACGTGTCTCCGCCGCCGACCACGACCACGCGGCGGCCCACGTGCTGCAGCCGGCCGTCGTTGAAGGCGCGCAGAAATGCGGTCGCCGTGACAACGTTCGGCGCATCTGCGTCCGGGATCGGCAGAGCGCGCCCCGACTGCGCACCGAGTCCGAGGAACACCGCGTCGTATTCGCCGCGGATCTGCTGCATCGACACGTCGCGGCCGATCCGGCATCCGGTTCGCGCCTTTACCCCCAGGTCGAGAATTCGCTCAATCTCGGCGTCCAGCACCTCGCGGGGTGTTCTGAAGCCCGGGATCCCGTAACGCATCATGCCGCCCAGATGCTCGCGCTCGTCGAAGACCGTCACGTCGTGCCCCTTCAACGCGAGCTGGTACGCGCACGAAAGGCCGGCCGGGCCGCCGCCGATCACTGCCACGCTCTTGCCGGTCTTCGTCTCGGGCCGTACGTATTTCAAGTTGTTGCGGATCGCGTACTCGCCCAGAAAGTGCTCGACCGAGTTGATCCCCACATGGTCTTCGACCTCGTTGCGATTGCATCCGCTCTCGCACGGCGCCGGGCATACGCGCCCCATGACCGCGGGGAACGGGTTGGCGGCAGCCAGGCGCCGCCAGGCGTATTCCTGCCAGGCCACGCCCGCCGGGGGCTTCTCGGTGCCCCGTGCAATCGCCAGGTAGCCGCGGATGTCCTCGCCCGCGGGGCAGCTTGCCTGGCACGGCGGCGCCGACTGAACGTAAGTCGGGCACTTGTGGCTGTGGTCCGCATCGAATATCCACTCGCGCCAGGCGTCCGGCCTGGTATCTCCGTCCTTGTAGCGCCGGAAATTAAGGCCAGCGGTCGCTTCCCGGTCTTCAGCCATTCCTTGTCTCCGGTTCTCTCGACTCAATCGTCCCGCACACGGTCGAACTCATTTCAAGCGGATGGCCGTGCTGACGAGCTGGTGTACCCCGCCGACCATGTTCATCTTGAATCCGTAGAACGGCAGCACCTTGGTGAACTGCGCCTTGCAGATCGCGCAGATCGTCGCCATGAAGTTGACCCCGTGGCTGTCGACCACCTGTTGCAGCGCTTCCATCCGCGGCAGCGCGCCCTTGACGCGCAGATCCAGCAGCTCATCGGTCAGCAGCCCGCCTCCGCCGCCGCAGCAGAACGTGCGCTCGCGCGTGGTCTCCGGCGACATGTCGACGAACCTGTTGGCGACCGCTCGAATGATGTTGCGAGGGATCTCGAACTGCCCGCCGTAGCGATCGCCCATGCCCGAGGCCCGCGCCACGTTGCAGGAGTCGTGGAACGTGACAACGCGCTGGTCATTCGCTTCCTTGTCGAGCTTCAGCGCGCCACGCTCGATCAGATCCCAGGTGAGCTCGCAGATATGGGTCGGCTGCCGATAGCGGCCGTCGAGCTGGGTTTGGAGCTCGAGCGCGAACGGATCCTTGCCGCCGGCGCCGATGCCAACCAGCGTGTTCCAGAAGCTGTACGCCACGCGCCATGCGTGGCCGCACTCGCCCACCACAATGCGCTTGACGCCCAGCGCGAGTGCGGCTTCGCGGATCCTCAGGGCAATCTTCCTGAGCTGCTCGTAATTGCCGATGAACATCCCGAAGTTGCCGGCTTCCGAGGCGTGCGATGAAAGCGTCCAGGAGATGCCCGCCGCGTGAAATACCTTGCCGTATCCGATCAGGCTGTCGACGTGGGGTTCCGCGAAGAAGTCCGCCGAGGGCGTCACCAGCAGCACCTCGGCACCCTTCACATCGAGCGGATAGCGCACGTCGACCCCGGTGTCCTCCTTGACGTCCTCTTCCAGCCCTTCGAGGGTGTTGAGCAGCGCGGGCCCCGGAAGCCCCAGGTTGTTGCCGATCCGATGAACCTTGCCGATGATCTCGTTCGAGTATTTCTGGCCCATGCCGACGGCGTCCAGGATCTCGCGCCCCGCCATCGTGATTTCGGCAGTGTCGATTCCGTATGGGCAGAACACCGAGCAGCGCCGGCACTCCGAGCACTGGTTGTAGTACGTGTACCACTGGTCGAGGATCTCGCGGGTCAGGTCACGGGCTCCGACCAGCTTTGGAAAGAGCTTGCCCGCCAGGGTGAAATGCCGCCTGTACACGCTGCGCATCAGCTCCTGGCGGGCCACCGGCATGTTGAGCGGATCCCGGGTGCCGAGGAAGTAGTGGCACTTGTCGGTGCAGGCCCCGCAGTGAACGCAGGCGTCCAGGAAGACCTGCAGCGATCGATACTTGCCGAGCAACTCGCCCATCTTGGCCAGCGCGACCGCGTGCCAGTTGTCCACCAGCTTGCCCGGAAAACCGATCGACTGCTGGACCGCCTCGCTCGCGGCGTACGGTCGGCACGCCCCCATGGCCCCGGCCTGCAGCACCGGGACGATCGGGATGGTCCGCAGCGGCGGCGCCTGCACGGTTGCCGCGGTGGCCATCTAGCGCTCCGCCTCGAGACGCGCGGCCCAGGGCGCTAGGTGACGGGCACCGCGCGAATTGTCGGCTTGATTGCGTGTCGGAGAAAAGAACACTCCCGGCGCATGCAGCAGCTTGCTGAACGGAAAAATGAACAACAGCGCGCTCACCAGCGCCATGTGGACATACAGCGCCGGATCGGCCGGCAGCGGCTGCAGTTCGAAATGGATCAGCCCCAGGAAGAAGATCTTGACCGCGACAATGTCGGTGTGCGCGACGAACTTCAGCGCCAGCCCGGATGCCGCGATCAGCACCAGCAGCGCCAGCATCAGGTGATCCGACGGCGTCGAGATGTACCGGATCCGCTCGACCAGGAAGCGTCGCGCCCACAGGCCGCCAAGGCCTGCCAGCATCGCCAAGCCAGCGAAGACGCCGATCGGTTGCACCCACAGGACCCAGCTCCAGACGGGCTGTATGAAGTAGCGCAGATGGCGAAGCAGCACCAGCAGAAGCGCCGCGTGGAACAGCCAGCCGAACAGCCATATCCACAGATTGGCCTTGAACAGGCTTTCAAACAGGACCACCTCGCGCACCATCCGCAGCCCCACGCCCGCACGCGTCGTCGGGGCGGGCGTGGTCGGAATCTTCAGCGGCGCGCCGACCCGGGCGTATCGCACGAGACTGCTTCCGAACCCCGCAACGAACACCGCGCAGGCCGCGTAGAAAACGGCCGCGTAGAGGTAGCTGGCGACGGTCATGTGGCTTGGGTCGGGCCCGGGGCGAAACGCCTGCGGGCCGCAGCCCCGATGCTCAGCGGGCGTTCAGACGCACCCGGTCGGCTTGGGAAGGCCTGCGATCTTGCAGGCCTGCTTGGCCGGACCATACGGGAACAGTTCGTACAGGTACTGACTGTTTCCCTTCTCCGGGCCGAGCGACTTGCCGATCGCCTTGGTCAGCACGCGCACCGCCGGCGCGATCTGGTATTCCTCGTAGTACTTGCGCAGAAAGTTCACCACCTCCCAATGGTTGTCGCTCATATCGATGCTTTCGGTCTTCGCGATGTGCCCGGCGATTTCCTCGCTCCAGTCGCCAAGATTGACCAGGTAGCCCTCCTCGTCGGTTTCGTAATCCTTGCCGCCGACCGAAATCGTTCCCATGATGTCTCCTTGTATTGAATTGATCCGAGCGCGCCGTGCGGAGGCTCAGAACCGAATGTGGGTCGACGCATTCAAATTAGCGCGCGCCCCCCGCCAGTCGTCGATCAGGTACTTGGTGAAAGGCAGCCCGGTCTTCTCGAAGAAGCGCGGCCAGCCGATGCGCTCGACCCAGTCGGACAGACGCTCCCAGGCGCGTGCGTCCTCCTTGTAGGTGTACAGGATCTTCTTCACGATGTCGGAGACTTCGGGCCAGCGCGGCGGATTGTTCGGAAGGCCCGAAGCGACCATTTTCATGAAAGTCGGCTTGGCCCGCGCGTTGGAGTTCTTGCCACCGACCCAGACCGCGAATTTCGAGTGCACCGGATCGTTGATCTGCATCGGCGGGCAAGGCGGATAGCACGCGCCGCAGCAGATGCACTTCTTCTCGTCGACCTCGAGCGACGGCCGGCCGTTGACCAGCGCGGGGCGAATTGCCGCCACAGGGCAGCGAGCCACCACCGCCGGCCGCTCGCACACGTTGGCCACCAGGTCGTGATTGATCTTCGGGGGTTTGGTGTGCTGGACAATGATCGCGATGTCCGCCTGCCCGCCGCAATTGATCTCGCAGCAACTGGTCGACAGGTGCACGCGGTTGGGCATTTCCTCGCGCTTGAATTCCTCGTAAAGCTCGTCCATCAGGGCCTTGACCACGCCCGAGGCATCGGTCCCCGGAATGTCGCAGTGCAGCCAGCCCTGCGTGTGCGCAATCATCGTCACCGAGTTGCCGGTGCCGCCGACCGGAAAGCCCGCCCCTTCGAGCGCTTCGATCAGCGGGGCCACCCGCTGCTGCTTTGAAAGCATGAACTCGATGTTCGAGCGGATCGTGAAACGCACGTGACCATCGGCGTACTGGTCGGCGATATCGCACAGCGTGCGGACGGTGTGGATGTCCATCTGCCTTTGCGTTCCGGCACGCACGGTCCACACCTCGTCGCCGCCGTGAGCGACGTGGTGCAGGACGCCCGGTCGTGGCCGGTCGTGATATTTCCAGTTGCCGTAGTTCTTCTTCAGCAGCGGGTGAAGGTACTGCTGGTTGTCGGGAACGCCGCTTTCGACGGCGCGACGTGGCTTGTCCTGGACCTGGGCTTGCGCCATCGCGATCTCCTTCAGGCAGCGTGTTTGGCGGCGATCCGGGCGACCTCGTCGTCCCAGCCGTCGGTTCGCACGTACGGATTCGTGCGCGGACACGACACCATGTTCGGATCGGCCTCCAGGCCGATCGCATCGAGGAAATTCACGAGGCCGATGCGCTCGATCATCTCTCCGGTACGCTCGTGCTCGAGCGCATTTTCGGCGAAGAAATCGATGATCTTCTGCCCCAGCTCGATCAGGCGTTCGCGATCCTCGTCGGTTTCAAGCTTGATGAACGGCACCACCACCGTGCCCATCAGGTCGCCGATCTTCAGCGTTCGCTTGCCACCGACCAGGATGGTCGCGCCCTTGTCCTTGCCCGGCGCGAGTCCCCCGGTGATCACGTTGATGCAGTGCATGCAGCGCACGCAGTCGCGATTGTCGATCTGCAGCGCGTGCGAATCGTCGACCTTGACCGAGGAAATGGTCGGCCCGCCCTTGATCTTGTCGGCGTCGACGACCTGAATCGCCTTGGTCGGGCAGCGCGTCACGACGTTGTTGATCAGCTCCGTCATGCCGTGCTTGGCGAAGTACCTGCGCGCGAGCGCCTCGTCGGTGCGTATGTTGTCACGCCAGGTTCCGATCACGGCCATGTCGGCGCGCTGAATCGAATTCATGCAGTCGTTCGGGCAGCCGGAGAACTTGAACTTGAACTTGTACGGAAGCGAGGGGCGGTGTATGTCATCCAGGAAGCTGTTGATCACGGCACGGTGTGCGCGAGCCTCGTCGAAACAGGACTGTTCGCAGCGGGCCGCGCCGACACAGGACATCGACGTTCGCACCGCGGGTCCCGCGCCCCCCAGGTCGAATCCGAGCTCGTTGATGGCATCGAATGCCTTCTGCACATTCTCGGTCGTGGCGCCCTGGAACAT